>Ga0247727_10007994_pt1 | contig 19823 bp, 13 predicted proteins | sample WisWelCaveWW1625_FD_202498 | JGI IMG/M metagenome (GOLD analysis project Ga0247727, IMG submission 202498) | Biofilm microbial communities from Wishing Well Cave, Virginia, United States - WW16-25 | ecosystem: Environmental > Aquatic > Deep subsurface > Groundwater > Cave microbial mat | place... | reverse complement strand
GGTGACATCGCGCCTGGAGTACTCAATACCGAAAAAGACCTTTCGGCTGATCCTCTCGTCGATGCCCACGCCGTAGCGCCAGGCCCGGGTCAAGTCGGAATCGTCGAAGAACTGATTGAAACCGGAGACCTGCGTCGGCTCCAGCGTCTGGTCAGTGACGAGCGTCCTCTTCAAGGTCCGCAACGCCGCCGCGCGGACGGTCGTGCTCGGGAAGGGATTCCAGATCGCGCCGACCTTGGGATTGATCTGGTCGTCGCCGCGGCCGGGGAGGTCGCCGTCCAGATGGTCGAAGCTGGCGCCCGCCGTGAGCGTGAAGTATCTGGCGGGCTTGACGTTGGCGTAGGAGTACAGGTTCACGTGATCGAACGCTGTGGGTAGGTCCGGCGGCTGCTCTTCCATCGGAAGCGGAACGCCATCGAACAGGAAACGCGACTGAATCTCGCCGTCGATCTTGAAGTACCCGACCCCGCTGGTCAGATTGAGGTAGCGCGAGCGGTAGAGGTGCTGAACCTCGGTGCCGTACGATGTCTGGGGGACGGTATTGACGAGGGCGAACTCCGGAGGTCCCGGATCCAGGACGATGTCCGTTTGGATGTCCGAGTCCTGCAGAGTGAACGACGCGAGGACGATGGAATTCGGCGAGAGGTTCAGCCGGCCGCCGACGCGCCCGGTGTGCCTCTGCTGCGCGTCGGTCAAGGGCAGAACCGAGCTCTCGAAGAACCTCTGCTGGATGTCGCCGTTCTCCCGATCGCGGAAGCGGTATTCCCCCTGAATGCTCACCTTGGGATGCACCTCGGCCTGCACGAAGGCGTTGGCGATCTTGTCCTTTTGGAACGCGCTCCCGTCGTCCCGCCAGCCGTCCGTCGCAAACTGGTTGTAGCCGGCGGAAAACGACAGGCGCTTGTGGACACCGGCACCCACGCCTTCGGCGGACCAGAGACCGTCGGTGCCGCCCAGGCCGCTGGCCTGCAGGGTGTATCCGTCCCGGCTGAAGAGGGGATTGAACTCGTTGAAGGCGAGCGACCCCGGCCCCCCGGAGTTGATGAGCAGCAGATTGCTCTCACCCAGTCGAGGTTGGATGGGCGTGGTGTTCTGGGGCTGGAGCATCTGGGACTGGAACAGCTCGCTCACCCGGGCGATCTCGTGGCGCGGCAGCACGGCGTAGGAATCGGCCAGGAACCGGTGGGCCGAGTAGTTGGTCGGGTCGGTGTTGACCGAGAGCCAGCCCTCCACGAGGGCGCGGTCCTGGAAGCCCAGATCGGAGTAGATGCGCCCCAGGCTCGCGCTGCGCGACGCGAGGTCGGAGTCGAGCAGCAGCCGCGAGCGGTACACCGCCCGGTTGTCGTTGAGCTCGATGGCCTTCTCGGAGCTTTCCAGCGCCTCGACGGGACGGTTCGTCGTCTGCTTGGTGATAGCGTCGTAGAACCAGGGCGTGGGGTCCTTGGCATCCGCATCCTTGGCCACCTCGAACTCACGCTCATCCAGCCCGGCGCGCTTCGCCTCGTAGTACGCCTTGCCCAGATAGCTTCGGATCACCGCGTCGCCTGGATCCAGGCTCACCGCCACCTCGAGGTTGCGGATCCCCTCCGCCAGGTTGCCTTCGCGGATTTGCGCCAATCCCAGGCCGAGCCGGGGGAGCGGATCGTCGGGATCCAGCTTCATCGCTTTTCGCAAGGCGTCCTTGGCCTCGCCCGTGCGCAGCCTCATCAGGTGGGCAAATCCCAGGACCGTCTGTGTCCGGGAGAGGTTCGGCTGGATCGCGGCCGCCTTCTCGGCCGCTTCCTGAGCCTCGCCCAGGTATCCCTGCGAGGAGCGGATCTCCGCCAGCCGGGCCCACGCCAGCGCATCGTTCTTGTCCAGCCGCACTGCGGCTTCGAGGCTCTCGCGCGCGCCGTCCAGATTGAAGGCCGCCTGGTGGGCGTACGACAGGGCGACATGAGCCGTGGCCGACTTTGGATCGGCCTTGACCGCCCTCCGTCCGGCGGCCAGTGCCTGCTCCGACGCGTTGTTCGCGACGGCGACGATCGTCTGCAGCGCAAGGGCGTTGCTGTCGTCGGGGGCGAGCTCAAGGGCCCGGTCGACGTCCCGGCCGGCCTCTTCCACGCTGCCCGCGGCGAGCCGCAGCGACGCCCGGTAGGTGAAAAACCGCGCGTCCTGGATCGACTGGACATCGACGCCGGCGAGGCTGTCGATGGCCCGCTGCAGGTCCGCCTTCAGGTAGGCTTCGATGGACTCTTTGACGCTCGCCTGCCAGGGGCCCTCCCCGAGCGCGCCGGCGTCGATCTGGACGACTGGTGGGTAGTAGAGCGCCCATTGAACGGCGTCCTGAGGGCGCACGCGGGCACCGAACGTCGGTGCGCTCCCCTTCCGGGCGACCGCGGACTGGCCGGTGGTGAGCGTGACGCTCCCGACCTCGTTCTTGGCCTCCACCGTGCCCTCGAGGACCGAGAGCGCGGTCTCATCCCCGTCGGCGGCCAAACCGAGGCTCAGCTCGGTCCCGCGGATCGCGGCGATGGTGCCGCCGCTCTTGAATCGGGTCAGCCGCTCCTTGCTGCGCACCACGTGCGCCCAGAGCCTCCCGAAGAACAGCGTGACGCTTCTCTTCTTCGCGCTCTCGTCGATCTGCACGCGCGAGTCGGGACCGATCCGGAGCATCGACCCGTCCGAGTGAAAGCGCACCGTGGCTCGACCTTGCTTGGTGACCAGGATGTCGTTCAGCTGCAGCGGCATCGATGGCGAGGGGGGCTGGGGCAGCCCGAGGCGAATGACCGTGACCCCTCCGCGGACGGCCTCGAGCGTGGCGATGACCTGGGCGTCGCTCGCTGCTCCCGACTGGGCCAAGGCCGGCGATGCGACGCCGACAATTCCGGCCACAACGGCCACGGCCAGAGCTCGGATGCAACCGTTCCCGTTCAATGCTCGCGGGTTCCTTGTCATTCGTGTGTGATAGAACTTACACCGAGAGTCCCGCCCAGGTCGTTGCCACCCGGAAACACTGAACGATTCCAGGCGGTTGCCCGTGGAATTAGCTATTGACGTACCCCAAGCGTATCCGCGTCGCCGGGAAACCGCCGGCTCGCGCGTTTTTTTGCGTCCTGATAGATTGGCGCGGTCGTGAAGACCGCCGCGATCATCATCGTCGGCAACGAGATCCTGAGCGGCAAGGTCGAGGATCTCAACGCCCGATTCCTCATCGCGGAACTGCGCGCCCTGGGCGTTGCGCTGCGCCACGTGGCGGTGATTCCCGACGATGTGGAGGCGATCGCCGCCGCCGTGCGCGGACTCTGCGCGCGCGTCGACTACCTGTTCACTTCGGGCGGCGTCGGCCCCACCCACGATGACCTGACGATCGAAGGCGTGGCCCGCGGTCTGGGCCGGCGCGTGGTCCGCGCGCCCACGCTGGAGGCCCTGCTGCGCGCGCATTTCGGGCCGGACGCGCTGGACTCCGCCTTGCGCATGGCCGACGTGCCCGAAGGCGCCGAGATGATCGGAGAGGAACTGCGCTGGCCGGTGTGCCTGGTGCAAAACGTCTACGTGCTTCCCGGCGTTCCGGAGATCTTCCGGCGCAAGTTCCTGGCCATCAAGGAGCGCTTCCGCGACACTCCATTCGTGCTGCGCTCGATCTGGGTGCGCGCCGAGGAGAGTCGGCTCGCGCAAGGGATCTCGCAGGTGGCCGCGCAGATACCCGAGGTGGAGATCGGCTCCTATCCGCGCAGCGATCCGGACGGCCCCGTGGTGCGCATCACCGTGGAGAGCAAGGCCGCCGACGCCGTCGCGCGCGCCGTCGCGCGGCTCGTCGAAGGCCTGCCGGAGGCCTCGCTGCTCAGGACCGAGTGATGGGCGAGCGAATCCAGGCGGTCAAGGGGATGAACGACGTGCTTCCTCCCGACGGCGCGCGGCTCGAGCGGGTCGTGCGCACCAGCCGCCGCATGCTCGAAGCGTACGGCTACCGCGAAGTGGTCACACCGGCCGTCGAGTACACGCCGCTGTTCGTGCGCGCGGTCGGCGAGGTCACCGATCTGGTCGAAAAGGAGATGTACACCTTCCCCGACCGCGATGGCCGCTCGCTGAGCTTGCGGCCCGAGGGCACCGCCGGCGCGATCCGCGCCTACGTCGAGCACGCCGTGCACAAGGCCGAGCCGGTCACCAAGTGGTACTACGCCGGGCCCATGTTCCGGCACGAGCGGCAGCAGCGCGGGAGATACCGGCAGTTCCATCAGGTCGGCGCGGAAGCCCTGGGTGTCGCGGAGCCAGGCATCGACGCCGAGATGATCACCATGCTGGTCGACCTGCTCGCCACGCTTTCCGTGCCGGGCACGCGGGCGCGGGTTTCCAGCCTGGGCTGTGCCGGCTGCCGCCCCGCCTACCGCGAGCGGCTCACCGGCTTCTTGCGCCCGCGCGCCGAAGCCCTCTGCGAAGACTGCCGCCGGCGGATCGATCGCAACCCGCTGCGTGTGCTCGACTGCAAGAAGCCGGGCTGCGCCGCCGCGCGCGCGGGCGCCCCGTCGACTCTGGACGTGCTCTGCCCCGAGTGCCGCGCGCACTTGGACGCCGTCGTGGGTGATCTGGCGGCGCTCCGGGTCGCGCACGAGCTGGACGGGACGCTGGTCCGCGGGCTCGACTACTACACGCGCACGACCTTCGAGATCACCGGCGACGCGGCGGAGCTGGGCGCGCAGAACACACTCTTGGGCGGCGGCCGCTACGACGCGCTGGTCGAGGAGCTGGGCGGTCCGTCCGTGCCGGCGATCGGTTTCGCCATGGGGATCGAGCGCATCCTCCTGGCCATGCCCGCCGATGCACCAGCCCCGGCCGCCGACGTCTTCCTCGTCGCCATCGGCGAAGCGGCCCGCCGCTGGTCCATCGCCCAGGCCCGGGTGCTGCGCGCCGCCGGGCTGCGCGTCGAGCTGGACCACCGCGGCGGCAACCCCAAGCGGCAGATCCGCCGCGCCGACAGCGCGGGCGCGCGCTTCGTCGTGCTGGTCGGGGACGACGAGCTCTCCGCCGGAACCGCCGCGCTCAAAGACCTCCGCTCGGGCGAGCAGCGCGAGATCCCCCAGTCCGCTCTCGCGACGGAGCTCGCCAGGCTTCTCTCGGGCTAGCGCCAACCTGGATCACCCGGATCAGCGGCCCGCTCGCGGCCGCGCTTGACGCGCCGCCCGAAGCGGCTGCATGCTAACGCCCCCGAGGGACATGCAGCACCCCGCTACCGAGCCGAGCGCCTGGACCCGGCGGCTCCGCGAGAAAACCCGATCCGTGGCCGTCCGCATCGAGGGACTCTGCAAGCAATACGATTCGCCAGCCGGCGTCGCCTTGCATAACGTGACCATGGAGATCACCGCCGGTGAGGTGTTCGCGCTGGTGGGCGCGGATGGTGCGGGTAAGAGCACGGTCCTCAAGCTCATCTGCGGCCTGCTCACGCCGACCGCCGGCCGCGTCACCATCAACAACCTGGATGTCGAGCGCGAGCGTGACGAGGTGCAGGCAGCCATCGGCTACCTGGGGTCGCCGTTCGGCATGTACAGCGGTGCGCTCGTCTGGGAGTACTTGGACTACTTCGCTCGCGCCCACGGACTGCCGCCCGATTCGGCGTCGGCGCGTGTCGCGGCGCTGCTCGACCGGTTCAGGCTGACCGGCGCGCGCGACGCCCGGGTGGAGGGCCTGTCGCGGGCGACCAAGCTGTTGCTCGGCGTGGCGCGCGCCCTCGTGCACGACCCTCCGCTCCTGCTCCTCGACGAACCCACGCTCGGCCTGGACGCCAGGGGGCGCGCCCTGCTCAAGCGGGTGCTGACCGACGAGCATCACCATGGCAAGACCATCGTGCTCACCTCGCCCACGCTGACGGACCTGGACGTGAATTGCGACACGGTGCGGATCCTCGAACACGGGCGCCTGCTGCCGGCGGATCGCGCCGAGAAGATCCTGCAGGAGGCCGCCTCCATCGGCGAGATCCCGTGAATCGCCTGATCGAGAACCCGGAGCTGTTGCGTCACGTCCGCGCCGAGCTGCGCCCCCGGCGCATGCTGGCGACGTTCACGGCATGCGCGGTGCTCTCGGGGGCCCTGGGGGCGTGGGCCTACGGCGGGGCCGGGGACGCGGCCGCGCTGCACTACCTCCGGCTGGTGGTGGTCCTGCAGGCGCTCCTGCTCGGCGTCGGCGGCGGGATCGCCTGTCTCTTCGCCGTCCGCCGCGACGGCGACGCCAACGAGTTCGATCACGAACGCATGACCATGCTCCCGGCATGGGAGCTGGCGGTCGGCAAGCTCCTGGGCGCGCCCCTGTCGGCCTACTTCGCGGCGCTGTGTCTGGTGCCGTCCGCGCTCGTCGGGGTCTTCGCGGGTGGCTTTTCGCCGTGGGCGCTGCTGGCCACGTGGCTGGCGGTGCTCGTAGGGTCGTTTGCCACGCACGCGCTGGCGCTGCTGATTGCCGTCCGCGTACGGGGCGCAGCCACCCACACCGCCGCGCTCTGGCTGGTTGCGGCCATCGGCCTGTCGACGGTTCGCGTGCCCGCCCTCCGCATGGGCCCGCTCAACCCGATCGTGGCCGCCGCGGACATCGGGCAGCCCCTGCCTCCCGACGTGTTCTTCGGCTTGCGCATACCCCACCTGCTGCTGCTCGTCTTGATCTACGCCGGGGTCGCCGCCTGGCTGCTGCTGGCCGTCATCCGCAATCTCAAACGGGATCCGCAGGCCCACGAACTCTTCAGCCCGCTCCAGGCGCTGCTGCTGCTGCTTTGCGCCGCCCTCGTCCTGCTCGGCGTCATGGACTGGCCGGCGCGAGGGGCGCTGCCGGGGCAGCGCGCCCTGCTGGCGCTGGGCGCGGCGTCGGCCTGGCTGCTGGGCCTGGCGCTGCTGCATGGCCCCGAGCTGGCCCGGCGGCGGGCGAGCCGGCTGGTCGAGCCGGCGGGATGGTTCGAGGTGCTGTGGCCGGCCCCCGCGGTCGCCGCAGCCACGGCGATCGCGGGCGTCGCCGGCGTCGTCACGGCCACGTTCGCCGCGTCGGACAAGGCGGACTACAGCCCGTGGGTCGGGTTGTTCTCGGTCGCCTACCTGGGGCTCTGGCTCGCGCGCGACCTCATCTACCTGCAGTGGGTCCGCCTGACGGCGCTGCCGCGCCCGCTGCAGAGCGGCGTGCTCATGCTGTTGGGATTCTACGCGCTGGGTTCGCTGACCTTGGGGCTATTCTCGGCGCCGGCGCCCGCCACCGCCATCGTGCATCCCACGGCCCTGGCGCGCCTGGGCGCGGGGACGTGGACGTGGGCGTGGCTGCTTCCCTTGCTCGTGCAGGCGGGCGCGGCGGCCGGGTTCGCCTATCTGCGCCTGCGCCAGCTCGCCACACTGGGCGCGCCGATCACTTAGGACCTGCCGAAGGATAAGTTGGCGAATTCTGGGCGTCGAGGCGCCCGGATGGCCAGGCGCAAGGAGGGCGCGTACCCGTCGGTACGCAACCGACGAGCAACGAAGCCAGCCGGGATGGATCGGCGTCCAGAAACGCCAAGTTATCCTGAGGCAGGTCCTTGGCGGACCCGCGGCCTCTCGCGGGCCTCCGGGTTCACACACCGGACCGGACGGCGGACCGGCGGACTGTACGGCGGACTGTACGGCGGACTTGTTCCCGATGGCTCCCTCCCCTATCGTGCCCCCCATGTCCAGCCAGGCGGGTGTCCAGGTCGCGCGCGATCTCGATACCGACGACATCCTGCGCCGCCTCGGGCGCATCGACATCCTGCGCGCCCTCCCGCCCGAGGAGGTCCAGGCGCTGGTTCCGTCGGTCGAGCGCTTCGCGTATCCGACCGGCGCCGAACTCATGCGTCAAGGCGAGCAGGGCGACGCGCTCTACTTCATCGAGAGCGGCACCGCCAGCGTGGTGCGGGACGGCGCCGCGGGTGTTCAGGTCGGCGCCGGCAGCGTGGTCGGTGAAGCTGCGCTGCTGACCGGCGAGGTCCGGTCGGCCACGGTCACCGCCCAGACGCGCATGGACGTCTGGCGCGTGGGCAAGAAGGAGTTCGACGAGGTCGTCGCTCGCTCGCCGAACCTCAAGCAGGCCCTCGAGCAGCTGGTCGAGTCGCGGCGCACGGGAGTCGTGCAAAAACTGCCCAGCCCGGCGTTCTGGGTGGCCACCGCCCTGCGCGCCGCGGAGGCGCGCTACCGAGGCCTGACCACGTGGGAGCTGCTGATGTTCGGCGGCCTGGTGCTCTGGGTCGCGCTGATGTTCAACGAGCACCGCCCGGTCCTGGATCACGAGCGCTTCGGTTTCCTGCTGGCGGCGCTGCAGCTCGGCGCCGGGCTGCTGGTGATCCAGGGGTCGTGCGAGGCCTTCATTCACGGCGTCGAGCGTCTCGGTGCGCGGCTCAAGTGGGACGGGTTCATCTCGGGCACGCTGGGATCGCTGCTCAGCACCCTTCCCGAGTTCGTCGTCATCGCCTTCCTGGTCGCCGTGGAGCCGCTGGCGGCCTTCGTTACCGCGGTCGTGACGATCTTCAACAACGCGCTGGCGTTCTCGATCTACTCGTTCTTCCTGCCCAAGGACCGCAAGGGCGCCTTCGCGATGCCGCGCTCGCTCACCATCGCCGGCGGCCAGATCCTCATCGCCGGCGGCGCGATCGCGTTGATCGTCGGCGTGGTAATGCTCATCCACAAGGTCGGGGAGGGCAAGCCCGCCCTCGATCCGATCGACCTTATCGGTATCGGGGCCGTCCTGCTGTTGATCTACGGCTACTACATCCGCACGCTGGTGCAGTTCTACGGCGAGGGCAAGGACGACGTGGAGTCGGTGCCGCCGGACCCCGACCGGCTCGGCCACGACACGCGCTGGCCGAGCATCGTCGGGATGTTCGCGCTGGGTATCGTCGGCGCCTACGCGGGTGGCGAGTCGATCGGCGCGTTCGCGGAGACGGCGCTGGGCCAGCTCGGGCTGCCGACCATCCCCACCGCCGCCGCGCTCGCCTTCTTCGCGGGCCTGAGCGAGTACATCATCGTCTACAAGTCGCACCGGCGCGGCGAGCTGGGCATCGCTCTCAGTAACGCGTTCGGCGGCCTCACCCAGGTCATGTTCATGCTGCTGCCGTTCAGCATGATCGTCATCGGCTTGTTCGGCACCGTGACCGGACGCCCCGAGTTCGCCGTTCCGGTCACTTCCGCGACGCTCTTGCTGATGCTGCTGCTCTTCCCCCTGTTCTACGTGCTGCACGAGTACCTGGAGCAGGAAAAGAACATCAGCAACCTCGACGCGGCCGGGATGACCGGCATCTACCTGCTGCTCCTCTACTTCCTGTTCACCGCGGCGTCCTGAGGCCACTCCGCCCGGCCGGCTTACCTACGCTCTCGCTCGACGGATGGACGCAAACCTCGACTTGCGACATCCTGCCAACGGTGCCGGCCTCACGTACCGTGTCCACCCTGCTCTCGGTGCTCCTTGCCGGCTGTGCGTCCGAGTCCGGCTCGCTGGACGATGCCGACGACGTCCGGGTGTGGGCGACGACTGCGAGCGCGCTGGCCGTCTACTCGCAGTTTCATGGTCCGTTTTCGTTCGCCGACGGCCAGAGCACGTTCGCGGATCCGGCGTGCCCGGCCACGACCGATGACGGGACCACGCTGGAGATCAGCGGCGGCTGCGTCGACAACGACGCGAGGGAGTGGATCGGATCCGCGACGGTCGTCCGCGCGGCGAATGGCGAGAGGACCATCACCTTCGACGGCTACGGCAGCTTCGACGATCCCGACCTCCGGGCCGAGCAGAGCGGGACGGTGGAGGTTCGGCTCGTCGCGGCCGCACAGCGCGAGTTCGACGTGGCGCTGGTGCGCGAGGGCGGCCTGACCACGACCTTTTACTACGCGGGCCACGTCGAGGGGGACTACGACACCGCCACCGTATGGAGCGGCGAGGGCACGGTCGAGCGGGACGGCCTGGTCGCGCCGACCGGAACGGTCCACGCCAGCACGGTCGACGAGCGGGTCGACGACGCGGTGTGCTCGGGACAGCCGGTGTCCGGAGAAACGACGCTTTCGATCGGAGGCCGGACGGCGGTGATCACCTACGACGGCGAGACCGACTGCGACGGCGACCAGGCCGCGCGCTACAGCGTCGACGGCGAGGACCGCGGGATGATCACCGGGATCAACTGCTCGATCGCGCCACGGGGTGCAAGCCCCGGGGGCATCGCGCTCTACGTCGTCGCCATCGGGATCGCGCTGTTCATTCGGGCACGGAGTATTCGCTCAGCTCTTCGAGCTTGCCGCCCGACTCCTTGACCTTGCCGACGCCGCGCGCGAACCAGTAGCGCTTGTCGGACTGGCCAAGCTCGGATCCCACGCGGTGCAAGTGCAGGCAGGAGAACGTCCCGGCGGGCACGGTGACGAGCTCGTCGACGGCCTCCACCGTCCATTGGTTCTGTCGGCCGGTCATGGTTTCGACGCTGGTGGGGCCGTCGATGTGCGTCTCGATGTAGTCCTCGGTGAACGCCGCGTCGGCCGCGATGCTCTCGGCGCCCTCGTCGAGGCGGAGCTTGGACGGGTCGTACCACTCCTCGCTCTCCATCACGTCGAGCGCGTCGAAGCTCTGCTCGCGGTGCCGGACGATTGCCGTGCCCGTGTCCTGTTGCCAACTGAGTGTGTAACCGCTGGCCTTCTCGCTGCGCAGCCTGAACGCCATTACGCCCGGGTGGCGGCCGCCCACGTCTTCGAAGGTCTCGACCGCCTGGGTCTTCTCGGTCACCTCGGTCGTGCTGAGGTCGGTCACGCGGTACGTCCAGGAAGCCCCGACCGCCAGCGGCAGGTAACGACCCATGGCGATGACCACGTCGCCGTGCGCGTCGAGGGCGGCATCCGGATCCACCCCTCCGGCGTCGTCGGCCGTTGCGCTCGAGCCGTCGCCGCACGCGGCAGCGAGCGCGACGAGCAGCGAGAACGCCATCCCGGGACGCATCGGCCCGGCTAATACCCGTGATTGGCGAGGATGTCGCGCAACCGATCCGGCCGGGCGTCGATGAACGACAACGTGTTCTGGTTGGCCGTGTCGTACTGCGTCATGTTGTACTCCTTGCGCGGGTCGGCGGCGATGAGGTCCTCGATCTGCGCCCGGATGGCCAGCGACTGGGCGCGCAGGTCGAGCGCCTCGAACAGGTCCGCGACGGCATGCAGCCGCGTCGCGAAGGGCGCTTCGCAGTCGGGCTCGCCCTTGCAGCGGTTGACCAGCAGCGCCGTCGAATCCCAGGGGTCGTGGTCGACGTTGCCGAACGTCTGGTCGATTCCCCAAGGGATCATCGTCCAGCGGTCGGTCGTCGGCTCGTGATAGACGCGGTAGTTGTTCTGGCCGTTGGAGGCGTAGCCGTCCCAGTGCGAGGTGGCGCCCTCCGCGGACCAGAACGAGAGGAAGTTGTCGTATTCGAAGAACGCCTCGACCTGCGGATAGAACCCGCCGTCGGGCAGCGCCTCGAGATCTTCGGTCAGCGTGCGCAAGAGCTCCCAGTCGGTCGGATCCGCGCCCGGGTCGGGCATGTCGCATGGGTCGCTGGAGTCGAACTCGCGCGAGAAGCACGAGTCCCCGTCCAGAGTATCCGGGACGTTGCCGGGGATGAGCTCGCAGCCGTAGGCGCCTTCGTACATCATGCCGTCGTTGGTGGGCATCCAGCGCTTGAGGAAGCGCCGGTCGATGGTCTCGATCGACACGTACGGTCCCCACGATTCGCCGTTGACCTCCACCTGCGCCGCCACCGCGCGCGGCGCCGGCACGCCGATGGCGCGGAACAGCCGATACCCCATGCGCTCGTGACTCTGGGTAAAGTCCTGCACTTCGTTGTGCAGGGTGAAGTGCGTCTGACCCAGGTACCTGCGCGGCGTCGGACAGCCGGCGATGTCCGGGTCGTCCCAGTCCAGGTTGACCTTGAACGAGGCCTTCTGGTCCATGGTCCGCGACGTGCCGCACCCGCCCTTGAGGTGGAGCCCGATACCGTCGAAGACTTGGCCGTCCACCTCGAGGGTGGCCGTATAGTAGGTGCGATCGCAGGATGAGCAGAACGGCCCCAAGGGCGGGCAGCAGCACCATTCGGCGTCCATCCCGTCCCAGCTGGGCTGCGGGATGGTGAACCTGAAGGTGCGGATCACGTCGGGGTCGAACAGGTACGCGCTCACGTCGTTGGTGCGGAAGAACCGCCAGGGTCCCCAGTCGCTGCACTGTCCCTGGTCGTCGCGGTAGCGCACGCGCGCCGCGTAGGAGGTTTCGTCCAGCAACGTCGTGTACGGGGGATCGAACGTGCCCTGCGAGATGGCCGCCCGCGTGGCGGCCACCAGCAGGGCGCTCCACACACGCGTCGCGGGCACGCCCCCGGGCGCCAGCCAGATCTCGAACTTACTCTCGGCGTGCGCATCGCCGTCGGGATCGACGAAGGGGTACGCGCTCACGTAGATCTTGGCGGGTGGCAGATCCGCCGGACCCGGACCCGGCTCGACCACCGACGGCGCCAGCGGCGCCCCCGGCCCCGGCGTGCACTCGCAATCCACGTCGGTCCACGAGGTGCAACCGGCCGGGCAGCACGTTTCCGTCGGGCCGCACTGCGTGATCGACGCCGCGCTGCAACTCGCGGAGCAGGTCGCCGGCGCCACCAGGGTATCCTCGGTGCAGGCGTCCAGATCATCGCAGGCCGTGGGGCACGCCCCCGGGTCGGACGCCGGGATGGCCACGTCGCAAGCCTCGCCGACCTCGAGCACGCCGTTTCCACAGCTGGCCAGGCAGTCGGAGTCGGTCACCTGGCTGCAGCCCGTGGGACAGCATCCCTCGGCCGCGCCGCATGTGGTGATGGGCGCGAAGCTGCACGAGCACGAGCAGCTTCCCGCCGCCAGCAGCTGGTCGGCGGTGCACGCCAGGCCGTCATCGCACGCGGTCGGGCAGGCCCCCGGACTCCCGGCCACGATCCCGGTGTCGCATGACTCACCCGGATCCAGCACGCCGTCGCCGCAGGTGGGCGAGCAGTCGCCGTCGGAAAGCGAACTGCATCCGGCCGGGCAGCAGCCGTCGGCGCCGCCGCACACGGTGATGGGAGTGAAGGTGCAGGAGGCCGAACAGGTATCGGCGGCGAGCAACTCGTCGGCGCTGCACGCTTGACCGTCGCTGCACTCGGTCGGGCAGGCACCGGGTTGGCCGGCGGCGATGCCGACGTCACAGCTTTCCCCCGAATCGATCGCGCCATTGCCGCACCGATCGATCGCGTCGTCGCCGCCGCCGGCGTCGACGGCCTCATCAGCGGTATCGTGTCCAGAATCCACGGAAGGAGGCAGGGGACCCTGCTCTCTTGCACACGAGACGACCAGCAGCGCGGCAAGACCGAACACCATTATCGAACGCATGAGGTCTCCATCATGACCCGACCGCCGGCCAGAGGTCCAGCATGATCCGGCACGTCACCGTCTGGGCGCTACCGGCTCCACCTCGAGAACGATCTGGCCGGCGCGGAACATGCGGACCTTGCGGGAAGTCTCCGATACGGCCAAGGCGATGGCCTGGGTCTCGCGCGTGATCCCCGCCGCCGCGGTGTGGCGCGCGCCCAGCCCGAGCGGCACCTTCAGGTCGCTTCGATCGAAGAGCAGGTAGCGGCCGGCCGCCAGCACCACGCCGTCCTCGCGGATCACCGACGCCCCGTCGAGCACCGCGAAGTTCTTGATGGCCTCGCGCACGTCCGGGTTCAAGATGCTCCTCTCGGCCTCGGAGTACCCCTGGAACGGGTTGAGCGTCAGCGCACGCGAGCTCTCCATCACGGCCGCCGAATCGCCCAGCACGAACAGAGCCCCCACCGGGCGCCCCTCCCATCCCTCGACCGCCACCGCCACCGCGATCGACAACACCGCCTCGAGCACGGGCGACGGAACACGTATGTCGGCCACCATCGAGAAAGGGCTGTCGGACTGCCGCTTGCCGATGGTGCTGAGCAGCACGGTATCGGGAAAGCTCGTCGGGCTCCGCCCCAGCAGGCCCAACACCGTGTCGCCCTCGCGCAGGATCTCCGCGGCGATCCCGCCGACGATGGCGATCTTGAACTTCTCGTGGCGTGGCAGGTCGTACGCGGGGATGAGCACGGTGCGGATGCCCATCGCCTCCACCACCTGCCGCTGCGCCTCCGTGGTCACGGCCTGCACCAGGTTGCGCCGCACCCGTGAGCGCTCGGGAAGCACGTCCACGGAGAGCGGCAGGTCGCAGACATACAGCAGATGATCGAGCGTGCGGTGTGAAGCGAGTTGAATCGCCAAGCGCACCAGCTCCGCCTGGATCGATCGGGCCTTGGCCATCAAGTCCCCCGCTGCCGGGCCGCGCTGATCCGGCGCCGGCGCCCGACGATGGCGACGGCGAGGCCGATGCCGACCATCGCCGCCCCGACCGCGATCCAGCGCGCATGGCCCGAGACGTCGGCCCGCAGGGCGACCGCACGCGCCTGCAACGGGGGCGGCCGAACCGTCCGCTCGGCGAGCCGCCAGCGCACGCTCTCGATCAGCGAGCCCTCCGCGCGCAGGGCGGCCAGCTCGACGTGCTCGCCGGCCACGTGCACCCGCACGTAGTGGTGGACCGACTCGGTGTAGAGCGACGCTCTCGCGTCCTCCGGGTCCGGCTCGGTCTGCTTCTGATAGAGCGGTCCGCCGCCGCCGCCGGACACGAAGTAGCGCACGCCGTCCTGCTCGAGCCGCTCGTAGAGGTGGTCGTGCCCCGAGAAGACCGCCTCCACACCATAGGCCGCGAACAGCGGCGCCCACGCCGCGCGAACGCCCCGGCTACCGCCGTGCGGGCCGGTGGCATACGGCCCGTGGTGCATCATCACGAAGATATGACGAATCGAGGGATCCGTGACCGCCGCCTGCAGCTCGCGCTCGAGCCACGCGGTCTGGCCGCTGAGCGAGAAGAATATCAGGTTGGTGTCCATCACCAGGAAGCGGGTGTTCCCATAGGTCAGCGCGTGGATCATCTCGCCGTCCTGCAGGGCGATTCCGAAGAAGCGCGTGAAGTTCTGCATGCCCAACTGGTTCTGGGCCTCGTGGTTGCCCATCGCCGCCAGCAGCGGCGCGCGAGAGAGCAGCGGCCCCTCCACGTCGAAGAACGACTTCCAGCCGGCCTCCTCGGCGCCGTCCTCGACCAGATCGCCGGTGTGGAGCACTAGATCGGGCGCTTCCCCGGCCAGCTGCGCGAGGACCGCGCGATGATCGGCCTCCGCCGAGCGCGTGTCGCCCATGACCACGAAGGAGAACGGCTCGCCCGGCGGCGGCGCCGTGCGGAATCCAAGGTCGGCGCCCGGCGGCTCGCCCTCGAGCACCACCCGGTAGCGGTAACGCGTGGCCGGCCGCAGGTCCCGCAGCACGACCGCGTGCGCGGTCCCCGTCCGACTGCGCGCGATCCGCTCCGGCTCGGCTCCCGTGGCGTAGCGGACCTCCGCAGACACCGGGCGCGCCGTCTCGAAGCGGACCGTCATGCCGTCGGGCCGGGGGTCGGTGAGATACGGACCGAGAGCCGGCGAAGCCGCGGCCGGTGCTCGGACCAGCGCCGCGATGATCGGCGCCCAACGCTTCATGCGCTGAGCCGGCTCCTGAGCAGCAGACCGATCGTCTCGCGCGCGCAGATGTCGCAATAGCCGAAGCGATCCCGCATCGCGCGCAGCGTGCCATCGGCGCGTTGGCGTGCCTCGCGGTCGAGGCCGGCGGAGTCCGGCGAGCCCGGACCGGTCGGGTCGGCGCCCAGGTAGGCGAGACAGTCCTCGGCCGTCTTGCGTATCGTCTTGCGCTGCTGCTCGAAGTACGCCTCGCGCAGCCGGGCCAGGTGTCGCGGGAAGATACGCGCGTAGTCGGGCTTCTCGCCGGGATGTTCGACGCCCCAGCCGCCCACCGCGGCGATGATCTCGCCACGGAAGTCTGCCCGCTTGGGCCCCACGCCCAGCGTGCGCTCGACCTCGCCGAGCAGCTCCTCGTCGGGATCCTCGTGCCCGCCGGTGATCGGGTTGCGCACCTTCTCCTTCTTGACCCACTGGCTCGTGTGCTGCACGTAGCGCGTGAAGAGCGAAACGTACTGCGACTCCTCGACCAGACCCATGCTCGTGCGGATCTCGTCCTCGACCACGTCCAGATAGCGCTCCTGCGCGGTGGCGATGAACTTCCGGTTCTCGTGGTAGCCGCCGGGAAGCGGCTCCTGCTTCAAGAACTCGTGGACGGTGACGTTCTTGCAGAGCTCGTCCAGCTCCTCGAACACGGCGGGGGCGGAAAGACACGGGTAGCTCGGGTTCTGCGCCGCGTTGAGCAGCAGGCTCTTGATCTCGCGCGGGCTGGCTCCGCTGCGACCCTCGTAGTTGGGATACGAATCGCTCTCGGCGTAGACCCGCGCCGCGGCGGCCCGCAGATCCGCCGCCTGCTCGTTGCTCAGCGCGTCCGGCACGGCGCCGGTGGCGTAGAGGTTCACCTTGTCCAGCGGGCTGAGCCGCCCGACCAGCTCGGCGAGCCCCTTGGGGTACTTGTCGGCCAGTGGCTTGCGGACACGCGTGAGCACCGCCCACAGCGCGGCGGCCTCGGCCACGTGCGGCGCCACGTGCTTGTGCAGCGCCCCCTTGGTGACCTGCTCGTCGTAGATGTGCCGCTCGACGGTGTGGTCGAGCAGATAGGGCACGCGGATCAGCTCGAGTCGGCCCTTGAACGAGGTGAACTCGGGCATCTCCTTGAACAACGCCAGGTGACCCTCGTTGGAGCTCCCCAGCAGCACCGCGTCGAGATGGAGCAGACACGTATCGAGGCTGACCCGCCCCTGCTCGACCATGCTCAGCAGGTACTTGTAGGCCTCGATCGGACGCTTGAGCAGATCCGAATACTCGACCAGGCCTCGGTTGGCGTCGGCCAGGTCTCCCCCCACCTCGAACAGGTTGAGGCCCTGCAGCGCCGGGGGCAGCGCAGAAAGGCTGCGATCGGCGGTGACCTGGCGAACGCGCGCATCCACGCTGAGCTGCGGCTCGACGGTGACGATGCCCTCGCGATAGCGACGGCTCAGGTAGAACCTCTCGACCTGCACGTGGCGAAGCACCTTGGCGAAGTCGCCCTGATGGCTAGTCAGCAAGGCCTCGTAGATCTGGTTGCACTTGTGGCAGAGCTGCCCGTGCAGCAGGTAATCGGAGGGGACGAAGTCGCTCGCGCCGGCCGCCTCCAGGTGCTTCGCGAGGATCTCGCGGCGCTGGACGGTGGGCAGGAGGAACAGCGGCGGGTCGCGCACCTCGCAGCGCAGGCGCGCGTCAACGAGGTCGTCGTTCAGGTAGGCGTAGCTGTCCGTGGATCGGCCGTCGCCGCGCGCGCCCCCGAAACCGATCCCTTGGCGGCCGAGCTTCTCGCTGGGAAACACCCAGTTGAAACGGTAGAGCGCCCCCTCCTCCGACTTCGAGTAGTGCTCGAGAGAGCGCGCCAGGCAATCGACGAACGTGCTCTTGGCGCTGCCGTTGGGGCCATGCAGCAGGATGAGCCGGTTGTTCTTGCCCTCGCGGACGAAGCCGCCGAGCGCGCGGTAGACGCGGTTCTGAACGTCCTCCTGCCCGATCAGTCGGCCGCGCCCGGCGTCGAAGGCGCAATCGAACAGCTTGAAGCGCGTGATCGCACCCGCCGGATGGCGCACCTGCTCGGTGCCGAAGTGGTCGAAGACCGCGGCGAGGTATTGCGCCGAGGAGCGCGCCTGCCGCGCGGGCTCGCGAGCGAGCAGCACGAAATACTCCTGGAAGCTCATCACCCGGCGGTTGCTGAGGAACTGCTCGCGCACCTCGGCGCTCAGGCTGCCGAGCCGCTCGGTGGGATCGTCTGGTGCTCTCACGTCGGAGACGTCAGCGGGCGTCGGTGGAGAACGCGAGCGGTTCCTTCTTGACCACGCAGGCCTTGGGCGTGCACACGCTGAAGCCGAGCACGGCCTTCATGTCCTTCTTCCCGGCGTCCCGGGCGGTGAACGTCACCTCGAACAGCGCCTGCTCCGCGTCGAGGCGCACGGCATCTCCCTTGCGCAGCGTCTTGCGCTCGACGTCCACGCCGCCGGCCGGCGTCACTTCGAGCTTGATGGGGTATTCCTTGTTGATCTTGTAACCTGTGCCGGGCTCGAGCCTGACCCGTGCGCGGGCCGCCTTGCCGACCTCGGCGGTGGGAGGCGCCTCGACCGACACCGCGAAACTCTTGCCATCGGGGGGAGCGGCCTGGGCCGCGAAGCCCACTCCGGTGGACAGAAGCACCGCAATCTTCCACGTGCTCATGGGCCGACCGTAGCATGCGTACCGACGCCACGCAACGCGCCGAAGGCGCTTCGTCAGGTCAGCAGCCAGATCACGATCCAGAGCACGGCCGCCACCCCCGCCCCACCTAGGGCGGCGAGGATCACCACCTTCTTGCGGCTCGGCTCCGGCGGCTTGACGATGGCGATCTCCTGGGTCAGGCGCACCCGGAGCGCCTTAATCTCGGCGGACCTGCCGCCCTCGGCGACCGGCGCGACGGCGTCCCGGCCGACCTCCATGACCGGTGAGTCGGGCAGGACGACCTTGACGCCTTCGGCGTGCGCCGGCCTGGCCCGTGGCTCGCGCTTGTCGTGCGGATCGGCGGGCTTGGGCGCACCCACCAGATCCGCGGTGGGGCGCTTGCCGCTACCCGGCGGCGGCGTGAGCCGGGACAGGTCGAGCGGCTCCGCCCCCTTCGCGACGACCTTGATCGGCAGCCCCACGACCGGAGTGGGACGCATCGGACGGACGTGGATGGCACCGGCCTGCGCGGACGGCGGATCCGAGGGCGTGGCCGATCGCGCTGGTGATGCGTACGACGCCGCGGGAGTGTCGCGTCGCGGTCGGAGATCTCCCGGCGTCCTGTAAGTGGACGCCGCCGGCGCTGGACTCGGCTTCGGGGCTGCAGGAATCGCCGTCGGCTGCGCCGGGGCCACGGCCACCGGCGGCGCGATGGGTGCGAAAATCAGTGTCTTGGCGCCCACCGGCGTCTCGGTCGGAGGCGCGGGCGCCGCCGGCGCGGGAGCCGGCATCTGCGACGGTATGGCGATCAGCGTGGCGGCTGCGGAGACGTGCGCCGGCGCAGGGGGCGCGGAAATCGCCGCGGGAGCGGGCACCGGTGAGTGTGCTCTGGCCGGCGCCGCCGTCGCGGCCACGGACACGGGCGCGGCCGCGGGCACCGGTTCGGGTGGCGCCACCGCCGGGGCGAACACGGGTGCGGGCTCGGGCTCGGGTGTCGCCAGCGCCGCGGGGGGCGCCACGGCAAAGATCGTCGCCGCCGCGGCCGGCGAGGCCGGCTCTGGCGAAGGCGGCTTCACGGCGGCCGGCGCAGCCGCCAGCGGCGCTGCGGGTTTGGGCGCAGGCGCGGCCACCGGCGCCGGCGTCACCGGCCGTCCGGCGCGCGCGCAGTGCGGGCACACCGTCCCGCCTTTGTCCAAGTACGGTTTGCCGCACGTCCCACACTTTACGAACTGGGCCATGGTTCTAGTGGTTGGTCCTGGTTACGAGTTGCGGGATTCTATCCTGGGCCCAGGCCAAGCTCAAGGTTATGGGAAAAAACCCGATCCGCGGCGGCCGATGACCGCGCTTCCGGCCTGCGCGTCCTTTCACCGTGCCCCCAAGCGCGCCGTGGCCAGCCGATGGACCTCGGCGATGACATCATCGAGCGAGAGCGCCGTCGTGTCCACCACCAGGGCGTCCGGAGCCGGACGCAGCGGCGCCACCTCCCGCTCGGCATCGCGGCGATCGCGCACGTCCTGCTCCTGCTGTACCTGGGCGTGGCTCGCCATCACGTTGCCCTCGTCGCGCAGCTGCCGCGTGCGGCGGCGCGCCCGCTCCTCGGCGGAGGCGACCA
>Ga0247727_10007993_pt1 | contig 19826 bp, 19 predicted proteins | sample WisWelCaveWW1625_FD_202498 | JGI IMG/M metagenome (GOLD analysis project Ga0247727, IMG submission 202498) | Biofilm microbial communities from Wishing Well Cave, Virginia, United States - WW16-25 | ecosystem: Environmental > Aquatic > Deep subsurface > Groundwater > Cave microbial mat | place... | reverse complement strand
CGGCAAAAAGCTGGTTTTTCACGCGCTTCTCGATAGAACCCAAACGTTGACGACGCCGCTGTTGCCGGGGTTGGAAATCGCGCTGGAAAAGATTTTTCAAAAATAATGTTGCCCTTGCCGCCGCAAATTATTGCCGCGCTCCATGGCGGTTTAGTCATTCCCGCGCACCCGTTGGCTTTGACCATCAATCGCAAATTAGATGAAAAATACCAACGCGCGCTGACGCGATATTATTGCGCCGCGGGCGCCGGAGGAATTGCGGTCGGGGTTCATATGACACAATTTGAAATTCGTGATTCGAAAGTCGGACTTTATCAACCCGTTCTCATTTTAGCTTCCGAAACGATCGACGAGTTTGCCGTGCAAACGGGAAATGCCATTGTCAAAATTGCAGGAATTGTTGGGGCGACTTCACAAGCGGTTGCGGAGGCGCGCTTCGCGGTTGATCATGGTTATCATCTCGGTCTTGTCAGTCTTGGCGCGCGGCGTGATGCCGGTCACGCCGAATTGCTTTCTCATTTGCGTGCCATCGCTGAAGTTATTCCGCTGATGGGATTTTATTTGCAACCGGCAGTAGGCGGGAGAATGCTCGATTTTAAATTCTGGCGCGAGGCGGCGGAGATTGAAAATCTGCTCGCCATCAAAATTGCGCCGTTCAATCGCTACCAAACGCTCGATGTCGTTCGCGCCGTCGTTGAATCCGGGCGTGCCGAGAAAATTGCGTTGTACACCGGCAATGACGATAACATCGTTGTGGATTTGCTGACGAAATTTTCTTTTGGGAAGAATGGCAAAACCAAACGCATTGCCGGCGGCCTGTTGGGCCATTGGGCGGTATGGACGAAACCGGCGGTTGCTTTGTTGAAAGAGATTCACGACATTTTGGAGAATAACAAGCCTGTTCCAAACGAGTTGCTCACGCGCGCGCAGCAAATCACCGACGCCAACGCGGCGTTCTTCGATCCTCAACATAACTTCGCCGGTTGCATCGCCGGATTGCACGAAGTGCTGCGGCGGCAGGGCTTAATGGCGGAACGGTGGACGCTGAATCCCAACGAAGATTTGTTGCCCGGGCAAATGGAGGAGATCGATCGTGTGTATGCGGCATATCCGCATTTGCCGGATGATGCTTTTGTGGCCGAACATTTAGACAAGTGGTTGATGTAACGCCGACGGCCCGTCAGCAGGCTCAAAACCGAATTGTGGAAATCGCCTATAGTTTTTTAAATTAATATCTTTCCCACGAATGGCCCACGCTACATTCATTTCCGAAAATAATTTTTTTTCCCCATAAGCTTGTCGTAACAAATCATCAAGCCCGTAAACTCGTTTAAAGACTCCCGTCGGCGAGGGCGATGGAATCGTCTCCGGCGCCGTCTCGGTGCGAATCAAATCCGCGGGAAACCATTTAATTTCGGGGCAGCTCTCGTGAGCGCCATTGATGACGAGGGCATGGCTGCGGCAAACTTCGGGGGGACAAAGCAAGCGCGCTTCGCCACGAAGAGCTTGCACAAAATTGCGAAATCCCTCGAACGTCGAATCCGTTGCCGTGTTGGAAAATTTTTCTTTATCGCCATTATTGTAACAAATCGTGGTCTCGCCGTCGAATTTTTCCCACCGCACCTCCCCATTTGCACAATTGATTTTCATTTCGGGACCAAACGGCGTTTCGCTGCAATGCGTCACATAAAAATGCAAGACGCTATCGTTGTCGCACTGAATCCGAACCAATGCCGTATCCAGGCTCTCAATTAAACGGCTGCGATACAATTCCGCGGCCACTTCAACAGGGGTTGCGGATGAGTATCTTTCGGTTGAAGCGAGATAAAGGAGGTTTTGCAGATAATGGGCCATCGCGTTGTTCATTGGGCTGTCGAGAACCCAGCAGCCATCTTTTTTTAATCGCCCCGCCCAATTGTTGCGAGAATAGTACGTCTCGCTGCGCGGCCAAGCGCAAACGAGCGCCGCATTTTTTAGCGCGCCGAGTCGGCCGTTGCAAATGCGTGCTTTTAGCTGCTGAATCGAGTGGCTGTACATGTACTGATAGCCGATGGCCACCAATTTTCCCGCGCGTTTTTGCGCGGCAATGAGCTGATCGACTTCTTGAATCGTGGCGGCTACCGGCTTTTCGCAATACACGTGCAAGCCGTCTGAGAGTGCGGCCACACTCACCGGCACGTGTTGATGAATGCCTATCGGCACGGTCAGTGCGTCCGCTGTCTTTACGCCGCGTTGCAAAAAATCTTCAATGGAAACATAAAGCGGAATGCCTTGCGCGCCAAGTTGTTGCACTTTTTCTGGAAAACGCTGACGATCATATGCGATCGCGACCACGCCGGCAAGTTTTCCGAGACGTTGTTTTTCAAGCCAAGCGACGGCGTTGAGATGCACTTCGGCAAAACCGCCGAGACCGATGACGACAAAACGGATTGGATTCATTATGACGTATTTTCAAAAACTATTGAACACGGATGACGCAGATGACACGGATTTTCACGGATTAAAAACAATAGCTATAATCCGCGTCATCTTACAGACCCAGTCCGTGTTCTAAAAATTTTTACTCGACGCCCAACCCTTTTCTGACCATCGCGTCGCGGCGGACGCGCCAGATTTTGGCGTCGAGGTAATAATGTTGCATCGCCCAGCCGCTGATCATCGCGGCAAAAAGTTTTTCGCCGAGATTGAGCTTGGCGGGATCGGCGATGCCGGCCATCATGGCGATGCTATTGAGCAGCGATTCGTTGAGCTGCAGGCCGAAAGTTTGGCGCAGAAACTCTATCCACGGACCTTGATAAAGCGCGAACGTGAAGAGCAGGCCGGTGAACAAGTAAATGGAAAGGCGGCTAAAGATTTTTTGGGCAATTTCAAACTTCGGGCGCTGTTCTTGGCCGTATTTATTTTTCCCATAACTCCACACGATACGATGATATTGCAAATTGTGGCCAACGGTGACGAGCGGCACGACGAACACGACGAGAAGGGGATGCGCAAACGCGACAAAATGCAACGGAATAATCGACAGCATCAACAAGAGTTTGGCGCCATTGAGCGGCGCGCCATTTTGCCAGCGGCGAAACTGCCAGCTTATGTAGCCCATGAGCGTGAGCAAAAAAAGCCCCCACGTGATCGGATACAGGAACCCGCCGAGGCTGAAACTGCCAAACAAATTCATACGCAAGCCGAGCGACGGAAAACCGGGCGTGACGTCATAAAACGGGCTCGTCATGAACATCGCCAGCGGCAGATAGAGACTGAGATTGAAGAACCATTTGTCGATTTGATTTTCACGGGTATCGTCGAGGTCCTGATTGCGGCGTTTGTAGAGCATGAAAAATCCCCAGTGTTGGCGCACGACGTGATAATATGCCCATAAACGGAAAAAGACGAAAAAAAGCAAGGCGCCGAATCCCAACCAAAATGGCGCGAGCGTTTTGCCAAATGGCGCGAGCGCTGCGCCAATCAAATAGGGGAGAAGGATAAACGCCGGGCCAAAGAAAAACCATCCCCAAGATTTCAGCAGCTCGCGACGGCGCACTTGCCATTCGTCGGGATCGAAATACGTCCGCGCGAGTGTAGCCCACACGTGCGGCGAGTCGAGGAGAAAAGCCCAACTCCAGATGACGAGGAGTTTCAAGGTGAGGGGAATTTCAATTCCACCCAAACGTAACGTGCCGAGAGCATCGGTTAAAGGATTTTGGGTGGCGCGAATCGCATATAAAATAATGCCGACATAAAGCCAGCCCGCGAGCGCCGAGCCGATGTACCACATAAGATCATTCTTGCGGTCGATGATCCAGTTGAAGCGAAAGCGCGTTGTTGGCAGCGCGAGCGTCGAAGTAGACATTTTTGAAAGCTCCTGGAATCTTCCTCTGGGCAAAATTTGGTTTCACCCAATTTAAAAAAAACGCCGTATGGTTGCAAGGCAATTTATTTTTTCCGGCCGCGCTTGACAAAGAATCCGAACGCGCTCGCGAACAGCAAAACTCCAAGCAAATAGCTGGTGTAACTCCCCCAAAATTTTTTTGCCTGTGTTTGTTGGCGCTCGGCGCGCAGAATGACGTTGATACGTTCCTGCGCATTTGTCGCGGCGCCGGCATAAGACTGTTTGCCGAGCATGGCTTTTTCCATTTCTTCATTCAGAATCACCCATTGATTGGCGTATGAAGTTTCCGGCGCAATTTCCATCGGCCACAAACGCGCCTGTTCCACGCCTTGCAAGAAAACGCGATTGTCGACGGGAAACGTTACATCATTCAGGAAGTCTTCAGAATTTGCGACTGAAATCAATGACGGAATCAAGTTTCCATTTTGGGCCGATTGGAGTTGCGAGGATGAACTCGCCATGAATTTGATGAACTCCCACGCTTGCGGTTTGCGCTGACTGAATTTTGACATGACGATATTATAGACGATAACGCCAACCGCCGAGGTTTCTCCGCGCGGCATCGGCGCGACGCCCCAATCGAGTTTGGTGCGCGCAAAGTTTGGCACTTGCCAGCGGCCTGCGGCGATCATGGCCACCGTCTCTTGGCGAAATCCCTGATCGGAGGTAAATAATTTTTCGATTGGTGAAGTGGTGACGTGATATTTCATCGCCAGGTCGCCGTAGAATTGCAGCGCCGCAAGCGTTTGGGGTTGATTGATTTGGCACCATTGCAAAGTCTCGTCAAAGAAATTGCCGCCAAATGGATAAACGAAAGTATAGCCGGCCATGCTCAGCATACAGCCAAATTGCTTGGTGCGCCCCTCGCTATCTTTCTTCGTCAACTTGATGGCGGTCTGCAAAAAATCGTCCCACGTCCATGCGGTGTCCGGATCAGATAAATTGGCTTCACGAAACAAACGGCGATTATAGTAAATCACCATCGGCGTGTAGCCGACGGGAATGCCGAAAATCGACTTGCGAATCGTTGCGGTTTTCAATAGGGCTGGGAAAAAATCGGCGGTGTGAAAATTCGCATCTGCCGCGATCCACGTATCGAGATTTTCCAAAACGCCGCGATAGGCCAAGGTGCTCAAATCGGTGCTGCCCAATAAAAAGACATCCGGAGGATTTCCGGCGGCGGTTTGAATGAGAATCTTGCGGTCGTATTCGCGATGATCAATATGCACGAATTTGATTCTCTGTTGGGGATGAGTCGCGTTGTAAGTGTCGACGAGCTGCTCGAGATTTTCCGTCTCTTCAACGGTTCCCCATGCGGAAAAAATTAGCGCGTCGCCATCTTGATTTTGGCTCAACGTTAGCAGTAGTGCGAGGCAGGCCACACAACCGGCCAAAAGAATAATTTGAATCTTACGGATTGACATACGGTTGAACACGTAATCATAACGCGATACGCACGGCAATCGCGATCGTTTTTTACTGGCCACGGACTCTTGGCAACTCAAAACTAACCAGCCTGGCAGTCTACGTTACTTGAAGCCCGTCAACACAATGCCTCTGTTGATGAACTTCTGAAAAATAATATAAACCAACAAAGCCGGCAATAAAGCGGTCATCGTGCCGGCCATCAGCCGCGTCCAATCTGAAGTATGTGCGGTAACCAACTTGGTGAGGCCGACTGGCAGCGTGAGCTTCTGCGTATCCGCCAATACGATAAACGGCCAAAAGAAATCATTCCACGCATTGATGAAAACAAAGATGCCGAGGGTTGCCAGCGCCGGCAAAGAAAGCGGCAAAACGATTTTCCAATAGATCGCGAATCGACTGGCGCCGTCGAGCATCGCGGCGTCTTCCAAATCGCGGGGAATGGTCATAAAAAATTGCCGCAGCAAAAACGTGCCGAACGTCGTAAACGCGGCGGGAAAGATCACACCGGCATAATGATCGATCCAGCCGAAATATTTCATGATGAAATAGAGCGGAATGGTTGTTACCGGGCTCGGAATCATCAAAGTCGCGAGATACACGAGAAAGAGACGATCACGTCCGGGAAAGCGCAGCCGCGCAAAGGCATACGCGGCAAGCGAGCTGGTCAGCACTTGTAAGACGGTTATGCTGAAGGCGATGAATAAACTGTTCAGATAGAAACGGCCAAACGGCAAATGCGTTAAAACTTCGGCATAATTTTGCGCAGAAAATTCTTGCACGGAGATCAACCACTTTCCGTCAAAAGCATTTGCCGGCGATTTGAACGAGGTGATCATGCTCCAATACAACGGGGCGGCCATGAAGATGCCGCCGATGGAGAGGATAAGATAGGTGGAAAGTTTGCGCCAGTTTGATATAGATCTCATGACAATAAGCCGTGATCAGTATTCAGTTTATTTACGCAGCAACAAATCATCAAATCAAGAATAATAAATCTTCCGTTCCGCATAGCGCCATTGCACGAGCGTTACCACGAAAATAATCGCGAATAGAATCCACGCCAGTGCGGCGGCGTAGCCCATGCGAAACTCGCGGAAAGCTTTCCACCAAATTTCGTAAACGATGGACCACGTGCCTTTCAGCGGCCCGCCTTGCGTCATCACGTAAACCGGGCCAAAGAGTTGGAAGGTGGAAATAAAGCCGGTGATGAAAAGAAACAAATGCGCCGGTCCCAGCAAGGGCAGGGTGATGCGCGTGAACCGTTGCCAGCTCGGAGCGCCGTCGAGGTGCGCCGCCTCATAAAGCTCATCGGGAATGGCTTGCAATGCCGCCAGATAAATGAGAATATTGTAGCCCAAACTTTTCCAAACCGTCATGAGGACAATAGAAACTTTGGCCATGTTGGGGCTGCCGAGCCAATCGACCGGGGAGAGGCTCAGTTTGACGAGAAGATAGTTGAGCGCGCCAAAATCTTTATTCAACAACCACTGCCAAATAATCGCCATGGCGATGGCGGAGGAAACGACGGGAAGGAAGTAGAGGGTTTTGAAGAAACCGCTGCCGCGCAAAGGTTGATGGAGCAGAAGCGCAAAAAAAAGCGCCAATGCCAAGCCGAGCGGAACGCTCAAAGAGAAAAATAAAGTGTTGCTCAAATAAAGCCCGAAGCCGGAGCGCGAGGAAAAAATTTCAAAATAATTGTCCCAATCTATGAAAGTCGGCGCCGTAAAAATATCCCAACGAAAGAGGCTCATCACCAACGACGCCGTGAGCGGCCCCAGCATGAAGATTGCAAAACCGAGGATATTCGGCAGCAGAAAGGCATAGGCAATCCAGCGGTCGCGGTGCGCGCGGGAGGTGAAAGATAGCGACCACAGGATTCTCATTGATATTTTCCATTCTCGTTGCCTGAGGGCAATACTACAAAACCTCGCCCGTCAATTTCTCCAACGCCTCCAAATACTTTTGGCTCGTCGTCAAAATCACTTCCGTCGGCAAATCCGGCGCGGGCGGTTGTTTGTTCCATTTGATGGAAAGCAGATAATCGCGCACGTATTGTTTGTCGTAACTCTCTTGTGCGCAGCCAGCGGCGTATTTATCCTGTGGCCAGAAGCGGGAGGAGTCAGGCGTTAAGAGTTCGTCGATCAGCAGCATCTCGCCGCCGCGCAAGCCAAACTCCATTTTGGTGTCGGCAATGATAATGCCCCTCGCTTCGGCAATTGCCGCGGCGCGTTGGTAAATCTGCAAGCATTTCTCCCGCATTGTTTTTGCCACGCCGACGCCGACCAAAACGGCCGCGCGCTCGAACGTAATGTTTTCGTCATGAATGCCGGCGTCGGCTTTCGTTGACGGCGTAAAAATCGGCTGGGGTAATTTTTGCGATTCGACCAATCCCGCGGGCAGTTGAATGCCGCACACGGCGCCGGATTTTTTGTACTCATTCCAACCGGAGCCGGAAATGTAACGGCGTGCGATGCACTCGACCAACAGCGGTTCGGTTTTTTTGACGAGCATGCTGCGGCCGGCCAACACGTCGTGATAGGGCGCGCATTCTTTGGGGAACTCTTCGACATTCATTGAGACGAGATGATGCGGCATCACATCGCGCATTCTGTCAAACCAGAAGCGCGAAATCTGCGTGAGCACTTGCCCTTTGAAAGGAATGCCCTGCGCGAACACCACATCGAAAGCGGAGAGGCGGTCCGTGGCGACAATTAGCAAATAATTTCCCACCTCGTACACATCACGCACCTTACCGCGTCTAAGTAATTTGAGCGTAGGAAAATCTGTGGTGGTAACGACGGGCTTGTTTTGACGGGAACGACTCATGTAGGGCTCCAAAAAAGTTTTACTTGATTTTAATATAAAAAATCGTTACGCTATTGCAAGGTTTAAATCCAACTGCGAGAATAAATATGGAAGCTGCACTGGCAACGCCGATCACTCCGACGTGGACGCCGCCTGCTGCTAAACGTATGACGTTTGACGAGTATTTGAATTGGCTGACTGAGGAAGCTAAGGCTGATTTAATTGACGGGGTCATCTATATGCAATCTCCACCGGCTGATGTTCATGAAAGAATTTTCGGATTTTTGTTCGGCATTCTTAAAGCTTTTGTGCTGCGTAAAAAATTAGGTATCGTACGCGGCTCACGCACGACGCTTAAATTTTCAGAGGCAAACGGCACGCAGCCGGACATCGTTTTCATCAGCAATGCCAGCCGTGATCGCGTTCATCCGTATTACGTGGAAGGCGCGCCGGAGGTGGTGGTCGAAATTCTTTCGCCGAGCACCCGCAAGCTCGATCGCGGTAAAAAGATGGCGCTCTATGCGAAACACGGCGCGCTCGAATATTGGCAGATCGATCCCGAAAATCAAATCGCCGAATTTTTTCGAAATCACCACGGCGCGTGGTTGCCGATGATCGTGAGTGATGACGACATTTTTCATTCCGAAATTATTCCCGGTTTCCGGTTGAATATAAACTGGCTCTTTACTGAAGAAGAGCCGGATACTTTGGATACTGTCATGATGATCTTGACCGGTAATAGCAAAGGAGTAATGGAATAATGGTGTGTCGGAGTCAATGGAATCCATCAATCCATTACTCCAAAAATCCGCCACTCCATTTTTTATGCCGCAATCGGCTCGATTCCCTCCATCCGCACTGTGAGTAATTCACATCCATTTTCCGTAATCACCATATCATCTTCCAATCGCACGCCAAATTCGCCTTGAAAGAATATAACATTTATTCAGGTAAATTTCAACAATCTAATTTTCGGCTTGGCGAGGACGAAGAAATTTTGTATCTTGGAATTGGCGTGACGCAGACGGCCTCTGCAAAAAATATTTTCGCGTGTGACCATTTAATCAAACGGATTATGAATACACCTCAAGTTAACGACGTTTCGCTTTGGAAACACCATCTCCAAGATGAAATCGACGCGGCCTATTTATACCGCAATCTGGCGCAGGTGGAAAAAGATGAAGCAAGGCGCGATATTTATTTACGGCTGGCAATCGTGGAGGATAAACACGTGCGGCAGTGGCGTAATTTGTTGCACGAGGTCGGGGAGAAGATCGCTCATGAACAAGCGCCGTCAGGCCGGGCGAAATTCATGAGCTGGCTGGCAAAACGTTTCGGCCCGGGTTTTATCGCGCCGAGTTTGCTGGCCGAAGAAGCGCGCGAGGTCAAAAATTATCTCAAGCTCGCCGCGGAAATGACGCAACAAAACGCGCGCGAGATGGCCACGGAAATCGCGCGCGAGTCGGCGCATCATGCCGGCGCGCTTTCCAAGATGTTGGACAAAAGCGGCGAGCCGTGGCATGCGGTCAGCTCCGGCGGCATGGTGCGCAGCGTGGTGTATGGATTCAATGATGGACTCACGGCGAATTTCGGATTAGTGGCGGGCGTGCTCGGCGCCGCGGTTAACGAACACGCGTTACTCGTCGCCGGTGTGGCGGGAATGATCGCGGACGCGTTATCGATGGGTTCCAGCGGCTATCTCGCGGCGAAAAGCGAGGCCGAAGTTTATGAACATGAAATTGCGCTAGAGCGCGAGGAAATTCGTTTGATGCCGGAAGTTGAAATGGAAGAACTGGCGATCATCTACGAGGCCAGAGGCGTGAGCGCGACGCGCGCGCAAGAAATGGCCAGAAATATGTTAGCGACGCCCGATCAAATGCTGCAAGAAAAAATTCGCGAAGAATTGGAAATTTCACCAGCGACGCTCACCCCGATGAAAGACGGTGTCGTGACCGGACTCGCGACCGCGTTTGGCGCGTTGATTCCGGTCATGCCATTTTTTATGTTCGAATTTTCAATGGCGATCTGGGTGGCATTTGCGATCAGCATGTTGGCGCATTTCGGCGTCGGCGCGGCGCGCAGTTTTTTTACCGGGCGCGGCATTTGGCGCAGCGGCTTTGACATGTTCATCGTCGGCCTCGGCGTCGCCGCAGCGGGATATGTGATCGGCGATTTAATGAGCCGATGGATGTAAACAATATTATATTGAAAATTCTTCTGCGTTTACAGCTCATCGTCCGCAAACACCTCGCCTTCATACGCCATCTCGGACAAATGGCGGAGCGGCGCCGCTTCGGCGGGTTGCGCTTGGCGTGTCACCGTTTGCCAGGAGAATGATTCGTGCACACCTAAATCTAAAAATGTTGCAAGCATTGAGGGTTGAATGCTGGTCACTTCAACTTCGTAACCGCGCCGGCGGATGACTTGCGCAAACTTCACCAGCACTTTCAACGCGCGCATGCTGATCACATCCAAATTCTCCAATTCCAGCGTCCACTTCGTGCCGTGAAAATAGCTGAGGTTTTGCAAAAACTCGCGCAGCGACGCGGTGTGCTCGCGCAAAATCGAGCCTTCGAGGCGCAGCTCAAGATGTTTCACGCGGCGAGTAAAATTCAGCGTAGCGGCGACAGTTGCCATCAACGTGGCGCTGTCGCTGGCGAGGGACTTCTTAATCTCCGTCATAGCGGTTTCCTTTCTCGGTTCTTGTTTGTCGGTCTAGTTCGCGTCCGTGTTCTCGATCCACATTCCCTTGCTGGATGCTCTCGTGTTTCGTCCATCGCTTTGGCCTTTTGTCTGATTTAATTTTCCCGATGTCCGAAAAGGTGATGACTACGACGCAAATAATATACGATACAAAAACCGTTCCGTTGTCATGACCGCGTTTGCAGTTTGTAAAATTGGGGTTAACTTCACGCCACAAAAATGATCGAGCAAAATGGAATTTCTCTTCTGTAAGTTTTATCTACAGAAGGGTAATTTTATTTTAAAGCTTTAAACCTCAAATTATCCACGGTGATTTTATCCAGCCGTTTGATGATCTCCGTGATCAACCGTACAGCGCTTTCGTAATCATCGCGATGAATGATTCCATTCGCCGAGTGATAGTAACGTTGTGAAATCACCAAGTCGAGCGTCGGAACGCCCAAATTCCATTTGTGAATCGGCCCGGCATCCGTGCCGCCGCCTTCTTCCAACATAAATTGATGGGGGATCTGTAACTCTGCTGCGACGCTTTGCACCCATTGGCGCAACTTCACATGCGGCAACATTTCCGACGTGTGTAAAATAAAAACGACGCCTTTGCCCAAGACCGGCTGCGCGTAGTCAACGCTCGTGTTCGCCGGAAGGTCGCTCGTCACATCGATATCAAGCGTGATGGCAATATCCGGCCTCACCGCTTCGACCACCGTTTTCGCGCCGGAGAGCGTGATTTCTTCTTGCACGGCGCCGGTGGCAAACACGATGTTCGGATGTTTCGCCGCCGCGAGGTTTTTCATCACACCGATGATCACGCCCAGGCCGATGCGATCATCCCACGCTTTACCGAGCAGAAATTTTCGATTCGCCATCACCGCGAACTTGCTTTCGTGCGTGATCGGATCAGCCGGTTGAATGCCGAGCGCTTCGGCCTCCGCGCGCGTCTCGACGCCAATATCAATCCACATGTCCTCGCGCGCGATCACTTCTTTCTCATTGATATCCGGCCCTGTGTTGATCACGCCGAGTACTGACCCTTTGCGCGTGTGAATGATCACGCGGTGATCCAGCAACTGCTGCGAAAAATTCCAGCCCAGCGGAAAGAATTTGACGAAGCCGTTCTCGTCGACACGCTTCACCATAAATCCGATCTCGTCGAGATGCGCATCGATCATCACACGCGGGCCGTCTGCGGTGCCTTTTTTAATCGCAATCACCCCGCCGAGCTTATCGCGCTGCAATTCGTCGGCATACGGCTTGAGATATTTCATGAACACCTGGGCCGCCGGCTCTTCATATCCCGAAACGCCCGGCGCTTCCGAAAGCTCACGCAGCATTTTTTCGGTTTCGTCGAGGTCCTGGGAGAAGGTGGCAACCGGCGTCACCACCAAGACCGCGATAACGAAACGCAGTATTGATTTTTTCATTTTCGGTTTGTTAGAGAGATAGATGTCGAACCCAAAACCGTTCATTTCAAACAAGCTCAAGATAATTGGGTGGGACGTAGAAACCGCGTTTGCGCAAAGGCTCGGGAGATTCCGCTTCACAAAGCGCGCGCAGACGTGGCATGTTCGCAGCGGACTTGAGCAAAAAAATCGGCTCAGTTAAAGGCCCGACGCTGCGTGTCCAGTTTGGAGCTTGCTGCTTCAGCCTGAGGGCAAATAATTCCAGCAGGGAAGCGGCGGCGGCTAATAGACGCTTGTCGTCGGTTGCAGGCTCGGACACCTCGGCCAAACGAGGATGGCTGCGAAAGAAATCTTGTACTAGGCTTCTGGTCATCAGGCCATCTCCCCGCAAGGCAGCTTCGGCAATTTGTTCAATGTGTTCCATGTGTCGTCTCCCAAAGGTCAAGAAAGGCATATTGCGCTTTAAGCTCGTTACCCGGAGTCAAATAGGGTTCGATTGCTTCCCAAATTTGTTCGCGGTCTCCAGTCAACTCCAATAAGAGTCGTCTGGCATCTTCGATATCAACATCGTCACGCCAGGCGCATAATTTCATGGCCAGCATTTGGGCTACCGTAGGCATTTTGACGATGATGCCTGGCATTGAGAAAATGACTGAGCTTTGTCCGATGCCGACAACATAACCTTTGGCAGCATCGTTCAACCAGTCTTCCGGCAGGTTACGCTCTGCTGCAATCTGCTTGATCAGCTCACGAGCAGTTGCGGTTTCCGCAGGTGACAAAAAGACGGCGTCAACATCGCGTGTGGAAAGACGCTGCTCATAGACGAGAACCATCACGGCACCGCCTATTAACAGCAACTCAAGCTCCTCATTTCGCTCCTTTGCCAGGGAGCCAAGACGTTCGAGCAATTCAATGATTTGTTGCTTACTGAATAAAACCATCGTTTTGTAATTTAGTTGATGATCTTTAAAATTGCTGCGAGCTTTAAGGTTTAAAAGCCCTTTCCAATCGCAAGATAACAATTCTACACTGATATATCAAGATTATTTTTGGGGTTCCTTTTGCGGTCGGTCCAAAGAACAGCAAATACAAATTCTGGCAGGTTGTGGCATGTTCGCGGACGATGTTGAGATATTGCTAAAGATTCTCCTACCCAAACAGCACACCATCGGGCGCGCGCATGTAGAGCACCGGGTGAACCCAAGCGGGCTCTCTTTTCATCAACCGCAAGAGATTCTTGATCACTCGGACTGCTGATGATGCCGAGCACGTGGACAGGTCCGCGTATCGAAAGTGAGCGGGGTGGTTCCGAGGCGGGGACGTAGCGCCCTACCGATGTGGCGGGTCTCAGCGCGAGGTAATCCTCATCGAGGCGCGCCGCTTCCCAGGGAATATTGGCCAAACCTTCGCCGTGAAAGCGCAGACGCACGCGCAAGCCCTCACCAGCCTTGGTCGCGTCGTGCAAACTGGTTTCAAAACGTCGCCGTACTTCTTCCGGAAATAAGGCTTGACGAATCTCCTCGCCAATTTGTTGCAAAGAAGTGTCTTGTCCCGACTCAATGCTGGCCGTTGTATAAGCAGGCATGGGCGCGATACCTCTGCCATCGCCAGAGTGCGGGCTTATGATCTCAACCTCCAACTTATCATCGCCGGTGCGAGCGAGACGGAGGTCGAAGTCACGGTATGTGCGTATGCGTGGCGCAGAACCAGGGGCGAAGTCCGGCTTGCGCTCATGTGTATGCTGATTAATCGAAATCAAAGTTTTTCATATAAAATCAACCTACTTCAAAATCCGCTTGTAAATTTATTTTGTCATTTATATATTTGAATAGGAAATAACCCATGCCAAAATCAGAAACCATCAAAACCAGAATCGAACCCCATCTCAAAAAAGAGGTCGAAAGAATCTTTGCAGAGTTGGGATTGTCGACCACCCGGGCGATCAGCTTGTTTTATTACCAAGTCAAGCTCTGGAAAGGATTGCCTTTCGAAATCAGAATTCCCAACAAAAAAATCCTCAAAACTTTTAGAGACACGGATGAGGGAAAAAACCTGGTACGCTGCAAAGACGCTGCTGATATGTTTCGCAAGCGGGGATCTAATGCGACAATCGGGTTTATTACATTTACGCTTTACGTCTCACGTTTTACGTTCAACGTCCACTCTCAAACGCCGTCTCCCGATAAATTTCCTTACCTTCCAACAACGTCAGCAAAACTTTCGTGCGATGAATCGTGTGCGCCGGAATCTCAAAAATATTGCGGTCGAGCACGATCAAATCCGCGGCCTTGCCGACTTCCAGCGAGCCGGTTTCTTCCTCTTCAAAATTCACATAGGCGCCGTTGATCGTGTAACCCGCTAGCATCGGCGCGAGTTCCACGCGTTCTTCCGAATGCCAAACGGCTCCTGTGCTGTCTTCCAAGCCACGCCGCGTCACCGCCACTTGTATCGCATCGAGCGGATTCATCGACGACACCGACCAATCACTGCCGCAGGCCATCACCGCGCCGGTTTTCAAAACACTCGCAATTGGATAAAGCCAACGCGAGCGCGCTGGGCCGAGCGCCGGTTCGGTCAAATCCGTGATGTACAAGTCCGCATAAGCCCACAGCGGTTGAAAATTCGCCACCACGCCGAGTTGCCGAAAACGCGGAATATCGTTGGGAGCGATCAGTTCAAGATGCGCAATGTGATGGCGCGAATCGCGGCTGCCGTTTTTCTGACGCGCGGCTTGAAACGCATCGAGCGCCATACGAATGCCGCGGTCGCCGATCGCGTGAATGTGAACTTGAAATTTGGCGCTGTCGAGCGCCGCCACCATTTTCTTCAAAACTTCCGCGTCCCAATTCGGTTTGCCAAGATTGCCGTGATCGAGATACGGCTGCAACACCGCCGCGGTGCGCGCTTCAATCACACCGTCGGCAAAAATTTTGACGGCGTTGGCGCGCAGACGCTTGCCTTGATATTTTTTGCGTCTCTCAATCAAACGCGGAATTTGCGCGAGACCTTTCGCCGGATCGGCATATATCGCGGCTATGACCCGTGCGGTCAGCTCGTCTTTGCGATCCAATTCCAAATACGCTTCGAGATGATTGGAATCGGTACTCGCTTCCTGCAGCGAGGTAATGCCGAAACGATTCGCCATTTCCAGGCCGCGTTTCAATCCGGCGATGTAATCTTTTTGATCATATTTTGGCAGATGTTTCGACGCGAGACTCGCGGCATCCTCGCGCAAAGTGCCCGTTGGCTCGCCGGTTTTCGGATCGCGTTCGATGCGGCCGTGCGGCGTGTCCGGCGTGTCTTTGGTGATGCCGGCGATTTCCAACGCTTTGGAATTAACCCAAACCGAATGACCGTCGGCAGCAGAGAGATAAACCGGTCGATTAGAAACGATGGTATCGAGAAGAGATTTGTGAGGATTGCCATTCGGAAAAATCGGCAAATCCCATCCGCCACCACGAATCCACGGCGCGTCGGGATTCTGTTGCACATAAGCGCGAATTTTTTCCAAAATCTGATCCGCCGAAGCGAGGCCGTTGAGATTGCATTCGCCCAACTCCATGCCGCCGCTCACCGGATGCACATGCGAGTCATGAAAACTCGGCAGCACCATTTTGCCCTGTAGATCGATCACGTTCGTGCGCGCGCCGATCCATTCTTTAATCGCGCTGTCCGAACCGACGTAAACGATGCGGCCGTTGTCAATCGCCATCGCCTCGGCCCAATTGCGTGTCGCGTTCATCGTATAAATCGCGCCGTGGCGCAAAACCAAATCCGCCGGCGTCGGGCAATCGGCCTGCTGATTTGAACAGGAAATCCAGAAACTCAGAAAGGTGAGGAGGGAGAGTAACTGCCACCAGCGGTTCGTTTTTTTCATGAACGGCCTTTCGGGGTAGAGGTACAATGAGCTGCCTTCCGGATGGGGTGAGGTGAGATTTTAGTCGTAAGCTTCTCGTCGATGTCGAATATAGGCAATATCGACGACTTTTGCTTTGTCGTTGATTTCGTAGATGATACGGTAATCGCCTATACGAAATCTATATGCTTGAAGTGAGCCATGGAGTTTTTTGCTGCCAATGCGGCGCGGATTTTCTGAAAGTAAATCGATCGCATTTATCACGCGTTCTTGAATCTGCAATGGCAAACGGGCCAGTTCCTTCTCAGCCGTTCGCGACAGTTTAACGTGATAGTTAGGCATAATGACGCCTTTTTTTTAACAGGCGTTGTTTTGCCGTTTGCCAATCGATACGGGGTTCTTCACGACGAGATTCAACAATCAAGAGGTCGTAAAAATCTTCCCAAAGGCGACGATGTTTTTTTAAATTAACCAACACCGCGGTTTTGTTACCATCCGCATCCACAATAAACTGGAAACCATTTTTCTTCATATCGCACCTCGTTTAGATTGCAAGTAAAGGTTGGATGAGTAAAAAGATACGCAGCCTTACACAAAAAGTCAAGCCGCATCCTAAAATTCCTTGCTTTTTGTCCAGTCACGCATTAGTTTTCACCAGTACCGGTTTTATATTCATGAGGAAAAGACTTTGCAAAATCGCGATCTAGAAAAAACGGCTGTCGATGCCGCAGAACATTTGATTGACTTGGCATTCGCTGAAGATTTAGGCGAGGTCGGCGACATTACCACGCGCGCCATTTTTACTAAAGAAAATACGAAAATGGGCGCAGCTATCGTTATCGCCAAATCCGCCGGCGTGGCGGCCGGTTTGAAAATCTTTTCGCGCGTTTTCGCAAAAATCGATTCGTTGGTTCAAATTGATTGTGCGGTGAATGACAAGGAGAAACTTAGCCCAAAACAGAAAGCCGTTCATCTTCGCGGCCCATTGGTTTCAATTCTCACCGGCGAGCGCGTCGCGCTGAATTTTCTTCAGCGCCTTTCCGGCATTGCAACGTTGACGAGAAAATTCGTCGACGCCGTTGCCGGAACTAATACCAAAATTCTCGACACGCGCAAAACCACGCCCGGCTGGCGCATTCTGGAAAAGTATGCCGTACAATGCGGCGGCGGATTGAATCATCGGCTCGGATTGCACGATATGTTTTTGATTAAAGAAAACCATATTGCGGCGGCAGGCGGCATTGCCCCGGCGGTGCAAAAATGCCGCGTGTTAAATCAACAGCAGGGCTGGAATTGGAATTTGGAAGTTGAAGCGCGAACCCTTGCCGAGGTGGAAGAATGCTTGCGCCACGACGTCAAACATATCATGTTGGATAACATGGCGATGGCCGAAATGCGAGAGGCCGTAAAGCTCGTCGCCGGTCGCGCCAAATTGGAAGCGTCTGGCAATGTGAGTTTGGAGAATGTCGCTGCGATTGCCGAAACCGGCGTCGATTATATTTCCATCGGCGCCTTGACGCACTCCGCGCCGGTGATGGATTTTTCGTTACTGATTTTATAGTATCACAACCCGGACGAGCCGGAACCAAAAAGGCAAAAGCGCACGCGGGAAGGCCTTTATTTCAAATTTTCCTCAAACAATTTCAAAATCCTTTTATACTCATCCGTCCATGAACTCGGCTCGCGGAAACCGTGATCTTCCATCGGATACATCGCCACTTCCCAATTGTCTTTTCCCAGCTCGATCAAGCGCTGCGTCAATCGCACGGTGTCTTGAAAATGCACGTTGACGTCGACCATGCCATGACAGATGAGCAGCGCGCCTTTTAGATTCTCCGCAAAGTAAATCGGCGAGCTGCGACGATACGCGAGCGTGTCAGCAGGAGGGATGTTAAGAATGTTGGAAGTATAACCATGATTGTAATGCGCCCAATCCGTGACGGGCCGCAGTGAAGCGCCGGCGGCAAAAGTCTCCGGCGTCGTGAACATCGCCATGAGCGTGATGAAACCGCCGTAACTGCCGCCATAAACGCCGACGCGTTTGGCGTCAACGCCGCATTTTTCCACGAGAAATTTCGCGCCGTCGACGACGTCTTCCAAATCCTTGCCGCCCATGTGCCGATAAATCGCCGTGCGCCAATCGCGACCATAACCGGCGCTGGCGCGATAATCCGGATCGAGCACGGTGTAGCCGCGATCCGTGAGCAGGTTATGAAACAGGTACTCGCGAAAATAACTCGACCACCACTTGTGCGCGTTCTGCAAATAGCCCGCGCCATGCACGAAAACGACGCCCGCGCCGTTCGGCTTTTCCGGACGATACAACCGCGCATATACCTGCGCCCCATCGCGCGCCGGGTACGTGATCAACTCCGGCACACGCCATGGATAATTTTTAAATTCTGCTGTCGTCGAAAACGTCACGCGCTGCGGTTTCACGCCGGATTTATTTTCCTGCAAATAGATTTCCCACGGCGCATTGAAAGAGGAGTAGCGAATTGCCAGCATTGTTTCATCGGACGATAGCGACACGTCGTTGTTGCCTTCCAATGCAGTCAGTTTGGTGCGTGCGCCGCCGTCAATCGGCATCGTATAAAAATGCTTCTCGCCCGGATGCACTTCGTTGCTGGTGAAATACCATTTCTTTTTATCGCGCGAGAGGAATGGCCTCTCGATCTCAAATTTGCCGCCGGTGAGCGCGCGCTTTTGTCGTGTGGTGATATCGACGGTATATAAATGAGAATAGCCGCTTTCTTCCGAGCAGAACCACACGCGCAGATGGTCCGGCATCCAGCCCACCGCAGTGGCGCCGCCGAAGAATCCGATGCCCGGCCCGCCAATCCACGCCTCATCATGTTGGCGATCCAAACTCGTCAATTTGACGGTGGGCAAATCCAGCTTCGCAATCCAGCGGTCTTTATTATCCTGTGCGCCCACGAGGACGAACGCGTTTTTGCCGTCATCGCTCCAAAACGGCCCGTTCCAAATCACCGCGCGTGTTTGAGATTTTTTGTTCTCTTTGGCTGATTTGGCAGTATCTTTTTTGGTGGGGATCGTCGCAAACGCTTGACTCTCTATGATGCCCGGCAAACTATCGGGCTTCACATAAAGCACAGTGTCGCGGGCCATGTCCCAATAGCCGAATTCAAACGCCGTCTGCGGCTCACCGACTTTGAGGCGCGTATTGAGGTCTTCAGTGAAAGCCGTTTCGGTAATATAATTCGGCACGATGGCAGTGCGCGTATCTTTCGCGCGCTGCGAGAGCATGAACGTTACGAACTTTTCATCGGGCGAAAGTTGAATCTGCTGAAGATCTTTTTCACCGAGATAAATTTTCTTCGGGCGCTTCGGCTCCTGCTGCTCGCGCGCCTTTTTCGTTTTATCCGCTTTTTCTTTTCTATCTTTTAGAACGGCGATCAAACGCAACTCTTCCTGCGCGAGATACTTTTGCTGCTCGGTGTTCGGCTTGCTCTCTTTCGGCGCTTGCCCTTTGCGAAAATCCGTGCGCTGCGTGATCGCGCCCGTCAACAATTCCCACGCAAAAAGATTGTTGTCGCGCATGAACAACACCTGCTTTTCCGAAAAAGAAAAACGCGCCTGACTCTCGGCGTCGACGGTATTGGTGATTTGCGTGGTGCGCCCGGTTTTAATATCGAGCAGAAAAATATCGCCCTCACGCTCGAAAACTTTTTTGCCGTAATCGCGCGTGTACTGTCCGAAGCGATTCGGAAGCTGCAACCGTTCCGCC
>Ga0247727_10007992_pt1 | contig 19826 bp, 15 predicted proteins | sample WisWelCaveWW1625_FD_202498 | JGI IMG/M metagenome (GOLD analysis project Ga0247727, IMG submission 202498) | Biofilm microbial communities from Wishing Well Cave, Virginia, United States - WW16-25 | ecosystem: Environmental > Aquatic > Deep subsurface > Groundwater > Cave microbial mat | place... | reverse complement strand
TTTTAAAAGAAAATTGCAGTTCTGTGTTGACGCAGATTCACTGCGCCGTTAAAATACCGCCATAATTTATTTGACTTTTCATTAAAATTGCTTATCTTTTGCCTGTCCACTATTATTCTCCTCAGACGACAACGATGGAGGTTATTTATGGCTAAGACAGGCAAGAAAGTTTTGCAAATTGACGGACCGGCCGGAAAGCTGCCGGTTCAGAACGATGACAAGTTAACGCGGCAACTCGCCATGCTCTTTGAAGGCAAGTGCCTCGGCATCGGTCCCATCCAAGCCGCGTTGAAGTACGGTTACAGTAAGCAGCGTTACTTCCAGATTCTGAGCGCTTTTCTTGAAGGTGGAAGCGCCGCCTTGATCCCTAAAAAAACCGGCCCGAAAACGGATCATGTGCGGACCGAAAATACAGTGACACAAATTATCCGTCATCGCTTTCTTGATCCAGAGGCCAAGGCCGAAGTGATTTCACAGAAAATGCGCCAGACCGGAATCAAAGTCAGTCAACGTAGCGTTGAGCGCACGATCACAGAATACGGCCTTCAAAAAAAAACTTTACAAGTTTCGTCCAAAGGACGAGGAACAACAAATTGAGACGCACTATACCAAAGAACGACAAAAAATCGTATCCGTCAATTCCGGCGCCGTTGAGTGCAGTGTTCGTGAAATGCTGGCGGAGAAAATTTCTGGAACCCTTGTGGGGCTGTGGTTACTCCTGCCAGAACATTTACGCTTGGGCACTTGGGATTTACTCACGGCTTGGACAGGCTGTCGCGACGCCAATGCGATTGAACCTCGTCTCGCCTTGCAGATGGTTCACGAATCCGCACTTTGCGTTAATGGCGTGCGTCAACAAAGAACTTTACGACAAAAGGGATTCGAAACGCTCAATGGTTTGCCGTTTGTCGCGACGGATCACGCGATTCATCAGCTTCTCGATCAACACACGATCGCAGAAGCCGAATCCTTGCAACTGGCACTCGGGCAAGTCCGTCAAGCCAGAGGCCATTTTCCAGGGCATTTCGTGCTGCTTGATCCGCATCGTATCGTGACGTGGAGCAAACGCCAAGTGCAACTCAAGAAGAAGTCTAATCGCTCTGCGACCGTGAGCAAAATGCTGCAGACCTTTTTTGCTATTGATGGGGAGTCCGGGCAACCCTTGACAATAGGTATTGGCTCTTCATCGGTAACAATTACTCAAGCGACCTTGCCGCTCATTGCACGGTTGGAAAAAGTGTTGCCCACGAAGGCGCTGTTGATCGGTGACACGGAACATTTTACCCTTGAATTATTAAATCATTTCGCCACACATCCCAAGTTTTCAATTTTGTTGCCCGCGCCGCAACGCCAGAGTCTTCTGCAACAAATCGCGGCCATGAAATTTAAACGCCTGTGGGCTGGCTACGCCGTCGCGGAAGGGAAATATCAACTCGCGGATCATCAAGCCATTCGCTTGCTTGGTCAAAGAACCGGCGAAACGCAAGACACGTATACTTATAAGCCGTTCGTGACCACTTGTAAAAAGTCGGCGGCAGATTTGATGACGCTCGTTTTTCCCGAGCGCTGGAATATCGAAGAATTCTTCAACTGCGAATCCACACTGGGCTGGAATCGCGCTTCGACGCTTAATCTGAATATTCGTTTCGGAAGACTCTCGATGGCCTTAATGGCGCAGGCGGCATGTTATGAACTTCGCAAAAAGTTGCCAGGCGGCATCAAGAACTGGACCGCCGAAAGCTTGGCGCGGAAGCTCTTTAACGGCATTGATGGCGACATCCGAGTTAAAAATGATACTATCATTGTTACCTTTTATAATGCTCCCGAAGCGAACGCCTTAAGAGAGCATTACGAGAATTTGCCTCAGAAACTGGAAGCGGAAGGTGTTGACCCAAAAGTTCCTTGGCTATACAATTTCAAAGTCGATTTCCGCTTCAAATGAATGCACATGGGTCAAATAAATACCCGTAAAAAAATCGCTGCCGGAGCGGGAAGTGGAAACGAGGACAATGGGCTACGATAACGGTTTTCTGGTGTTTCATGAAAAACTCAATCCTCAAGCAATCACTGGAATCGAAGCGCTTGATTTTACCGAGACCGTCAGCGCAATGGATTCAGAACAATCGTCGTTGCGAGCTGAAAGCTTTCTGGCTCATTTTGTCCTTTCCATCATCTTTTCCCAATCTTCTGCGCGCTCTTCCCTGTATTTGAACGCAACAACTTACACCGCGTCTTAGTAAGACGAAAATGCGCTTGACTAAAGCCAAAATTTGTTTATCTTGTACACAACTTTAGACGCGGATGTTTAACGGATGGCGAATTCAAAACGGCTCGGCTTATTCGCTCTTTTACTCGGCATTTTGCTGCTCGGCCTGACGGACGTGCAAATCATCGCGCCGATTCTATCGAAGCTGGCGCAGGATTTTTCCGTGACGACGGCGGTGATGGGAACCACGGTCAGCGCGTATGCGCTGGTCGCGGCGTTGTGGGCGCTGGTTGTGGGGCCGTTGTCGGATCGGAAGGGGCGATTGGTTTTTCTGCGGGCGGCAGCCTTTATTTTCGCGGGCGCCGCGCTGCTGGCGTATTTTGCCGCGCGCTTTGAGCATTACGTTGCGGCGCGCATGTTGGCGGGACTGGCCGGCGGCACGATTTCCGCGTGCGTGATTTCGCAGATCGCCGATCTGTTTGAATACTCGGCGCGCGGCCGCGCCATGGGCTGGCTCGGCGCGGTTTATTTCATCGCGCCGGTAATGGCCGTGCCGCTCGGCGCCTGGATGGCCGCGGCCTGGGGATGGCGCAGCCTGTATCTTTTGCTCGCCATGATCGGCGTGATGCTCGGCATATTAATTCGTCCGGCTTTATTAAGGACGGAAAACAGAACGAACGCTTCTTCCGCCGGCGAAATTCTCGTACAGCAATTCAAAAAATATCCGCGCTATTTTACGAACCGAAACACGCTCGGCGGGCTTTTGCTTGCGATCACGGTTTCCACCGCGATTGCCGGGTTGATCACGTATCTCGGCGCGTGGTTGAGCAAAACCTTTGGCATGTCGCTGAATATGATCGGCGCAGTTTTCATGATGACCGGCGGTGCGTCGGTGCTCGGCGCGTTGCCGGGCGGCTGGCTGGCGGATAAAATCGGCAAGCGCCGCGTGATCATATTCGGCAGCTTTTTACTCGCGCTCATTTTAACGTGCGTCAAGCTCGTGCAAAATTCTGCCGGCGTTTTTTTGTTTTGCGCCGCCGGTGGGTTGGCGATGGCGCTGCGCGAAGGCCCGTTTCAAGCCTTGATCAGCCAACTCGCGCCGGCGAGCGAGCGCGGCGCCTACATCGCGTTGCGCAATGCCGTCTCACAACTCGCGATTGCGGCCACCGCATTGATCTGCGGCCTGCTCTTCGAGCGGCTTGGCTTTCAGGCAGTCGCATTTTTTGCGGCGATTTGCAGCCTCGCGGCCGGCGCGCTGGCGTGGTGGATTCAGGAGCCCGCTGAAGCATGATTGAATTGTTGAAATTTCTGATCAATGAATGAAAAAATTTCCACACGGATTAAAAAACTACGCGGATAATTCGCCAAACGTGGACGAGCCGCAACCAAAAAGATTATTGCTCACGGAATGGAACTCTCACGGAATTTTTTTCATCCGTTTTATTTCCGTGAGAGTTCATTTCCGTGAGCCAGAAAGTTTTTGCTTTTTCTGCACCGCATGGCTCGTTGTCTGCGACAAAGATTTCACTTGTAATAGATTAAGAGTTAAACATGGTTTTCCTTTTATTGCCTGCCATCCTGATTTTTGGATTGCTGCTGTGGCTCGCCGGCGCGATCTGGCTGGTCTTCAAAGCTTTTCGTGAATCGGCCGGGCGCGGGATGGCGTATCTGCTCATTCCATTCTCACTGCTGCACTTCGGCGCGACGCGGTGGCCGAAAACGAAAACGCCGTTTATCATGCTCTCCGCCGGTTTCGGCGTTTTGCTGTTGTTTATTTTTGTGATGGCGCCGTTCATCTTTTCCCACATTTTGACGCACGCGAGCTCGCGGTCGTCGGATCGCGACATCAAAACGAGCGCGCTGGCCGCGGAGGTGGCTTTTCGCGAGGTGGAGTTTGCCTCGGCGGACGGCGTCAAACTTTCCGGCTGGTATTTGCCGCACGAAAATTCGCCGGTGACGATCGTTTACTGCCACGGCCTGTTTCGCTCGCGGCTGGAAATGCTGGAGCGCGCCGAAGAACTTTTAAAGCAGGGCTATGCCGGTTTGCTGATGGATTTTCGTCGCCACGGCAAAAGCGGCGAAGCAATGACGAGCATGGGCTATCTCGAGCGGCTCGACGTGATTGGCGCGGTGCATTATTTGAAAGACAGCTTGCAGATTCAAACGCCGATCGTGGTTTACGGCGTGTCCATGGGCGCCGCAGCAACTTTGCTGGCCGCGGCCGAAGATTCCACTATTGCCGGACTGATTATTGACAGCAGTTTTCTCTCGTTCGACGAAACAATTACTCATCACGCCAAACTGTTTTTTAATCTTCCGAAATTTCCGGTGGCGAGCGCGCTGCTGTTGTTCACGAAATGGCGCGTCGGTTTTAAGGCGGAAGATTTTGATGTGCGGCGCGCGGCGCAAAAAGTCGGCGACCGGCCGATTCTTTTTATCGCCGGCGGCGAAGATACGCGCATGCCGCCGGAAATCGCGCAAATGCTGTATGCCGCTTCGCCGAGCCCGCATAAAAATATCGTGATCATCCCGCAGGCCTCGCACGGCGCGGCATTTCGCACCGATCCGGAAACGTGCACGAAAGCGATTTTGGCTTGTTTGCAAAAAGTTGCGGAAATAAATGGATCAACCCATGGGAAGGACGCCACTCCTTAACCCTTTATCTACGGAGGTTGTATGAAGCTGTTCAATAAACCATTGGGCGCGTATTGGCAACATGCCAAAGGCGGAATTTATCTGCTGGCGGCGTTGTCGGTGATACGCTTTCTGATGAAGCCGATGCTCAATATTCCTTACGCGCAGGGCACGCTTTTTACCAGCGTCACCATCCTGATGATTCTGGTCATGGCTTACTACGCGTTTCGCGCCGCTTCCTCAGGGTCCGGCAGCTATCGCGATTTGCTGGGCATCGCGGCGGTGATCGGCTTATCGACCGCGGCCATGATCATTCTCGGCATTGCCATCGATGACTTTGGCGGCATCGACACGTATTACACCGATCCGGCGCATGGCGGCAGTCTCAACGCCTGGCAACATATCGGCGGGCATCTGGTCTTCACCGGTATCCTGAGCAGCCTCGTGCTATGGGGCATCGGTTCGCTGGTTTATTATGTCGCCAACATGAGCCGCAAAAAAGCGGTGGCGTAATCGGCGCGGCATTTTTCTGCAACGAAAAAGCTCCGTGACATTCAACGCACGGAGCTTTTCTTTGCTACCTACCTGTTGCTTCAACTAAAACGCCGTAACGCAGGCCGCGATCGCTGACCATTAATTCGGGAAATTGGTAGAGATCGAGAAACGTTTCCAGAATAATCGCGCCGGCGAGAATGACGTCGGCGCGCGCCGGGGAAAGTCCCGGCAGCTCGCAACGCTCGGCGACCGTGCGCCGCCGCAACTCGATAATCAACTCGCCGAGTTTTTGCCGCGTTAACTTAAACCCGTCGATGCGGCGAGCCTCGTACGCGCGCATTTCCTGCGCCATCGCGGCGAGCGTCGTGATCGTGCCCGCCGTGCCGAGGAGTGTTTTCACCGCCGTGAGACTCGCCGCCGGCCACGTGGCGCGCATCACGGTTTCGGCCTGTTGGCGAATGCGCATTACTTCCTCCGGCAGCACCGGATCATTTAGCGCCAATCGTTCGGTGAGCCGCACGGAGCCGATGTCGGCGCTCCGAGCCTGCAAAGCGGTTTCACGCGTTGCCAGCAAACTCGGCGCGCCGATCACCACCTCCGTGCTGCCGCCGCCGATGTCGAGAACCGCGATCGGTTCCGGCAAATTTGCTTTATTGGACAGCGTTCCCGCAAAAGTGAGGCGCGCTTCTTTTTCGCCGGAAATAATTTCGATGTGCATGCCGGTTTGCTCCAACGCCGCGTCGAGAAATTCGCTGCGGTTCGCCGCGTCGCGTAGCGCGCTGGTGCCGACGGCAAAAATTTTTTCCACCTCATATTGCTGCGCCAGCTTCACATATTCCCGCAAACACGCATAGCCGCGCTGCATTGCTGCAGCGTTCAGATTGCCCGCCGCCTCGACGCCTTTGCCGAGACGCACGATCGTTTCGCGGTCGAGCACCGGCTCGACTCGACCGTCGTCGATATCGGCAATGAGCAAAAGAAAAGTGTTGGTGCCGAGGTCGAGACTCGCGAGACGCGTTTTAGAGATTGAAGAATGATTCATCGTTGCTCCGCAGAGACAGGAAAATTAAAAGAGCTTCGTTTTGCATTTTAAAGCTCCCAACGCGGACGCACCACAACCCAAAAGACAAAATGATGATCATCATTTTGTCTTCCATTATTTTGTCTTTCAAAAATCTTTGTTTTTTTGCAAATATTGAACTCTTAAAAGACTAATGAACAATTTCCCAGTCGGGCCGACTGGGTTACTCCCTCACCAGCTTCCCGCCTTCATCAATCCCGAACACTTCCGATTGCACCGTCGTCACCTGTTTGCCGAAGCCGGTGAGATTGACGAGCAAATCCAATAATCGATCCGGAAAGCGATCATGCCGTTTCGTCGCCGTCGTGGTGTCCGTCGAATCGGATACGGTGGAATCCCGTTTCGCCGCGGTTTTGACTTCGCCGGCGAGCCAGCCGCGAATTTCGTTGAGGCTCTCTTTCGACACCGGCTCGACGAGCAGCTCGATGGTCACAAAATATCGCCGGCCGGGCTGGAGTTCTTTCGTTTCGGCGAGCGCCACGCCGCGATGTTGCTCCCACCAGCGGCGCACTAGAGCGAGAGCGCTCGTGAGCCGCCGTTCGCCTGCGGTGACGATGACATACTTGCGTTCCCACGAGTCGTACGTCGATTTGATCTCATAGCGCCGCTCGGCCAGAAACGTGCTGCCAAACCAGCGGCTGCGCTTGCGCCAGAGTTGCACGCGGAACTGCGCCGCTGAGGTGAGTCCGCGCTGCATGCCGTTCAGCAACGCCGTGGTCAGCAGACTATCGACATGAAAATCCACGTAGAGGCCGCTGGCTTCCCAACGCAGCGAATCGATCACCACTCGCGTCTCCTGCGCTCCGGCCGGCGCCACGAATGGCCCAAGCCCAAGCAGCATGGATAAAAAACAGAAGATCGAAGATAACGCCGCGTGTTGGGTTGGCTCGGGTTTTATCTTCGATCCTCGAATTTTCGCGTTCACTTTTTGCTGTGATAAAGTGCCGAAATCGTTTTGCCTTGGTCGATCGGTAGCTGATATTGCGGTGTTACGGCGACGGTCAGCCATTCTTCTTTCTGCTGAATTTCGAGGCATTCCAGCCCCACACGCTGCGACGCCGTTTTGATCGACTCGCCTTCATGCTCGAGCAGGCCGGACAGCAACATGACGCCCTCGCATTTTAAAAGTGGCGCGAAATCCGGCAGCAATTCCAGCAACGTGCGATGCTGCAGATTCGCTAAAATCAAATCAACCGGCGGCATCCGCAGGGACGCGAGCGTGCCGGTGTATAATTTAATACAATCCGGCACGCGGTTCAACTGAATATTTTCCTGCGCGGCTTCGACGGCGAGGGGATCGTTATCGAACGCCACGACGCGCACCCCGGGCTGCAGTTTCGTCGCGGCAATCGCGAGAATGCCGGTGCCCGTTCCCGCATCGATGACGCGCATGCCGGGCCGCAAATATTTTTCGAGCAGCCGCAACATGCCGCGTGTGGTGGCGTGATGGCCGGTGCCAAACGCCTGCTTCGGATCAATGACGATTTCGATTTGCCCGGGCGCGAGCGTCGCCGTTTCCCAGCTCGGGCGGATCAACACGCGTGCGGAAATGAGAAACGGCTTGAAATATTTTTTCCACGCCGAGTGCCAGTCCTGCGCGGCGATGGGTTCGTGGGTGGTCGTGAGCCCCGGCAACTGCATCCCGCCGGCGCGCAGTTGTTCCAGAAAAACTTGCAGGCCGTTGACGATGGATTCGATCGCACAGGGCTCGGGAAAATAAACCAGCAAGCGCTCTTCGATTTGCTGCGTGCCTACCGCGCCGCGCTCGAACAAATGAGCTGTTAAAATTTCTTCGAGGCTGACTGCGGGATGAAGCGAGAGGACCTGCCACGATTGCGGAGGAGGTTTCATAGAAAGATGATATCGATGTCATCAACGCGCTTAAAATCTTTATCCATCGTCGCGATTTTCAGGCTAAAGTTTTTAGCAACGGCATGTTGATAAGCATCATCAAAATCTAAAGCAAACTTTTGCGCGGCTTCGACAAGGGGCGCGTAAGCATTTGTTGGCAGGCTCTGGATTCTAAGGGTGGGTAGTGTGTCGCTGATGAATTCTCGAAAAACCTCCAGCGCATCGCATTTTAACAAAATTACTCCAATGGAATGCAGAGAGAAATCGGAAATAAAAAGCGTTGAAGCGTTATCAATGAGAAACGCTTTGCAGATCGCGCTCTTCTTCTGCTTGAGCAAAATCTCCAGGAAAACATTTGTGTCGACCAAAATCATGAGCGCCAGTCCAGGGCTTGATGCTGCAATTCAACCGCGCTGAATTTATCGGCGAGTTTGGATAAACCGCCCTCCCAACCAAAAGCAAAGGGCCGTGTTTGCGGCTTCGGCTGAACATGCTTGTTGAGCAGGAAATCAACATAATCCATAACTTCAGGGAGCAAATAGCCGGGCAATTGCCTGAGCTTTTGTTCAATTTGTAAAGTGCTCATATTAGTTTCTTCGGTTAGGTTGATCGTCAAAATGAATTGATGACAACTCAATATAATAAATTGCTTTTTAATTATCAAGAAATTTGAATGCTCAAAGCTGCTATCCCAACTGCGGTTCATTTTTCCGGATTATAAACCGTCGCCAACACCACGCGTCCGACTTTTTCCAAGCTGGCCGCGCTGCACTTATCCGGGGTGTCGCCGGCGGTGTGCCAGTAGGCGTAATCAAAATCGATGAGGTCGATCACCGGGATACCGACATTTAACAGCGAAATGTGATCATCGGTCACCTGATGTTTGGGGGTTGGAATAAATTCCGTAACGCCGAGGCGCGCGGCGAGGTTCCACACGCGATCGACGACGGCGCCGGCGTAATTGACGGAATTGACTTCCTTATATAGCTGCAGATTCGCGCCGCCGACCATGTCGAGCAGAATGCCCATCATCGGATTGAACCGCGCGTCTTTCGTGCGCGCAAAATAACGCGAACCGGCAAGATAGGTGTCATTCTGGCCTGTGAGGCCCGCGTCTTCGCCGTCGAACAGAATAATGTCAACCCCAACCGGCGGCGGCGAACTTTTTAAAGTTTTGGCGATTTCCAGCAGCACCGCAACGCCGGAGGCGCCGTCATTCGCCCCGAGAATCGGACGACGCTGCTTGCTGGTGTCCGGATCTTCGCTCGCCCACGGGCGCGAATCCCAATGCGCGCAGAGCAAAATGCGTTGCGTCGCTTTCAGATCGAAGCTCGCGATGATGTTGGTCAGCTTCGCCGTTTTTTGCAGGCCGGGCAGATATTCGTCGAAAGTTTGTTCCGCCACCTGATCGGCATATTTTTTCAATTCGGCCGTGAGAAAAATCCGGCAGGAATCGTGCGCCGGCGTCTCGGGAACGCGCGGGCCGAAGTCGCATTGTTTGACGAGCAGCTCGTAGGCGGATTGGCCGTTGAAGGGCAGGAGAGTCAGCGGCTGAGGTTTTTTGGCGCAAGCGGAGAGAAGGATGAGTGGAGTGATGGAGTAATGGAATAATGATCGGGTGACTCGGCGAACTGAGAAAAAGTTTTCCCAACGGATAGAAACAACGCAACGGATAAAAGCGCTGTATTGGGTTTTTAGAAAATTGCCGAGAACCGGCTTTGCTTCGTGGTGCAAAGTCGACTTTTTCCAATCCTCCGTCATTCTCATGCTCCGGTTATGTTTTTAAAAAGCTTTTCTCCGTGGTGTGAAAATCTAGCGAAGAGGAATACTATATCATTTGTAAAGCTCAACATAAATGTTGAGCCACATCACTCGCCGCGGATCGAAATGTTGATGTCGATGCCGAGTTCTTTGATGTTCGTCGTGCCGGTCAGCTTGCTCTCGGTTTTGCCGATCTCGAAATGCGCGCCGCCGCGCACGCGGTTGCTGAACGAATACGTCATGCGCGGGCTGAACGACCAGCGGTTCGTGCTGTTGGCGCTGATGTCGTCCGCGCTGCCGCGCCGCAAACCGGACTCACTGGCGCTTCTGAGGAACGTCGCCGAAAAATCCACAGAGTTGCGCAATTCTTTGTTCTTCAAAAACGGCAGCGGAATTTTAAAACCCGATTGTTTCGAATAGGTTAAGGTAAACGACATTTCATTCGTGCGTGTAATCGACGAACTCTGGAAAAACACCGAATCGCGTGCCGCGTCGTAATTGTATGTCGGCCGGTCGCCGGAGGTTTTGCTGTATTGAAACGTCACCACCATGCCGTTTTTCAACGTCGAATTGACTTTGATCAACGGCCGGAAAGTGAAGGCGAAATCTTCGCCGGTGATGCGATCGGGCTTGCCGTTCCACGCCGAGGATTTTTTGCCGCCAAAGCCGTGCTCGACACTCAGGTTCGTGGCAAATTTGTTTAACAATTTGAACTTTTCCAGACCGCTCCAGCGCACCGTCCACTCCGGAAACGGAATATCGACCTCGGGAATAAACGACAGCCCCAGCTCCGAAGAACGCAGCCACGAATCCGAAGTGGTGCCGGTGATCGTCGTGCTCTCGTTGCGGGTTTCATCGTGATCGAACCGCACCGTAATATTAAAACTGCGGCTGATGTCAAAACCCGAGCTGGCCGAATAATTGTCGCGGCGCGAAAAAGTTGAGGGCGTCGTCGTCACGCCGGTCACCCGCCCGAGGCCGGCATTGCGTGTGAAGCCGAGTTGATAGCGCAAATTGGGCCGGCCCGTTTGCAGCGCGTAATCGGAGTAACTGTCGTTGCGGCTGAAATTGACGCTGACGTCTTTGAATTTGGTAAAAATGCTGAAAAGCTGCAACGGCGAAATACCCCGCCGGGGTTTATCTTCTTCCTGCTTTTGCGTCTTTTTATCTTTTTTATCTTCCGGCTCTTTTTTATTATCCGGCGGCGTGACGCGTTCTTCATCATCGGGCGGCGGACGCGGCGCCTCACGCCGCTCCTCCTCTTCATCGGGGTTAGCCTCTTCCGGGCGCTCTTGTCCCGGCGGCAGTCTGGGCGCCTGGCGTTGTTTCCGGTCCGGGGTTTCGCGGCCGGGAGGCGCGTCTTTGCGTTGGAAAATTTTAAACATATCGCCCAGCCGCAACGTCGAGTTGGCGGTCAGCGTCGTGTTCGTTCCCGCACTGCGGCCGATTTCGCCCTGCTGAATATTATTGCCGTAGCGATAATTGCTGTTATAGCTTATATTCGGATTGAACCACTGAAACAGATTCGGCGAATACTTGACGCCGGCCGATTGCGTCAAGCTCACCACTTCATGATCGCCGGAAAGCAGCGCCATCAAACCCTGCTTCGGCGCCACGGGAAACGGCAATGCGCCACCGCGGTCCAGCGAATCTTTATAGGCGCGGCCACGACTCAGGAGATCGCTGGTGAAGCCGTGGGAAAAATCAAAACTGATATTTTCCACCAGCTTCATCGCCCCGCGGAAATTCGTTGCCGCCGTGTAAACATCGGTATTGCTGACGACGCCATTGCGGCTGCCGGCCAAACGGGTCTTCGAAAAATCATGGTTTTTCGTCGCCTGCAACGACGTGCTGAGATTCTGCGGCGTATAATAAAGTTTCGTGTTGGTGAGTTTGCCTAACAACGGCGCTTTGCCGATCCATTTGAACGGCTCGACATAATTTTTCGCGCCAAAATTCAAGCTGTAGCCGACGTCCCCCGACCACGACTCGCGCCGGGAGGAGTCAATCTGCGAGCTGCGTGCACTGCTCGTGGTATAGCTGAGGCTGCTGGTGATATTGTCAAGGGTATTTTTAACAAAAAAATTCTGCGAGCGCGAACGCCGCCGCGCCGAGACGTTGAACCCTAATTGATCATTAAAGGATCGGCTTTGTTTAAACAAAGCCGGGTTCTTGGTTTTTATCGAATCCGTCAGAATATCGGTGCCGGGAACGTATTTCGGCTGCGCATCCGTCTGCGTGTAATTCATGCTGATCGGCAGCGCCAACCCGAGCGCCTGCGGCAACAGCTTGTCGAACGTCATGCTGCCGGCCAACGTGATGTTGGTGCGATTATCCCCGCCGCCGAAACGCTGCGACACGTTATGAAAATCCGCGTCCTGCCGGTTGACCTCGCCGTTGAGCGTGATGAAATCCGCCAGCTTTAAATCGGCGCGCACCCTGAGCGCAATCCCCTTGTCTTTTTTCACTTCCACCACGCGCAACTCGTCCATCCAGATTTCGCCCCCAAAAATTTTGCTCGCGTCAAGGTTTTTGATGCCCGCCACCATCGTGCGCACGTTCGTCAGCGACGGATTGCCGCGCACTCGCAACTCCTGCGTATCGTTAATCTTGATAAAGCGATACGCGGCAAGCTGATTAAGCTTATATTCATTCTCATATCCGGGCACGGCCCGCGCCTGGAGATCTGCTTTCATGCTGGTGAGCTGAGTCAAATCGATGTCCATATTATTTTTTTGATCCCACCCGGCAAAAACCTTCTCGCGAAACTCGTAGAAGTTGCTCGTATCCGCGCCGAAGCGAATGAAAAACTCCACGCTCTCCAGCGGGGCGCCGCCCGCTCTTTGCAAATCCTGTTTGCCGTAAACGAACATCTTCAGCCGATTGTAGTTGATCAGATTCATCGGCTGAAAAAAAGTTTTCTGCGCCACGGCAATCTCGTTCGGCCGCAAACCGCTGCCCTCGGTTTTGACGCGCAACGTCTGCGATTGCTCCTTCGAGCGCAGAAACGTGATGCGATCCACTTCGCCCTGCACGCCCGGTGGCGATTCATACTCATCGGGATTTTCTTCGTTATTCACCACCGTCACTTCGAAGCGCTGATCCTGCACCGCGTCTTTGAAATTCGTTTCGGTCTTGACGATGCCGACTTCTTTCCACTCGTTGCCGACGAGGCTGATATCCGCGAGGCTGAGAAAAGTTCCTCGCGCGTCGTCAACGCTATCCACCCACACGCGCACATATTCGATACGGCTGAAATCCGTCGCCGTCAAATTGCGCGTGCCGTCGCTCTTCACGCCGTCGGACAGCGGAATGCGATACAACTTCCAGCCGCTGAGCCGGCCGCCTTTGAAATATCTGTTCTTCACATTCACATTATTCGTGTCGATGGAGAACGCATAAGAAATATAATTATTCGCGAGATCGAGGCCGCCATTGGCGTTGATGTCTTCCGTGTCCGGGCGAATCGAGCCGCCGGCTTCGTTCGCGTCGTTCTTGCTGTTTTCCGTGCCGTTGATGTGGTCGTAATCGTTGCTGCGCGAAACATAACTCCAGTCGTCGTCACTCGCCGGCTCGCCGAAATTGCGCTGTTGATCGTTGGTCAATTCCCAGTAATCTTTGCTCGCGCCATCGTTGCCAAAAGTCGCCGCGCCGTCGCTGCCCTTGATGCCGTCAACGCCGATATCTTCGCCCTCATCGAGAATATTGTTGCGAATGCCGCCAAAAATATCTTCCGTATTGAGTTGGCCGTTGGGAATCATATCTTCCGAAATCTGGCCGAGGTCAACATGCACGCGGCCGCGCGAGCCGAAAAACCAGATTTCCAGAAATTTACTTTCGGTCTGATCAAAAAATCCCGGCGAGAGCGCGCGCATGATGCCACCCCACGCGCGTTTCAATCCCGGCGGCGTGGTTTTGTCAACCTCATTGGCCGTGGGATCGAACTCGAGCGTCAACACTTGCGTGATCTGATTGGTCTGATTAACGTCGCGATCGGGATAAATTTCTTTCGTCGCCACGCCGCTAAAGGGATTATACCAAATTAATTTGCCGCGGCGGGCGAGCGCGCTGCGTTCTTTTCTCGCGCCCGGCAGAGCATCCGGCGGTGGCGTGTTCGTTGGGTCATCTAAAATCTGTTTTGGAATCGACGCCTGTACCCAGCCGCGGCGAATCACGCCGAGCGGCGTCGAGCGCTTCGACGCCTCGAAATCGTCCACATACGCCACGCCGTCTTGATCCCCGGGAACTTTGCTGTTCAGCGTGTTGGGGTTCGGCAGAATCTGCGCGATTTCACCTTCAAGGCGCAGCTCGCTCGATTCCTGCGTCGACAGCAACGGCAGGGCGTTGAGCGCCCGGCTGAGAAAATTCGGCTGGAATTTCAGCGCCGCGTTGACGTCCCAGATCAAATTGCGCATCGGCCCGGTATCGACGCTGCCCAGCCGTATGCGCTGATCCAGCGTGCGCTGGCTCAAATACAGCAACGTGCCGCCGAGATAGGAATTGGGATTGAACCGATATTCCGCGCGCGCCCCGAGAATCGATTTCTTCTCAAGCTGAAACAGTGAATTGCTCTGATAGGAAATTTCCACATTGGCGTTCGGCTTGCTCGCCTCTTCCTTTAAAATCGTCAAATTGCCGGAGAAATAATCGATGATATAATCCGTGTCGCGCTGCAGCTCGACGCCGTTGAGCAAAACCTTTTCCGAATTTTCGATGATGTTGAAGCCGAGACTGTAATTGCTGCTGCGCGTTTTGGATTTGACTTCGATATAAAAGTTGCTGGCCTCGTCAATCTCGGCGCGAATCTTCGTGTCATACAGGCTGATATTTTTATTGTTGATGGAGCGCTTGTCCTGCGGCAACTCGGTGGGCAGCGCGGCGTTATCCAGAAAAACGCCCGCCGGATCAAACGGCCGCAAATCCGGAAAGATCAATTCGCCGCGTCCGAGATTAAGAATGACGTCGTCAAAATCAATGACATTATCCGGCTCCAACGCGCCCGCCACGTTGCGCACATCCAGGCCGAAAATCTCCAGATACGACCTGGGCTTGTTTGCCACCGTCAACGCTTCCTGCGGGTCGCCGGAAGGCGGCTTGAAAAAAATCTTCAGCTCAAAACCTTCACGCGGAATGTTGCGGCCGCCGAGATAATAAACGTTTTTCCATTCCAGATTCCACGTGCTCAATTCCGGGGTCGGAGTTCTGGCTTTGACCAGGCGCAGATTGATCGACGGCCGTTTTTTGGGATCCGGATCGGCAATATAATTGACGTCGCCGACGATTTCCGGCGGCGTGCGAAAGGCTACGCCGAGCACTTCTTCTTCGCCCAGCGGATTGTTCATCACGAGGTAACCGAGGTCTTTTTGAATGTAATAATCAACGTTAGGCTCGAGCCGGATAAAGTGGCCGGGATAAATCTCACCGCGATACTTCAACGTATCGGCCGGATACGCCCGTCCGGGAATCGATTCCGACCGGGTGTCGTATCCCGGCGCGGATTTATAAACAAAAATGTCGGTGATGACGCGATTGGGATTATAGCTGTGAACCCATTTTTGCCGGCTGTAACGGCGGAACTGATCGCGATAAAGCGTATCGAGAAAAAAATACGTGAAGCGGCGGTAATCATAATCCTGAATTTTCTGCGAGCCTTCCGTCGCGCCGCCCGAGAGCGTCAGGCGTTTGTTCTCGCCCTTTTCCTGGCTGGCAATCGCCGTCAGCGCGAGGTTGCCGATTTGCATATCGGTTTTGATGCCGAACAGGCCGGCGCTGGTGCCGCCAAACGTCACGAAGCGCGTGCCGGGCAGCGACAACGCCACGTTGCCGGCCTCGATCTTCTGCACGATGTCGTCTTCAAAGCCGGTGTAATTCAGCCGAATGTTGTTTTCAAAATCAAACGCGCGTTCGCTGTCCTGATCGACGTTGACCTGCACTTTCTCGCCGATGCGCCCGGTGACCGTGAAGCGCTGCTGTTGCTGCATTTTAAAACTGAAATTCGAGCCGCGATTGTACGCGGTTTGCACTTCGCTGCGGTTCTCATTGCGTCCCGAGATTTTGATGCTGATGTCGCCCTGCACGTTCAATCCGACGGTGTTGCCGCCGAAGATTTGCTCGAAGGCGCGGCTCTTGATGGGAACCGGAATTTCGATATTGACGCCGCCCGGCCCGCGGCGCTGCTCTGCGCCGAGACGATAAATATTCTCCGCCGCGGCCTTATGCCACGCCAGACCATGGTCGTAAGCGATGCGCTCGTTCAAATAAAGGGAGAGGGGAATCATGTAACGCTGCCGCACCGGCAGACCGTTCATTTCTTCGGAGACAATGATGAATTTTCCGGTGGAATCAAGTGTGGTGCTGCGTTTTAAAGAGAAAGGCTGCCAGTCTAAAAAGGACGACACTTCGCCCCGCAACGAAAGGCCGCGTGCCGGTGTTTTATCAAAGGGGAAGACCCGAGGATCAAGTGAACGCACTTCGGGCAGGCGCAGGCCGATCGGAGACCTGGTGTCGAGAACGTCGCTTAATTCTTGCGCAACGACAAGAGGAGTAACCGGCGGACCAAAACAAAAAAAGACCGAAAAACAAAGCAACAGGAACGGCGCGGATTTCAGTCTTTCAAAGCGGATAAAATATTTTTTCACGTCTTTCACTTCAACCCTGAGTCAGTCCCGCGCTGAACACCAATTCTGCCATTTATTAAATTCAATCCATGGCGCGGGACAGATTCCGGTTTCAGAATCCTGTAGCAAATCTGGCGATATCAACTCCTTATTTTAGTTCAACGGTCCGTTTAGCATATAAAAAATATAAAAATGCGCCGTCAGAATCAAGCAAAATTTCTGGAATACCCCGCCCCCCGCGAGTCGGACCGGCGCGCGACTCACTTCATAATTTCCGCCGAGTTTTCCCGTTTTTTCCAAAGTCCATTCTGCGGCTTTTACTTTTTTGTCGCCGCTGCCGAAGCTTTTTGAGATAGGCTTCGATTTCTTTGGCGGGCAAGCCCTTCAACCGCACTTCGACCGGCAAGCCCTTCAACCGTTCCTCCACCGGCAAGCCCTTCAACCGTTCCTCGACCGGCAAGCCCTTCAACCGTTCCTCGACCGGCAAGCCCTTCAACCGTTCTTCCGGCGTGAGCCGCTCCAGGAGTTCTTGATCATACTCTCGCGAAAAATCATCCCAGGTGTAAGGCATGGCAATACCCTCGACACGATAATACTGGTATAGTTTGTTAATAAGTTTTTTATACTCTTCACGGCGCCAGACGTAATGGTCAGCGCCGTATTGAACTTTTTCCGCTTCGGCGCTAAACAACTGCCAGATGGCATTCCGTTCGATTTTCGGAACTTGACTGAGCACGATGATCCGAATTCGACGACTTCCCCACTGTACTTCATATACCCCTTCTTTTAACGACTCGAACGCAACTTCCGTTGCAAGTTTTTCCGGCCAACGCGTGGTGACGGCATATAACCGAAAATCTTCAACCGGCAACAGCTTCTCCCACGACGGGCTGATCTGTTTGCGATAGTTCACCAAGTGGCCAAGCGCTTCATCCAGCGTCCAACCGGTCAAAGACTCGCGAAAGGATTTGTACGTCAAGATATTATAACGACCCAAATTCTCCAAACCGTCCGGAGGGTCCTGCAACGGCCGGCCTGCTTTCTGCTCGATAATCACCACATCCACAAATTGCCTATTTAGCGAAAGGTCTTTCTCCAGGTCGACGCCATAAGCCGTATCGGTGAAATAATCTATCAACGCCAATCCGAATGAGCGATGCCAATCGTTCATGTCCCGCGCCTTCCTTAATTGTCTGTGTTAAAATAACGAAACCGAATGACAAAGTCAAGTTTTCAGTCGAGGTGCTCGAAGGCGCAGAACCCGAGGCGATTAAGAATTACGTTTTGGCAAATTGGGCGGCGCCAATCGCACTCATCTTCTCGTTCGTCAACCGTCCAGGTGTTAAGCATGACATTTGGCCTTACGCTCCGGTGCGTTTTGAAGTTCCGCAAATCTCAAAGAATTATTGACACAACGCCAATCATTTTTTCTATTCTTGCTTTTTAAGTGCAGGTTTTGTTATATTATTTTAATGAAACGTTTCATTCTTTCACGCTACGTTCTGCGCGAGCATGTCGGGCCGTTCATCTTCGGCTTCTCCGTCATCACGCTGATTTTTTTGCTGAACCTGCTGTTTCGCGAGCTGAGCCGCATGTTGAGCAAAGGCCTGCCGTGGAACGTCGTGCTCGAATTTTTTGCGCTGAACCTGGCGTGGATCGTCGCGCTCGCCGTGCCGATGGCGGTGCTGATGGCCACGCTCATGGCGTTCGGCCGTCTCGCCGCCGATAATGAGATTACGGCCATGAAAGCCAGCGGCGTCAGCCTGTATCGCGTCATCACCCCGGTGTTGCTCGCCGCAGTTTTCGTGACCATCGGCATGATCTGGTTCAACAACGAAGTGTTGCCCGAATTCAACCATCGCGCGCGCATTCTCGCCGGCGACATTGCGCGAAAAAAACCGGGCGTGAGCATCGAGCCGGGCGTTTGGTACAACAGCATTCCGGATTACGGCCTGCTCGTGCAGGAACTGACCGACAGCGTGCAAGCTGAAACCGGCCCGGCGAATCCCAACGGCGTCACCATTGCCCGCAACTTGCTGATCGACGATCACAGCGCCCCGGATTATAGCCGCGTGATTTCAGCCCGACGCGGCTACCTCGAACTTAACCCCAAAATCGGTGCGCTCGTGATCACACTCTTTGACGGCGAGCTGCAGGAACTCGATTTCAAAAAACTGGAGGAGTTGCGGCATGTCACCTTCACCAAACACGTGTTGTCGATAGAAGTTGATAACATGTTTTTGCGGCGCAGTGAATCGGAGTACCGCGGCGACCGCGAGAAAAGCGCGCAGCAAATGCGCCAGGAAGTGGCCGCGAACCGCCGGCAATTTTACGAAAGCTTAAAAACGATCAACGAGCATGTCGCTCGCGATTTGCATCGCACGTTGGGCACGACATTCGGCATCTCGAGCGTGGCGACAGATTCGGCGTTATCGGCAGCGCCCGTTGCAACAATGGTTCAAGAACCCAATATGCCCGCCGCCATCAATCCAACGCGGCCGGCCAATCTTTATGTACGTGATCCGCTTGCGGATGCAGAAAAAAAAGCCGTGGCGGTAAACGCCAAACTCAATGCCGATAGCATCGCGGCGCAAACGCGACGGGAGCGGATGAATCTGCGGCTCGTCAATGCGCGGCAGACGCTTTACAATATTCAAAATCAGCTCACGGTGACCTACAGCTATGAACGCACGAGCAAAAGCCTGCTCGTCGAGATTCATAAAAAATATTCGATTCCGGTGGCATGTCTGGTGTTTGTGATTATCGGCGCGCCGCTCGGTTTCATGGCGCGGCGCGGCGGCCTCGCGGCTGGCGGTGGGTTGAGTCTCGGCTTTTTTCTGCTCTACTGGGCGTTCCTGATCGGCGGCGAAGACCTGGCGGATCGCCAATACATTCCGCCCTTCATGGCGATGTGGGCCGCGAATTTCATCGTCGGACTTTTCGGCGTGTATCTTCTCTGGCGCGCGGCAAAAGAAAATGTCACACTGGATTTCAGAAAACTGCTGTGGTGGCGGAGAGGCAAGTGAGCAGTGATCAGTAACCAGTGATCAGTAATCAGTAACAAGCAACCAGCGACGAGTAACCAGCAACCAGCATGCTTCTCGACCAGTACGTCTCGAAAAAATTTTTGCTCAATCTGCTCTTCTCGCTCACCGCGTTTGCGAGCATTTTCATCACGGTT
>Ga0247727_10007991_pt1 | contig 19827 bp, 14 predicted proteins | sample WisWelCaveWW1625_FD_202498 | JGI IMG/M metagenome (GOLD analysis project Ga0247727, IMG submission 202498) | Biofilm microbial communities from Wishing Well Cave, Virginia, United States - WW16-25 | ecosystem: Environmental > Aquatic > Deep subsurface > Groundwater > Cave microbial mat | place... | reverse complement strand
AGAAGAAGGACGAGAAGAAGGCATGACCTGCACCTTACAGGAAGACATCCTGGACGTTTTGAATTTGCGTTTTGGTGTGGCCAACGGCAGTCTCGCGCGGGCGGTTCATGCCATTGACGAGCCGAAGAGACTGCGGGCGGTTTTCCAGCGGGTCATCAAGGCGGACTCTCTCGAAACGGTCAAGAAACTGCTCGCGGCGCAGAAACGGCCTGCAAAGAAAAGAGCCCGAGCCGGAGCAAAATGATGAGATCCATAATTTAAGCGCAAAAACAGGGTACAATCACCATGAAAACGCGTCATTTAGTTATTGGAATTTTTATCGGCCTCGTCGCCGGTTTGATTTTAACCGGCACGTTTAGCAATTTCATCGAAACCCCCAAATCGACCTCCATGGCGACAACGCCGGCCAGCGCTATCGCACCGGCCAATGCGACGCCGGATGATAATGCGCTGCTGGCGGACGAGCGCAATACCATCAGTGTTTTTCAGGAGGTTGCGCCGTCGGTGGTGTTCATTACGAGCAAGGCGCTGCGGCAGGGTTTTTTCTTCACCGACACGTATGAAGTTCCGGCCGGCTCGGGCAGCGGCTTTGTGTGGGACAATCAGGGGCATGTCGTCACCAACAATCACGTGGTTGAAGACGCCAGCGCGCTGACGGTAACGTTAAGCGATAACACTTCCTATGAAGCCGAGGTCGTGGGAACCGAACCCGGCAAGGATATCGCGGTATTGCGGATTAAAGCGCCGGGCGGCAAATTAAGGCCGGTGCGCGTCGGGTCCTCGACGAATTTGCAGGTCGGCCAAAAAGTGGTGGCGATCGGAAATCCGTTCGGACTCGACCAGACGTTGACGACCGGTGTGGTGAGCGCGCTCGGTCGCGAGATTAAAGCCAATAATGGCCGGACGATTCAAGACGTGATTCAGACGGATGCGGCGATCAATCCGGGCAATTCCGGCGGGCCGCTGCTTGATTCGCGCGGCCAGTTGATCGGCATGAATACCGCCATCATCAGTCCCAGTGGTTCGAGCGCCGGTATCGGATTTGCGGTACCGGTGAGCACGGTGAATCGCATCGTGCCGCAACTGATTAAATTTGGCCATGTGAGCCGGCCGGGGTTAGGAATTCAAGTCATCAGCGACGCTTCGGCAAGAAGGGCGGGGATCGAGGGCGTGATTATCGGTGAGGTGACTCGTGGCAGCGCGGCCGCGAAAGCGGGTCTGCGCGGTGTGCAACGGACGCGTTTCGGTGAAACTTATGTCGGTGACGTGATTGTTGGCATCAATGATAAGCCGGTGCGAAATTACGGTGAGTTGGGTGACGTGCTGGAGCAATACAAAATTGGAGAAACGGTGACCGTTAAAATTCTCCGCGAGCGCGAGACCAGAAACGTTCGCGTACAGTTGCAGCAGGTGTATTAAATTGTTGGACGCTTAGACGGTTTGCCGGTTCGACAGTTGGACAGTTTAGTGGTTAACGGGCCAACCGGCTAACCTTTTTTATCCAACACGTCGCGAATTTTGTAAGCCAGCAGGGACGGCGAAAAAGGTTTTTGCAAAAAGTTCAGACTGGCGGCTTCCGACGCGCCGTGCCGCAGCAGCGTGTCGTCGGAATAACCAGAGATGAACAACACTTTGATATCCGGACGCAGGATTTTCAATTGCTCGGCGACGGCCTTGCCGCTCAACCGCGGCATCACCACGTCGGTGACCAGCAGATGAATCGGTTCGCCGACGCGGGCACGGGCGAGTTGAATGGCTTCTTCACCATTTGTCGCCACCATCACATGATAGCCATGATCGCGCAACATGCGCGTCGCCACTTCGCGGACGGACGGTTCATCTTCAACCAGCAACACCGTTTCAGTCCCCGGCGGAATTGCGTCGGTGGGAAGGAGTTGCGGCGGCGCGTCCACAATCTCTTTGATCCGCGGCCAATAAAGTCGAAAGGTGCTGCCGCGGCCCACTTCACTTTCAACTTCGATGTACCCGCCATTCTGTTTGATAATTCCATAACAGGTTGCCAACCCGAGGCCGGCGCCTTTGCCCACTTCTTTCGTGGTAAAGAACGGTTCGAATAATCTGGCTTTCACTTCTTCCGTCATCCCCGAGCCGCTGTCGCTCACGGTCAACATGACATATTCTCCCGGCGCCAGTCCCTGATGTTGCGCGGCAAATTCCTGATCGACGGTAAAGTCGGCCGTTTTAATCACCAGCGCGCCGCCGGCGGGCATGGCGTCGCGCGCATTAACGGCGAGATTGACGATCACCTGCTCGATTTGCCCGGCCTCGACTTTGATCAGCCCGATATCCGGCGACGGAATGATGGTCAGTTCGACGTCCGCGCCGATCAAACGATGCAGCATTTTGTCGAGATTCATGATGAGATCGTTGAGATTGAGAATGCCGGGCGCAATAATCTGCTGGCGCGCGAAGGCGAGCAACTGGCGCGTGAGATTGGCGGCGCGATCCGCGGTCTGTTTGATTTCCTTCAAATCGCGGCGCACCGGATGATCGCGGTGCAGCTCCAGCATGGCCAGTTCCGTGGTGCCGATAATCGCGGTGAGCATATTGTTAAAATCATGCGCAACGCCGCCGGCGAGCCGGACGATGGCCTCCATGCGTTGCGCTTTGCGCAGCTGGTCTTCGCTTTTGCGCAACGCTTCTTCGGTGCGCTTGCGTTCGGTGATGTCTTCGGCAATGCCGGCGACGCGATAAAATTCTCCCGCCTCGTTCGCAATTGGAAAGCTGCGATCCCAGATCCAGCGCACTTCGCCGTTGGGCCGCGCGATGCGATATTCTTCGTGCGTCGGCTCGCCCTGCAACTGTCTGGCATGCGCGGCCGTCACGCGCTCGCGATCTTCGGGAAGCACGGCGTCCAGGAATGAGCGCGGCTGTTCATACAGGCCGGCGCAGCTCCGTCCCCAGATTTCTTCATAAGCCGGGCTCACATAAAGCACGGCCGGCGTTTTCGGATCAGACATGTAGAAAACTTCGCGAATGTTTTCCGCCATTTGCCGAAAGCGCTCTTCGCTCGCCTGCACGGCATCGATGGCGTGCGCGCGCTCGATGGCAGACGCCACGTTGCCGGCAATCGTTTGCGCCAGCCGGATTTCTTCTTCGGTGAATTGATGCGGCGTGTTGTAATAAATCATTAATTTCCCCAGCAACAATCCCTGTCCCAGTAACGGCAGAAATCCGATGGCATGAATTCCCTCGCGGAGCGTGTGGTCGCGAACGTGGCCGAGCGTGCTATCCTGTTCAACGCTGGCAATAAAAATCGGCTGGGGAGTTCGGCGCTCCGGCGGCCACGGCGAGTGGCCTGCAACGGCGCGGCGATAGTCGTCGGAAAGTCCGTGCCATGCTTTGAAGCGGATAACGCCGTCCGGATCAAAGAGCAAAATCGAGGCGCGATCGACTTTGAGCACGCGCTCCAAACTGTTCAACGCCTCTTCATAAATCTCGTCGATGCTGGCCGCGCGACCGATGGCTTCGGTCATTTGATAGAACGCCTGAATCTGGCCAAAGCGATCCAGCAATTGGGTTTGAGCCTGCTGGCGCGCGGAAATATCGCGAAACACCAGAATCGCGCCGGAAACGTTGCCGCTTTCATCGCGCAGCGGCACGGCGCTGTCATCGATGGAAATTTCCCCGCCGTCCTTCGTCAACAGCCGGGAATAAGTATCGATGCTGCCTTCCTGAAAGACATGGCGGACCAGTTTATCCGTCGAGGTGTGCGCGTCCGTCTCGATGATTTTAAACACCTCCGCCAGCGGCCGGCCCATCGCCTCTTTCTGTTTCCAGCCGGTCAGCGCTTCCGCCACCATATTCATGAACGACACGTTTCCTTTATTATCGATGACGATGACGGCGTCGTTGATCGTTTTTAAAATTTTCGTCAGCCATTGCTCGCGCTCCTGCAGCTTCAGGGCCATGCGATGCTTGTAAATCGCCATCTCGATCGCGATGTGCAATTCCCTTTCCTCGAACGGTTTGAGAATATAGCCGTACGGCTCGGTGATCTTCGCGCGCTGCAGCGTCTTTTCATCGGTGAAGGCGGTGAGATAGATGACGGGAATATTGTACCGCGCCAGAATTTTCTGCGCCGCTTCGACGCCGTCCTGATAGCCTTTCAGCATGATATCCATCAACACCAGATCCGGCCGGGTCTCGCCGGCTTTTTGGATCGCGTCCTCGCCGGTCGCGGCAAGACCCGTCACCGCATAACCGAGATGTTGCAAAGTATTTTGAATGTCGCGGGCAACGATGTTTTCATCCTCGACAATCAAAATTCTGGCCTGTGGTTCGACGCTCATGATTATTTCCTTAATCTCTGAAAAACTTTTACACCTGCGAAGATTTTTTACACCACGAGACACAAAGGACACAAAGCTTTTCTTTGTGAACTTTGTGGTGCGTTTCTTTGCAGTTTCGTTGCGCTATGACATAAGCCGGACGAGCCGGAACCAAAAAGGTTTAAAAAATTGCCCAACGGATAAACAGCGACCAACGGATGACTTCTTCAATTTTCCCGCGGATTGAAGAAGCCCACTGATGAAATGCTTTATCCGCGGGGTTCTTCAATCCGTGGGGAATTAAACCTAAAAAGCTTTTCTCTAAATCCGTTGGCTGCTTTTCATCCGTTGGCAATAAAAAGTTGGCGACTTTTGGAAGTTGAATAAAACCCTCATGAACAGCGGTTGAAATTGAACTCATCAAAAAAATCTTTGCCGTAAAAGCACGGATTTGACTGTTAACAGATTAGTGCCGAAAGGTAATCGTGAATTTCGTCCCGCCGCGGCGATCCAGCGTGATCGTGCCCTGAATTTGCTCGGTTAAACTGTTGATCAATTGAAAACCCAGCGACTCGGCCTGCCGAAAGTCCAGATTTTCCGGCAACCCGACGCCGGTGTCGCCGACCTGTAAAGTGATCTGCCGCTGCGCGTCTTCATGAAAGGCCAGTTGAATTTCGCCGTGCGCGCCGCCGGGAAAAGCGTATTGCAGCGAATTGGCCACCAGCTCGTTGATGATCAGGCCGCAGGGCATGGCGCGGTCGATGTCGAGGCTGATCCCGCTTTGCGGGACGTCGAGGTGCAGCGCCACGGCGTGCGCATTCACCTGATGGGAACGAAACAGATGCACGGCGAGGTTGCGAATATAACCGCCAAAGTCAATCGAGGTCAAATCCTGCGATTGATAAAGTTTTTCGTGAATCAAAACCATCGCCTTCAGGCGATCCTGCGTTTCCTTGAATCTTTCGCGCGCGTGGGCGTCTTTGATATAACCGGCCTGCAGATTCAACAGGCTCGAAATGACCTGCAGATTATTTTTAACGCGATTGTGAATTTCCCTGAGCAGCAGCTCTTTTTCCTTGAGCGAGTTTTTAATCTGCTCTTCGGCAAATTTGCGGTCGGTAATATCCACCGCGATGCCGATCAAGCCAAGCAATTTGCCGTCGCCGTCGTGCAGGGGCTCGGTTTTGCAATTAAGCAGCCGCTCGTTCCATTGCGTTTCGTAAGTCACGGATTCGCCTTTGAGAGCGCGATAATGCATCGCAATCGGCGTAAATTCCGGCGCTGCCGTTTGAAAATATTCAAACAACGTTTTGCCGACCACTTCGCTGGCGTTAAGCCTCAGCGCCGTCAATCCCGTGCCGAGCGAGGAGGTGAAACGCAGCTCGGTATCAGTTGTCCACAGGATGGCCGGCATCTGGCCCGTTAGCAGACGCAGTCTGGCTTCGCTTTGCACGAGATCACGTTTGGAAGTCTCCGACGACCGGCGCGTTTCTTCGGCTAAGGCGAGCGCGGTTTCAAGCTCGACGTTGCGGCGTTCGTTTTGAAAAAGCAGGCCTTCGATGCGTTTGAAGGTTCGAATTCTGGCGGATTGAATCACGATGGCCAGCACCGAGGCGGTGAACAGTGCAAATCCAAAATGTGTCCATTGCGGCGATGCGGCGGCGGTCAGGGCAATGCCGGTCCAACTGATGAAGGTGACGAGTAAACTGAATCCCAGCCAGCTTGTGGACAGAAAAAGAAAACCGGCGCCAATCACCAGCAACACGAGATTGGTGGTTTGCATCGGCTCGGCGGAAAGATAAAGGTGCAACAGGCTGTTAATCAGCACCAGCCCGAACATCGCGGCAACAAGCGGATGCGCCCATTTCTCCGGCAACGGCGACCGGCTGAGAAAAAACCTGATACCGAATAATACGAGGGCCGTCGTCGCGGCCGTGAGGCTCATCGGCAGGGCGAGACGCTCGGACAGCACGAGGGCATGGCTGACCGTAAAAATCGTGTAGAGCACGGCGAGCCCTGCTGAAACCGGCGGCAGGGCGTCGCGAACGATGAAGTTGAGCGCCCGGCGGAGATCGTGGTCGGCGAGATTCCCGTTTTCCGGCAACGGCGCGTGATGAGTTTTAGAGGGAGAGGGAGTTGCCACAGTTTTGCGCTCCATCAGAAGTTCCGTTGCGAATCGAAGCTGTTATGCGGCCGCAATAGAATCCTGAACGTCGTGCCGCTGCCGCGCTCAAGCTGAATCCTGCCCTCAAGTTGATCGGTCAACGTGCTGACCAGTTGCAGGCCAAGCGAATCGGTTTTCTGAAAATCAAAATCGGGCGGCAGGCCGGCGCCGTTATCGCTGACCACGAGCGCGAGCTGGCCATTATTTTCACGCTGGAGATTGATGTGGATTTCTCCGGCAACGCCGGGCGGAAAAGCATATTTGAGCGAATTGGTCACCAGCTCGTTGATAATCAAACCGCACGGAATGGCGGTGTCAATATCGAGCAGAATTTTGTCGACGCCGATTTTCAAACCGACGGCATGCGTGTTGACGCCGTATGAGCGGAACAGATGCGTCGTCAAATTGCGCACATATTCCGCAAAGTCGATGCGCGCCAGATCTTTGGACTGATACAGGCGCTCGTGAATCAGAGCCATGGATTTGACGCGATTGCGGCTTTCTTTGAACATTTCGCCGGCATGCGGATCCTGAATGTAGCCGGATTGCAGATTAAGCAAACTTGAAATGATTTGCAAGTTATTTTTAACGCGGTGGTGAATTTCTTTCAGCAGCACCTCTTTTTCTTTCAGCGAACTTTTGAGGTGTTCTTCGGCCTGCTGGCGCGCCGTGATGTCGCGCGCCGAAAACAGAATACGATGCACGGCGTTGCCTGGCCCCGGAATGCCGGAGAGCAGCGCTTCCATGACAATCCACTCACCGTTCTTCTGGTGCAGCCGCAATTCGATCGTTTTGCGCGTGGTCGAATTGAATAGCCCGTTGATGGCCGCCAGCGCCTGCGGCACATCATCATGATGCACGAAGCTGAAGAGATTTTGATAGACCAGCTCGTTGGGCGTGTAACCGATGACGTAATAATGCGAGGGCGAGGCGTACATCACGTTGCCGTCGAGATCGATCAGCTCGATCAAATCCAGCGAATTTTCGGCGAGCAGACGGTAACGTTCTTCGCTTTCGCGCAACGCTTCTTCCGCCCATTTGCGCTCGGTGATGTCATAAAATGAAGCGACGACGGCATACGGCCTGGCCTCGCCCGGCCGCAACAACGGCTGGGAGTTGATTGAAATCCACGCCAGCTCGCCGCCGGGTTTGTGAATGCCCATGACGACATTCGCACAGGATTGCCCGGTGTCCAATGAAATCGTGGCCGGATGCGTTGCGACGGGAAACGGCGTGCCGTCTTCATGAATCGCGCGCCAGGGCGGATTGGTCGCATGCCGGCCCTGCAGTTGCGCGGCGGAAAGCCCCAAAATACGTTCGGCGCTGGCGTTGCTCGCGATGATGCTGCCATCGGCGCCAAATAAAACGACGCCTTCGGCCAGCGCGCCGATCACCGAACGATAACGCGCCTCGCTTTCGCGCAGTGCCTCTTCGGTTCGGCGGCGCACGCCGATGTCGCGCAAAATACCTTCGTGATAAATCACCTTGCCGGCGGCATCGGTAATCAACCGGCCATGATCCTCGACCCAGATTTCATGCCCGTCTTTGTGGCGCAGGCGAAAGACGTCGATTTCCTCGCCACCGGCCCGCTGCAATTTATCCACCACGACTTTGCGTTCTCCTTCTTCAAAGTAGAGCTGCTTTTTGATTTCGATGGCCATGAGTTCTTCTTTGCCCGCATAGCCGAGCATCTTTGCCATCGCCGGGTTGACTTCGATAAATTTTCCCTCCGGGGTGCTGCGATAAACGCCGTCCGACAAGCGTTCGATGAGGGTGCGATAGCGTTCCTCGCTTTGCCGCAGGGAATCTTCAATCTGCCGGTGTTCGGTAATGTCAAGACATGAGCCCAGATAACCGGCGAAACCGCCATCCGCCATCCAGCGCGGCGTGCCGGTATTTAACAACCAGCGATATTCGCCGTCGCGGCGTTTGAACCGATATTCAATTTTAAATTCCCGCCGTGCCGCGAACGCCGTGCGATATGTTTCCAGCGCGTGTGAGCGATCGTCAGGATAAATGTTTTCCATCCAGCCGTCGCCGAGTTCCTGTTCGATTTTGCGTCCGGTAAATTCCAGCCAGCCTTTATTGAAAAAAGAGCAACGCTGATCGGGATCGGCCATCCAGAGCAACACCGGCGCGGTGTCGGCCATGCTGTGAAAACGCATCTCGCTTTCACGCCAGGCCTGTTCCGCCTGTTTCCGCCGGGTGATATTTCGCACCACGCCTTCAATGGCAACGATGTGGCCGTCTTCGTCAGCAATCGGCATGAGGCGTTGTTCGGTCCAGATCATTGACCCATCTTTGTGAAGCCAGCGCAATGTCAAATCCGTGACGCCGGTCGGCGGCGAGTTCCTGAGAATTTCGACATGGGCGCGATCGTCGCGATGCAGCAGCTTAAACCCCAGATCCGGATCGGCGTAGTGTTCTTCCGGCGTATAGCCGATCATCGCCGTGACTGCCGGGCTGACGTATTCAAATCCGGGAACCGGGGTCAAGCGATAGCGGTAGATCAGGTCGGGCGCATTTTCCGCAAGGCGGCGAAAGCGGTCTTCGCTCTCACGCAGCGCTTTTTCAGCGAGCTGGCGCCCGGCCAGACGCCGCTGATGGATTAACAAAACAATGCTCAAAAAAATCGCCAGCAGGCAGGAAACCACGACGAGCCGATTCACCGTTTGCATGAGCAAAACGCTCCACAGGATGAAGAGCAACGCCAGCAACAGAATCCCCCACCACCACAATAGCGACTTGAACGTTGGTTTCATGATACGATTTTAATCGTTGCGTCTAAAAAATGTATTTCGTTGACTGGTCGCCAGGCAGGCTACATTGATTTATAAAGGACAAACGCTCTCCGCGACCGGTCAATGTGGCGCAGAAATTTTGCGAGCGTGCACGAGAATGGCCGTGGCCAGCATGGAGAAGCGCGTCGCATCGCCGCGAAAGATGAACGTTTGCAACAGACGCTTTAGCTGGCGATTCTTCACGACATCCAACGGCGCGGTGATATATTGCGTGCGCAAAATTTCAAATGCATGCGCCCGCAACAGGCGAACAATATCGCGGCGGCGATAAATGCGGGCGCGCGCGATGCGCCGATGCAAAAAATGCGGCAGCCAGGAGAGAAACGGCACGCGATGCCACGGCAGCCAGGGCAGAGCAGCGCCATGCGTCTCAAAAATCCAGCCCTTGTTGGGAACTGAAAGAATGATTTCGCCATTGGGCTTCAGCACCCGATTCAACTCGCGCAACACCGCGGCTTCAGCATGAACGTGCTCGAGCACGTCGAAGCTGGTCACGAGATCGATCACATGGCTCGCAATGGGCAGATGTGAGCCATCATACTGAATGGGAACGATCGGCGCGACGCGGCGCTGTCCAGGCTGCTGATGCAGAATCTGCAAATCAGCGAGGGTTAAATCGACGGCAAAAATTTTACCGCCGGCCTGCGCCAATTCGCAGGTCTGCGCGCCATTCCCACAACCAAAGTCGAGAACGGTTTTTCCGGACAGCTTTACGGCTGCCGCCGTGAGGCGAAAGCGGCGTTTGACGATTTCCTGCCCATATGCCGCCGGCTTGCCGAGAGCGATCCTGGGGACGGCCATTTTTATTATACTCAAGCGTTAATCTTTAATCAAGAGAATTTACCGGGTGCGAAAAAACATTTGCAAATTTGTCAAATTTTCGTTAGTATCTAATTCATTTTTCAAAGTCAAATTATCTCAGGAGAAACCATGCGAAATTTCAAACAGGTGTTGATGGCAGTGATCGTGCTCACGCTGGCTGCCGGTTTATTCGCGCAGGATCAGATCGTGATTATTCCGCGGCCCGCGCCGGGCTCGCCGATTCCTTATGTTGATCGAGACAACTTATTTGCCAAAGCGTATCATTTGTTTCGCGAAGGGCTGGCGCCCGCGGCCATCGACAGCTTGAAAAAATTATTGGACGAAAGCGGCATCAAACTGGATTTGCGAAATTATTATGTGGTCGTGGCCAATTTCACCGACAGCGCGACGCCCGTCGGCCTGTTGCACGAAGGCAGCGAGTTTTTTAACACGCGGCTTTACGGCCTGCAGGAGGCGAAGTTGTATTACATTTTTCTTACCCGCCAGCGCCGCGGCGCGTCGTTCGTTTCGACATTGTTAACGGCAAAGGATTCGCCGTTCACCCAGGCGTTGCCCCAATTTATCGGTTTGTTTTTGCCCTTCCTTTCGCCAGGAATGAGCACCAGAGAAAACGGACCGGATACGACATGGATTGACATGCGTGAATTCGAAGTGCCGGCGCCGTTTCAAAAATTTTCCAATATCTCCGTGCTGGTGAAAACCAGACTGGAAGACGAGCGCGTGCTGGCGACGGTGACGCTCGATAACACTTCCAAAGAGCGCTGGAGTTTCGGCGTGGCCACGGCGATTACCAGCGTGCAAGACGTCGATTTCAATATCGGCGATGACGGCAAAATCAGGATTCAACCCAAACCGCGCGGCGATCTCGCCAATTTTGCCGTCGTCAATTATAATTTCAAGCCGGTGGACACCAAAGCGCGAACGCTGTCGACTTCGTTTCATCTGCTCGGCGGCGCGCGGCTGGCAAGCATGATTGAGCCGATGCTCGGCATCGGTTTCGGCGTGCCCGTCGCGATGCTTGAGGTGCACCTGTTCGCCGGCTATAGCCTCGAATTTGCGCAGGAATTAAAAAGCGGCTTTGTCGTGGGCAAAAGCGCCGAGGAAGCCGGTAAAAGAGCCGATGAGGACCCGTTCAAGACCAAACTCCGCGGCAAACCGCGCTTTGGTATCGAGTTGAAATTTCCCTAACCCGGACAAGTCGGAACCAAACCCTGGCCTGCGGCAGGGCAGGCTTTACCACAAAGGCACAAAGAACACAAATTTTTTCTTTGTGAACTTTGTGCCTTTGTGGTGTAAAAATTTTTTCTTTTTTTGCACTGATTTCACTCATTAGAAAATAAACGATGGAATCGAAGTGCCCCGCCCTCGAGCGGGGCACTCCGAAAGCATTCCTCACCAAACCCGGTGAATTAACCGTGCCGGGGCCTGACTGGCATATTTCTTCCACGCCTCGCCGAAACGATTGGCCAGCAATTCTTCCTCTTTAATAATACGCAACACGATCGCCGGCAATACGAGAACCGCGAGCGCAATCGCGGCGATTTTGCTGTTGAATAAAATCGCCATGCCGAGATAAGAACAGCCGAGGCCGAGATAGGAGGGATGCCGCACCAGCGCATACGGCCCGTCGGTCACGAGCTTGAGCTTCGGATCAACTTTGACGTGTGGAAGAAAAGCCTCGCCGGCCTGCTGCATTGCCCGCAGTTTGATGATGGCGCCCGCCGCGAAGATGAGCAACCCCAACCAACTCCACCACGGCGTCGTTGCCCCCGCCTGATAGCGAAATTCCAGAATCGGCGCCAGGATATTGGTGAAAAAACTGATGCTGAGCAACCACGACGTGATTTTGGATTGATCTTCATCCCGGTGATAATGGCGCGCGCCGTTCGCCGCGGGCGTAAAAGTTTCGGCCAGGCGAATAAATAAAATCAAAACGATCAGGCTCAAAAACAGCGGCGAAGAGCGAACCGTATTCAGGTTGATCAGCAGCGCGATAAACGCCGTGAACAGCACCGCATGAAAAAGCGCGCGCCCGGCCAGATGCAGAATAAAGTCTGCATTCGTTTGGCCGGGGGCGAGTTGTTGTTTGAGCCGCTGGAAAAAGGAGGTCTTGCCGGTTTGGCGCTTCAGCGAATTAGCGCCGGCCAAAAAGAGCAGAAGCAACACCAGCACGGCAATATAAACGACGACCAGCATCAGAATGATATAAATAATTATTGGGGCGAAATCTTCCATAAAACTCGTTTTTTGAGATGATCAGATTATAAAGTTAAATCTGCGCTAAAAAAAGCAAAGGCTTTAATCCGGACGATTCGGAAAATCAGGATACCAAATACGATTTCCTGTTTGGTTCCGGTACGTCCGGATTGTGTCATCACATCGGTTTATTGTCAAGACTGGCCCATATATACCACGTCGCCATCGAACGGTAGGGCCGCCAGCATGCGGCGATTTGCGTGAGGCGTTTCGCCTCGGGAAGCTTGCGCAGCCGGTAAGCGGTCTGCATGCCTTTGCGAAAACCGAGATCATCCACCGGCAAAACATCCGGCCGCAACAAAGAAAAAATTAAAAACATTTCCGCGGTCCACCGGCCGATGCCTTTCACCTGCGTTAACGCGGCAATCACTTCTTCATCGCTCATTTTCCCCAGCCGCCGCGGCGCGATGAGACCGGCCTGCCATTTCTCCGCCAGATCGCGCAGATAACCCGTTTTCTGCCGCGAAATGCCGGCCGCGCGAAACTGCGGCGCCGGCAATTGCAAAATTTTTTCCGGCGTGACCCGGCCGCCCAGTTTTTCTTTGAAGCGTTTGAAAATCGTGGCCGCGGCTTTCACGGAAAGCTGCTGGGAGAGAATCGCTTCGGCGAGCGCCGTAAAATACCGGCGTTGGGGCTGCAACGTACACGGGCCGTGGCGCGAAATGATTTCTGCTAAAACGAGGTCCGCCTGCGCCAGATGAAGTTGGGCTTGAGAGAAATCGAAAGGCATCGTTAAAATAATTTTTCCGCTGATTCTGCTATCGCCTGCATATTTTGGTTCTGATAATGATAGAGAAAAAAATCACGCAAAGCAAGCAGAATTTCCAGACGAGAGTTTTTTTGCATTGCTTTTATAAAAACTATTTTATAAATTAACCACGATGAGTTCTATCGGCAAAAAGATGGGAACTACACCTCAGGGTTTATTAACATGCTAACTTGGGAAGAATGGCAGGAAAAATCCAGAAGTTCATTGACTGCAGCGCAGATTTTGCTGGAGCACGATCAGCCTGTTGAAGCGGCAAGTCGGACTTATTATGCGGCGTACCAAATGGTCACCGCCGTGCTGGTCAAGCTTAAGCTCAACCCGCGAAGCGAGTATGGGAACTGGTCGCATCATGAAACGCGGAAGATGTATCTTACTCACATTTGTCACAAGGCGGATCTGAACTATAAAGACCGAGCCGCGTTAAATCATCTCAGAGCCGGTTTTTGGACTCTGCTTTCTACCCGATACAAGGCAGATTATGATCTTGATAAAAATATCGACTTGCACCACTCTCGCACACTCTGGCGAGATGCGAATCGTTTGGTAAGACTTTTAGAGAATTTAATTCAACGAGGCGTGTTATGAGAGCTGAAATTGTTGAAACGCAAAACAACAATTTGTCAAAAGTACAACTAAAAACTTTTGAAAAATTTCGACGCAAACTAAAGGAAACAGTTCCGGACTATCATCTTACCTGGGTTCATCCATACAATGAAACCATCATTGAAGCAGGGTTTGAACCTCAAAAAAAGTTGACTTACAGAAAAACATTTCAAGCCGCTAAGTTGGCCACTGAATTAGAAGATGAGACCGGCATTTTAATCATTTTGCGCTGATCACCGCTTCTCCGCTTCTTCGGCGGTGACGGTCAGCGTCTCGTACAGAAAGATGCCCATCCCGATCAAAAAGGCGGACCACACCAGATATAAAATAAAAGTCAACAATTGCAATGAGAACGGCACACCGGCGCCAGGTTCATCATCCTCGCCGGCGCCATCGGTTGCGGTAGAATCGGCGGGGTCTGTGGCGGCTTTTGCTTTGGCCGCGGATTTGACTTTTGAATTTACCGCGGCCTCTTTTCCATCACTACCCACCACCATCGTCCTGACATTCAAGCCTTTTTCGACGAGACTGAAAAGCCGCATCGGCGCGGGCAAAGATAGCGCGCCGAGGATGGTGACCAGAAGCACGCACATCCCAATTCGGCCCATGGCTAATTTGGCGCCGGCAAAATAGCCGATGATAAACAACAGCAGTCCCACGGTCAGGGCAATCCACATGATGGTCGGATTGAGCCGCGCGATAAATGGGAGCAGATTCTCGTCGAACATGTTATCAAGTTAATAAAAAATAACGAAAAGTCAATGTTGTATTGTCAAAAATGTAATATTTTATTTGTGCTCTGCTAAAGTGTAAATTGGGTTAAAGTTGTATTGTTTCATCTACACCCGCGACGGCCAGAGCACCATCCTTTGTTCCTCCTTTTCAAAACCGTGTTGTTGCAGCCAGGCCGCGACCGGCGTGTTGACAATTGGCGCATCATTCCAGGTTTCAACTTCAATACGTTTGCGCGGTCGTAAAGGTTCGGGCAGCAGCAAAAATTGTCGCAGACAACCGAGTGCGGTGGCAAGTTGCTCGTCGGTGGCGCCGGCGAGACGCCGCAGGCGCGCGCCATAATTTTCGGCGTAAATGATCGGCCGCGCGTCAATGAAAATGAGATGATTGCCCGCCTGTCGCACGAGCGTCAGTGCATTGTCGGCGAAATCCCGCAACGATAAATTCACCCCGCTGCCAAAAGGCAGGGCCGGATCGAGCCCGCTCAACATCACCGGCCCGGAAAAACCTGGCGTTGAATGATTTGTAGCAAACATCTCCAACGCGTGCGGAAGCGCAAACTGTACGCCGGAAAGGCCCTCGACGAAATAACCCCGCCGCACTTCGCCACGCCACTCCATTTGTTTGAGCGCCTGAAAAATCGCATACCACGGCAGCAATCCGGCTTCACGGCGATACCATTCTTTCACTAAAATTCCATATCGTTCCAATAGCAACACCGCCTGTCGCTGCGCGAGGTTGCGCTCGTGCGCGTCCAGCCTGCCGGCCAGCGCGAAGGATTCCGCGAGCGACCAGCGTCCCTCGCTGAGTGGCGGCATTTGTTTCATTTCGCGGCGATATTCTTCGCGGCGGCGCGAATACTGTCGCCGTCGCCAGTTCTGGCTGCGTTTGCGCCATTCGGGTAGCGCCGCCTCAAGATGCTTTTGCAGGTTATCTGTATCGACGCGACTCGTCGAATCGGCAAATGATTCGGATGCCGTTGCTTCTGCCTCGGCAGGCTCGGCGGGACGCGGCATGCCATGTTCGGCGAGCTCGTTGAAAACTTGCAAACTGTCGTTCGTCGCAAGGCCGCGCCATGCTAATTCCGCCAGCGCTTCGAGCAATGGCGTTTTCGGCAAACCGATGCCCGCGGCCAGATCGCGAAAAAAACTCGCGCCATTTTCTTTGAGAAATTCGCGCGCCGTTTTTGCCGGCGCCGAAAGCGCCGCGATTTGCTGCTCCAACTGTTCGCGCGAATAAAACCAATGGCCTTCGCCGCGGCCGAAAAATTGTGCGAGCCGCGCATGGCCTTTGTCTTCCTGATAGAGCCGCCAGATCAATTCACCTTGTTGGCAGAGGGAGGCAAGTTGCAAGTGGCAAGTGGCAAAGTGTTGCGCAAATTGGGCGGGAGAAAGACGCGCGCGCAAAATTTCGCGTTCGAGAAAATGGAGCGGGAGAAATAAACCGCGCAGGCGTTGCAACAACGGCGCAATCTGCGCCGGGCTTTGCAGTTGCCCGATGCCGTGCCAGCGCCACAAGAAACGCAGAAAATGTTCGGCGGATTGCGGCGCGAACGCCCGCCGCCGCTCTTGAATCGCCCGCCGATAAAGCTGCTCGAAATTGCGGCGATCGCACCATTGTTCCTCGGTGGCGCCAGCCGTTAATTTGCCTCGATAAACGGTTCCGGATTTTGCCAGCGCAATGAGAATGTTTTCGGTTTCGTGACGGTCAAGAGGATAGCGTTGGAGGATTTCCGCAACAGTCACCGGCCCGCGCGTTTGGAGAAAACGCCGCAGCAAAGCGCGCTGTTTTTCCTGGCGAGTCGCGCTTGGAGAAGGGGAATGAGATGATATGCCGTCTGGCAACATTGATTCTTTTGGTTAACTCATATTCTGTTGTCATTGCCGCAGGCATAAAATAAAAAGAAAGTTGGGATTTGTCAAACGAAAAATGCGTGGAGCGACGTTGGGCGAAGTCCGACTGGCGCAGCAGGGTTTTGCCAAATTTGAAAAATCTTCGAGCGCAAGCCTGCCCTGCAAGGCCAGGGTCGGACTTCACTTTTATCTCTGCAAAAACATTTTTCGCACAAATTTTTGCCGGCCAACATCCAGCTGCAAGAAATAAATGCCGGAGCCGACGTCGCTGCCAAATTCATTTTTCCCATTCCAGATCACGCGCTTGTATCCGGCGGATTGGTTTTCGTCAACAAGCTGGCGTATGCGTTGGCCGAGGACATTAAAAATCACCAGGCGCACGTTCACGGCCTCCGGCAGGGCATACTCGATCACGGTTTGCGCATTGAATGGATTGGGATAATTTGCTGAGAGCGTAAACTTTTTCGGCAGCGCGGCCTCCACATTTTCCAACGCCACGGCATCCGCCTTGAGATCGGCTATTTTTGCCGCCGTGCCCGCGCCGAATTGGATCACTAATTCCGGTTTGGTCGCGCCTTCTTCCGAGCTATACTGCACCGCGGTTGTGGAAGAATTTTTCAAACCAAAACTGAATGTGCCGTTGCCGGCAATCGCCGGCGTCACATCGAACTCGACCACTTGCCCAACCGTTACGCTGCCAACCGTGCTCCACGGCGTTCCGCTGATCGCCGGCGCATTGTTATAGTTCAAACCGTTTTCTATCCACGGTGTCGACGTTCCCAAATAATTGTTCGAAACCGAGTAGACTGAGCCGCCACTGCTGCTGGCGGTCGTGACTTTCATGCGCAACTTCGCGCTCGACACCGGGCCACTTATGCCGCTCACCACAAATTTCAAATAACTGTTAAGAATGATCGCAGCTTGCCGCATGCGCAAAGTCGTTGCCGTGCCGAAGTTCGTGGTGGCTTGGTCGGATTTTACATACGCATCATCCGTCGGATTCAAAACGATGGGTGGCGGAGTGACGATGAAATCCGTGTTGCTGGTCGCGGTTCCGCCTGGCGTGGTAACGGTGATCTTGCCGGTCGTCGCGCCGGTCGGTACCGTTGCAGTAATCTGCGTGCTGGAATTGACGGTAAAGACGCCGGCGGCGACGCCATTAAACGCAACTTGTGCGGCGCCGATAAAATTATTTCCCGTGATAATAACTTGCGTGCCAACCGCACCGCTGGAAGGACTGAACGAAGTGATCGCCGGCGGCTGCGGCACAAATTGGATGACCAGCTCCGGTTTGGTCGCGCCTTCTTTTGAGCTGTATTGCACCGCAGTCGATGAAGAATTTTTCAAACCAAAACTGAACGTGCCGTTGCCGGCAATCGCTGCGGTCACATCAAACTCCACCATTTGGCCGCCGGTTACAGCGCCAATCGTGCTTAACGCTGTCCCGCTGATGGTCGGCGCATTGTTATAGTTCAAGTTGCTCTGCGTCCAAGGCTGCGAAGTTCCTGTCCTGTTGTTGGAAACCGAATAGACCGAGCCGCCGCTGCTGCTGGCGACCGTCACTTTCATGCGCAGCTTGGCGCTTTGTACTGGGCCACTTATACTGCTGACGACAAACTTCAGATAGCTGTTGTAAATCGGCGAGGACTGTTTCATTCTGAGCGTGGTCGCCGTGCCAAAGTTCGTCGTGGGTTGGTCGGAACGCACATACGCATCGTGAGTCGGATTCAAAACGATGATGACGAGCGGCACATCGTCATCAGTAATCGTACACATGCCCTGCGCATCCGCGATGGTCGCATTGGCAGGATTTGTGAGATTGACAAAAAACGTTTCATCCGACTCATCAAACAGATCGCCATTGACCACAACCGTGATAGTTTGTGTTGTCGTGTTGGGCGAAAAGATGAGCTGCGTTGTTGGAATGAATTGGTAATCAGCATCGGCAGTTGCTGTGCCATCAGCCGTGGAGTAATCAACCGTCACCTGTTTACCGCTCGTCGCAGACAAACTCACGGTAAAAACCGCGTTCACTGTGCCGGTATTTCCTTCTGTCACCATCACATCATTGATTGACAACGAAGGTGGTAGATCATCATCTGTAATGGTTCCTTGACCTTGATTGTCCGCGATAACGGCATTGCTCGGATTACTGAGATTGACGAAAAACGTCTCATCCACTTCGTCGAGCAAATCGCCGTTGACCTCAACTGTGATCGTTTGCGAAGGCGTGTTCGCTGGAATGATAAGCTGCGTTGTGGGGATTGTCACGTAATCGCTGCCAGCCTCTGCCGTGCCATTCGCTGTCGCATAATCGACGGTTATTTGTTGGCTGCTGGCGGCGGAGAGTGTTACCGTGAAAACGGCATTGACCGTACCCGAGTTGCCCTCGGTAACGGTCACATCGTTGATGACGATCGACTGAGCCTGACCGGGGATGATCGTAAAGTTTCCATCGCAGACATCTTCGGCCAAGGGAACATGAGCGGCATTCATCGCTGTGATTTTGATTCTCGCATCACTGGTTAGGATATTCGGAACTGTCCAAATAAATTGCCCGTTGTTTGGAGCCGGATCAATGAGATTTGAATAAGTCTGTCCACAATCGATGGAGTATTCAAGCTTAATATGATCAATATTTCCTTGGCTGGCCCAAGTTATAGGTTGGGACGTGAGCCCTGTCCAAGTCTCGCCGCCTTGGGGACTAAGCAAAGTGATAGCAACTTCTCCGAGGTTTAATTTCCGTCGTTCCCAACTTTGCGCCGTCTCGGCGTTCGGATCACATGTCATTCTCGCTTCGTTGGTGCCATCGGCATGAATCACATACAAATCCCACGAGCCATTTCGATCTGATTCAAAAGTGATGCGCCTGCCATCCGGTGACCATTCCGGAACATAATCAAGCGCCGGATTGGAAGTCAGTTGGCGAATATTCGAACCGTCTGCGTGCATCACATAAATGTCCTGATTGGCGGAGAATGCAATTTCGCTGCCATCTGGAGACCAACTCAGAGCCTGGACATTAGTAAGACCAAAGGTCAACCGCCGGATATTGCTCCCATCGGCATTCATCATGTAGATTTCATTGATGAAATTGCTGTTCGCGTCCGTAAACTGCCGATTGAAAGCAATTTCACTGCCGTCAGGCGACCAAGCCGGATCGGCGTCGGTAATATTCGAATTGTTGGTGAGATTCGTGCGATTACCCGTTATCCGATCCACGAACCAAATATCAAAATCGCCATCAGGCTCATTGGAATGATAGGCAATCTTCGTCATGTCGGGCGACCAAGCCTCAACCGCTTCGTTGTACGGTCCGGTATTGGTCAGATTGATGGGATTAGAGCCGTCAGGATTCATCGTCCAAATATCGCCCCAGTTACTTGCCCCACCGCGCCCGGAAGGCGCAGCGGTGAACGCAATCAACGAACCGTCGGGGGCATACGTGTCAAGCTAAGAGCCCAACCAAAATGGGGAACAAACGTTCAGTCTAGACTTTTGCAAAATTTGTTCTAGATTATAGTGGCATGAAGAC
>Ga0247727_10007990_pt1 | contig 19830 bp, 15 predicted proteins | sample WisWelCaveWW1625_FD_202498 | JGI IMG/M metagenome (GOLD analysis project Ga0247727, IMG submission 202498) | Biofilm microbial communities from Wishing Well Cave, Virginia, United States - WW16-25 | ecosystem: Environmental > Aquatic > Deep subsurface > Groundwater > Cave microbial mat | place... | reverse complement strand
CCACTCGTCGGGCGCGAGCAGCTTCGGCTTGGGGTTGTATTTGTAATTTGGGTCGTTCTGTCCGCTGGCCTCCATGACCGCTTCTTCTCTGGCCATGTCGGCGGCGACCTCGGCGGGTTTGACTTGCCGTATTCGATCGCCTCCTGCACCGCCGCGAGCGGCAGCCCGTAATCCGCCGCGAGTTCCTCCGGGGTCATTGGTTCCTCGGCGTTGATGTGAGCACGGTAGATCAAATCGGCCTGAATCCGCGTCCCTTTGATGAAGAGCTAGCGATAAGCCGATTTCGGCCGCGGTTCCAAAAACTTGTATCCGAGTAGAACCGACATTCGGGATCTCCTTCGCAAAGCCCACAATGAATCTACGCTGAATCCGAAATCGGAACAAGCAAAGCTCGACATAACCTGCCGCCCTGTCGCGGCCCCTACTTGAGACTCGTCCGAATAAACGCCGCCGATCGTTCGTGCGCGTCAGCAACGAGTTGCTTGTCGCCGCCGGCGAGGCCGTGGCCGGCGCCGGTGACGGTGATGAGTTCATGCGGGCGGCCGCGGCGGGCGAGTGCTTTGGCCATCGCGGCGGATTGATCGTACGGCACATCGGTGTCCTCGGTGCCGTGGATCATGAGGATTGGCGGGTACTTGTCGTCGATGTTGCGGATGGGACAGTACGGATCGAACTTCGCTCGCTCCGTAGCGGGATTGAAGCCGACGACCTCCTTCGGCCAGAGGCCGTTCTGACGCAGGTAGAGATAGAATCGGCTGCGGGCCTTCTGCTGGTCGGTGCCGCCGTCGGTGCCGGTGACGACCGCGCGGCCGACGCTGGCGTACGCCTCGTCCTGCGGCACGAGCGCGGCGGTCGTGAGGTAGTGCTCCGATGGTTTGGCGTACCAATCTCCGTCCACGTCGCCGTAGCCCCAGTAGGCCACGAGCGCCGTCGGCCGCGGCTCGACCACGCAGCCGGTCATCATTGTCAGGTAGCCGCCCGCCGAGCCGCCGGCAACGACGAGTCTTTTCGGATCGCAGTGAAACTGCCGCGGCCCATCGCGACGAATCCATGCGATCGCGTCTTTCAAATCCTCGATGATCGCCGGCAGCTTGACCTCGGGCGCGAGTCGATAATCAATCGACGCGAGCACATAGCCGTCGCTGCGACAAAGTTCGAGCAACTGCGCAGGCACGCTCGTTCGACTGCCCATGAGCAGTGCCCCGCCATGAATCCAGACGACGACTGGCCGCACCTTTTCGTCGCTTGAGCGGTGTACATCGGCTCGAATCGCGACGCCGTCCACGGTCTTGAACGTGTACGTCTTTTTCGCGAACGGGGGATCGTCGGCGTGTGCGAGCGTCGGCAATGCAAAGCTCGCCAGCAGCGCTCGCACGACGAAGTCTCTGCGGTTGCCCTCGATCATGATTCGCTCCTCGAAAAGACGTTCACAATGTTCAATGCGAGGCTGGTGGCTGACTAACCTTTAACGCGGCGCCGCAACGAGTGCAATGGCCTCGAGCGAATTCGGCAGAAATCTCGCCGCGGTACTTGAAATTGCGGACACCGCGCGGCCATCATTCATGCTGGCCTCGGCGGGTCGGGTCGCAGCCGAGCCGTTTACTTGAAGGAGCCTGCCATGCGTCGAATCGGATTTTGGTTGTGCGGCGCCGCGACAATCATTGCGGCGCGGCAGTTGTGGTCGGACTCATCTGGTGGCGAGAACCCAGTTCGCAAGGCGACCGCGGCACCCGCGACGACAGACGAGAAGCGAGTTCGTTGGACGACGTCGCGCGTGCAGGGAACGCCGGAGCCACCCGCGCCGTATCGTGCCCAGCCCGCGTTCCCGAAACTGCAATTCGCTGAACCACTCGCGCTCGTCGTCGCGCCGGGAACGGACCGCCTCTTCGTCGCGGAACGGAAAGGAAAAATATTCTCGTTCGCGAACGACCCGAAAACTGAACAAGCCGAGCTCTTCATGGACCTCGGCCGAACCATTTACGGCCTGACGTTTCATCCGCAGTTTCAAAAAAACGGTTACGTCTTCGTCACGTACGTGCTCGATGCGGAGAATCCGGAACCGAAGGGAAGCCGGCTCGCGCGGTTTCAGGTGCGGCCGGGCGACCCGCTGCACTGCGACCCACGCACGGAGAAGATCATCCTCGAATGGCCGTCCGGTGGGCACAACGGCGGCTGCATCATTTTCGGCCCCGACGGCTACCTCTATCTTGCAACCGGCGACGGCAGCGGCATCGCGGATGAGCTTCAAACCGGTCAGGATCTCAGCGACCTGCTCGCGTGCCTCGTGCGCATCGACGTCGATCATGAGGACGACGGTACGGGCTACCGCGTGCCGAAGGACAACCCATTTGTCGGCACGGCCGGCGCGCGGCCGGAGATTTGGGCGTACGGCCTGCGGCAAGTCTGGCGCATGAACTTCGATCGCGCGACGGGCGAACTGTGGGGCGGCGAGGTCGGCCAGGATTTGTGGGAAATGGTTTATCGCATTGAGCGCGGCGGCAACTACGGCTGGAGCGTGCAGGAGGGAATTCACCCGTTTCGCCCCGACCGCAAATTGGGACCGTCGCCGATTCTGAAACCGATCATCGAGCACCCGCACGTTGACTTCCGCTCGGTCACTGGCGGCTTCGTGTACCACGGCTCGCGGCTCAAGGAATTGGCCGGCGCGTACATTTACGGCGACTTCGACACCGGCCGCGTACACGCACTGTGCTACGACGGCAAGCAGGTGACGTGGCAGCAGGAACTCGTGGACACGCCGTTGCGAATCGTTTCGTTCGGCGAAGACTCGAAGGGCGAAATCTATCTCGTCGATTTCATCGGCGGCGGCATTCATCAACTCGTGCCGGCCTCGCCGGTGCAACAGGCAACGCCATTCCCGCGAAAACTGAGCGACACGGGCCTGTTCGCATCAACGAAAAACCACACGCCAGCCGCCGGACTGATTCCGTATTCGGTCAATTCCGAACTTTGGTCCGACCACGCGTCGAAGGATCGCTTCATCGCACTGCCGGGCGATTCGCAGATCGAGTTTGAAACGATCGAATTTCCGCAGCCGGCGCCGGGCGCGCCGCGCGGCTGGAAGTTCCCCAACGGCACCGTAATCGTCAAGACGTTTTCGATGGAGATGGAGCGCGGCAATCCGGCGAGCCGACGCCGGCTCGAGACGCGGCTGTTGCACCACGAGCGACTGAGCGGCACTGAGGAAGTAGGCGATCAGGTGTGGCGCGGCTATACGTACGTCTGGAACGATGAGCAAACGGACGCCGAACTGCTCGACGCAAAGGGCCTCGACCGTGAAATCGCCATTCGCGATCCCGCGGCGCCGGGCGGCGTGCGCAAGCAAACGTGGCACTTCCCGAGCCGCGCCGAGTGTACGCTCTGTCACACGATGCCTGCGAAATTTGTGTTGGGCGTGAACACACTGCAGATGAACAAGGACCACGTTCATGGCGGAAAGGCGGTCAATCAACTCGCGATGCTCGAGCAACTCGGCGTTTTCACGGCGCCGCTGCCGGCCCGGCCGGACAAACTGCCGCGGCTCGTGAACGCGAAAGATCCGAAACAAGACCTCGACCGCCGCGCCCGCTCGTACCTGCACTCGAACTGTGCGCACTGCCACATGAAGTGGGGCGGCGGCAACGCGGAATTTCAGTTGCTCGCGACGCTCGACTTGGCCGAATCCGGCACCGTGAACACGCGGCCGGGTCAGGGCGCATTCGACATCGCCGACGCGAAAATCCTCGCGCCCGGCCACCCCGACCAATCGCTCGTGCTCTTTCGGATGACCAAGCTCGGTCTCGGCCGAATGCCGCATGTGGCCTCGACCGTCGTCGATGACGACGCCGTGAAGCTGATTCGCGACTGGATCGAGCAATTGTCCGGCAAGCCGAGCAAGGGGGTCGTCGGATCGGAGTGATCAGGTGCCCGCGTCGAGTTTCCGGCCGCGCGCTTCGAGGTAATCGTGCAGAGCCTCTTGCCACGAACGCGGTGCGCCGAGACCAAGTCGCTCAAACTTTTCGGTCGCGAGCACGCTGTACCGCGGCCGCGCGGCGCGCGCGCCAAATTCCGCGCTCGTGATCGGTTCGCAATTCACCTGAATGCCCGCCTGGCGAAATATCTCGACGGCGAACTCAAACCACGTGCAGCTTCCCGCGTTCGTCAGGTGATACAAACCGAATGCGTTTGTGCCAATCAGTTGGGTCGTCGCGCGGGCCAGATCGGCCGTGAAGGTCGGAGTGCAGCGCTGATCGTTCACGACGCGAACTTGGCCGCGTTCGCGACCTAGCCGCAGCATCGTCTCGACGAAGTTTCGCCCCTTACCGCCGGAACCGTGAAGGCCGTATAGCCCGCACGTGCGAACGACGAAATGTTTCGGACAGATTTCCCGCGCGAAATACTCGCCGCACAGCTTGCTCAGCCCGTAAACGCCGAGCGGCCCGGGCACCGACGACTCGTCGTAAGGCCGATCGCGATTCACTTCCAACCCGAAAACGTAATCCGTGCTGAACTGAACGAGCTCGCAGTCCAGGTTTCGGCACACGCTGCCGAGATCGCGCACGCCAAGAGCGTTGACGGAAAACGCGTCGAACGGCCGGCTCTCCGCGTCATCGACCAAGTTGAACGCGGCGGCATTGATGACGACGCTCGGTGAAAGTCGTTCAAGATTCCGACGCAGTGAATCAGCGTCCGTCAGCTCGATCTCACGATGCGTGAGCGCGATCGCATCGTGACCCAACACACTCAGCAGATCGCGGCCGAGTTGACCATTCGCGCCGATCACAGCAACGGACATACGTGCTCCGTGAACCCAGTGCACTGGCTGGTAAATTCCGCGCCATCTTGCTGAGGCCGTTTTCTCAGGTCCGCTGCTGCCTGTCAAACCGAGCATCGGCTGAACACTCGCTGCACTTCCCGGCCAACCGTGTCTACTTCGTCCTCGCTATCTTTACATTGATTGCTTTCGCTGTTTTTGTTTCAATCCCGACCTCTTCTCAACGGAACGGTGACAACCTGCCGATCAGGCTAAGTGCGGGAGAATTGTTTCAGCCAAATCGGCAATCAGCTTGTAACAAGCTTCGTGGATTGGGCTTGGGAACAGACTTCAGCGCTGGTCCGGCAAAGATCGGAATTCGGATGAGGTCGCTTCGCAACTTGGTTCTAAATGGTGACGTGGCCAACTCGCGGCAAGCGAAAGCGGAGTTCCGGAGTGCGCTGGCACTTTGGTTTTGCTTGTGCTTTCTCATTTCCGCTGTGGTCGTCGCGCGGGCGGCCGGTGCCGCGTTATTCCTCAATCATTACGGCGGCCGTGAACTGGCCCTTGTTTACGTTTTCGTTGGGCTTGCCGTTGTCGCGATCATTTATGGCTTGTCGTGGATCACGCACGGCGTTCAGTACGATCGCGTGGCGATCGCGACGGTCGGGACGCTGGGTCTGGGCACGGCCATACTTCGACTGCTCATTTCGGATTCTGTTCCGAGCGGCGCGCCGTGGCTATTCGGAGCACTATACATTTTCCTGGAGACGTTCGCACTCGTCACGACGATGCAGGTGTGGACGCTGGCCAACAGTCTGTTCACGGCGTCGCAGGCGAAACGACTGTATGTCTTCATCGCGACCGGCGGCATTGTGGGCAGTTTGCTCGGCGGGCTGACGACGCGCACACTGCAGTTCATGCCGACGGCCGACCTACTCTGGATCGTCGTCGGGCTGTGCCCGCTGATGATTGTGGCGATCTTTGTATTCAAGCGGCAGGCGCGCGACCTGCGGCAACTCGATATGAAGACTTCGCCGGTACCCGATCGCGGCCGGTCCGCGAGGACAAACGACGCGGAGCATACCGTGCGTTGGATTCGCCATCCGGTGTTGCGGCAGCGAGCGATTTTGCGGCTGGCCAGTCGCCTGTCGCTGCTGGCGTTTCTCGCGGCGTGCACGACAAACTTGATCGACTTCTATTTCAAGACGTACGCGGACGAACATTTTCATGGCGACACGGCGGGGCTTGCCGGATTCTTCGGCAACTTTTATCTCATGGCCGGCTGCCTTTCACTCGGCATGCAATTGCTCGTCACGCCGGTGATCGTGCGGTATTCGAGCGTGTTCGTTGGCCTCGCGCTGACGCCGCTCGTGCTGACCGCCGGGACGGCGCTGAATCTCGTCGGTGCGACGCTGCTGCGGGCAACGATTTTGAAACTGTTCGATTCGGGCTTTGCCCACAGCATACACCGCAGTTGCACGGAGATGCTCTACACGCCGCTGCCGCCGAATTTGACCGGCGAAATCAAGCTGATTTCCGAAGGCGTGGCGGGGCGAGCCGGGCTAGTCATGTCGGGCCTCGTGCTCTATCTGCTGGCCCCAACACTGACGCCCGGCACGACGCTGTGGTTCGTTTCGGCGATGATCGGCTGTTGGTTCGTGGCGCTGATCGTGCTCAAGCGAACTTATCGCACGTCCGTAACGATTCGCGAGACGGCTCCGACGACGGCCAAGCTTGCCGCCTGAACTTCCAATACGATGATTGCTCGAAGTAAAACGCGCTACGTTTGGCCACTGTTGGCGCCATTACTCGCGGCGGCGCTCGCCGGCTGCGCGAGCATTCAGTCGTATTCACATGCCGAAGTCGGCGCCGCACCCGCGCGGGGCGACGCAGTCGCCGCTGCCGATCGAGACGAATTCGAAGCATGGACGATCGAGCGGCTCAAGGAACTACGCCGGCTCTACGATGAGGGCGCCGGCGATTCCAATCCGGCTGTGATCGCGGTGCAGACTGAACTGGAAGAGGCTGCCGTCGAATGGAACACATTTCTGGTGAAGACGGTGGACGGCCTCAAGTTCCGGAAGATGGCGGTCTACAATCACAGTTGGTTCCAGTGGCGACAGGCGGCGGACTTGAATCGCACGCTCAGCCGAATCGCCGGCCAGCCGCAGGAGTCGCCGCACGTGCTGCCCGACGGACGCGTGCCCAACTCGGCGTTTTTCACGCGCACCGTCGTCGCGTCGTACACTCCGGAGCGGATTCGCGCCGACGTGGCCGATGCGGCGCCGGTCGGCAAGATCACGATCACGAAGGAGAAGAAGGACGGCACGTCCGAGGGATTCTTCGGAAAAGACGAACGCGGCGTTACTTACATTTTCATTTTCGATCCGCCGTTCGACCCAGAGATGCAAACGTCGGCCGAGCAAATCGGTTCGACGCTCGTGCGGATGCTCGGCTGGCGCGTGCCGAAAACTTCCGTGTGTACCGTAAACGGCACGGGCAACCTGCAATACGACGGCCGCCGCGCCACGGCAACGGTCGCGGTCAAGGGTTTTCAAGGCGGCTGGAGTTATCGCAGTTACCGCGACCGCCGCGACGTGCGGGCGCTGCAACTCGTCGGCGCGTGGCTGAACAACGCCGATCAAACGGAACACAACACGGGCGTGAGCGAAGCGGCCGACGGAGTCTATGTTTATTACGCGTGGGATTACGGCTGCAGTCTCGGCAGTTTTACGTTTCGCCCGAAGTGGCCGCGGCTCGGATGGCAATATCTCTGGAGTCCGATTCGCAAGCCGGTCGCGGAACTGTTCGGCCCGCCGTGGCAGTCCGATTACGAAGTCACGAGCGCCGCGGTTGGCTACTTCAACGACAACTTCGATCCAGACCGCTGGGTGCCGTTCTATCCGAATCTCGCGTTTGACGACACTACGCAGGCCGACCGATGTTGGGCCGCAGAACGAATCGCCCAGATATCCGATGAACAGATCCGGACAGTCGTCGAAACGGCCAAGTACACGCACGCGAGCGACGCGGAACACGTCGCCGCGACGCTCATCGCGCGACGAGATCGCATCGCGGCACAGTTTCTCGGATCTGGTTCCGCAGAGATTCCAGCGTTGTCGCGCGTGTCAGCCGACAATTCGAATGAGAAGCCGAGCGAATAGACCAAAGAGCATGAGCACGAGTAGCTGGATTAGCATGATCTGAAAGATGACATTTGACCACCGTGCTTGCTGTGCCTTCGGCGTCAGTCGCACTCAGCACCACGCGAGCGCGATCGTGGCGAGTACGAAGAACGCGGCGCGGAGCGGCGAGCGGACAAGTACAACCGCAACGAGGCAGCATGCCCCAAGCGCCGCCAGCGCCGCCATGCGGTTGTGAATCGAATCACGCATGTGACTAGCTCTCGCCCGCCGCGGCGCGGCAAGTGTATTTGAGCAAATGCCGCATCTCGATCTCCTGGAGTTGCCCCGCCGCTTGGGCACGGTCGTCCCACGTGCGTCCGCACTCTTCGCAGAGATCAATGAAAGCCATCGGGTCCCAGCGGCCGTGGCCATCAATTACCGCCGGACACCGCAGCCGGCGACTGAACGCCTCGTCGCGCATCAGTCCAGCCGCCTCGCCCCCGATCGCCGAAAAGACCGCGTGTGCGCCGACGCGCCGGAACCAATATCGCGCGTTGTCGTAATCCGGCTCGCGGCGGTGCATGATGCCGTGCCAGTACGCGGCAGTCGTGTTTTGTCCGGTCTCGTCTGCGGCCTGCGCGGCGACGTGGGCCGCTTCAATGTAGTCGTTGACCAAGTAGAGGCCGGCCTTCACGCTGAGCGCATCGGCCGGCGACTTCATGTTGGGCACCAACTGATGAGGCTCAATCATCATCAGGAATTCGCTGACTGCGGACGGAGCGCGCTCGACTGCAACCAAAGGACGAATGGCCAAAGTCGGCAGTCTTTCGAGATATCCTCGCGCGGCGAGCATCGACTCCAACGAGGCAATGAAATCATCGAACGGAATGGACAACTCCGGTTGCTTCAGGAGGGAGACGAGATCGTTGAGCGTGTCGAGCGTCAATTCGTCGAACCCCTGAGCGGTAACCAGAACGATGGAAGGAATCATCGCGAATCTCGCAGGAGCCGGAACCACTCAACGTCCGCCGGGTCGAGCACGGGTAGATCCGGCAGCCTTTCGAGGTGAGTGTACTTGAGGCCGGAGCCTGTGTTGAACAGCACGACGTGTTCGTGCGGTCTAAGCCAGCCGGCGTCGAGCAGTTTTCGCGCGGCGGCCCACGTCGCGCCGCCCTCGGGACACGCGAAGATTCCTTGCTGGCGCGCCAGTTCATGCTGGGCCGCGACCAGTTCATCGTCGGTGACGGCGATGGCCGCGCCGCCGCTCGATCGAATCGCGCGAAGCATGAGGAAGTCGGCGATCGCGCCGGGCACGCGCAGGCCCGCTGCGATCGTGTGTGCGCTGGTAATCGGCTCGGCAAATTCGCGGCCCGCCTCGAACGCACGCACGATCGGCGCGCAACCCGCCGCCTGCACCGCAACCATGCGCGGCCGGTCGCTGCCGATCCAGCCGAGTTGCTGCAATTCGTCGAATGCCTTCCACATCCCGACCAGTCCCGTGCCGCCGCCCGCCGGATAAATAATGACATCGGGCAACGCAGGCGCTGGCTGGCCAAGTGCCGCGGCGAGATCCAGCGCCAGCTCGTAGCCCATGATCTTCTTGCCCTCGACGCGGAACGGCTCGCGCAGCGTGGACAGATCGAACCAACCGAACTTTTCGCAGCCCGCTCGAATCAGTTTGCCGGCGTCGCTGATCAGGCCGCGCACGAGATACACTTCGGCGCCTTGAACGACGCTTTCCACGATGTTTGCCGGCGGCGTGTCCGCGGGCATGATCAGGATGCACCGCAGCCCGGCCCGCGCGGCGTAGGCCGACGCGGCGCCGGCCGCGTTGCCGGCCGACGGGAGCGCCACGGTCTTGATCTTCAATTCGACCGCTCGCGCGATCGCCGCTGCCATGCCGCGAGCCTTGAACGACGCTGTCGGATTGAACGACTCGTCCTTAATCCAAAGATTCTCGAATCGCTGGAACTCCCCGCGTCGCACCGCCCGCAGCAGCGGCGTCAGTCCTTCGCCGAGCGACGGCACGTTCCCCGCCTCCGACACCGGCAACACCTCCGCGAATCGCCACATCGAACGATCCGCTCGCGCCCGAACGCTCGCCGGGCGAAACGAATCGCGAATCGCACCCAAATCGTACCGAGCAAACAGCGGCTTGCCGCACGCGCGGCAGACGTTCTGCGGACGAGCGATCTCGTGCGATGCGTCGCACGCCGAGCAGTTCAGCGAAATGTGCATGTCAAACCCGTCACAAATGACCGCGATCCGCGGCACCGCAGGAAATGTAGAAAAACCAAGTGCCGACTGCAACGGACGGGCGGCCGTTGCTCAAATCCGGGCGAGGCTACGAGTTGACGAAGCTAACTGATGATTCGCCGGCGCAGGTCGCTCGCCTTGGCCGGATCGAGCCGTTCCCACTCGCGACGCACTTGAAGCAGACCGACAGCGCAGATTTCAAATTGTTCGCTCAGTCGCCGCAGCACGGCGGCCTGCTCGCGGTACGGCTCGTCGTCGAATTGGCTCGCGATCCAGTAAGAGCGTTTGCCTTGCTGATGGTAGTCGATGAGGTGGTCCTTGCGGAGCACCGCGCGGAGGTCCTTGATGGCTTCCGGATAGGTGCCGGTCCAGAAGAGTGCGAAGTCGCCGATGTGCCGGTGTATTTCGCGAGTGGAATCGATTGTGCGGCCCTCGGCGTCGGCCTCGGCCATCATTTCGGCGACCTCTTCCAGCCGCTTGCCTCGCGCCGAACGTAGCGGCCAGATGCCGTCCACGTGTACGAACCGCACGAGCAAATCGGCAACGTAATCGGTGAGCCGCGGGTCGCCGATGCCGCACGACGCAACGAACGTCTGCTCGATCAATCCCGAAAACATCCGGCGAAGCGGATGCCCTGCAGAAATCGACTGTGACATGAGCCTCTCTCCCATCCCCACTCGAATCGCCGTGAAGCCGAATCGCCGCGTCACTACCGCGAAACCGCCGTGCCGCAGGGCCTGCCCCGCCCGCCCGTCACACCACCACTGAAATCTTGCTACGAAATCAGGAATATGTCAACGCGAGGTGCCCCGTCCTTGTATTAGAATCGCCGCGACTGCCGTTTGCCCAGGCGAACGCCACAAGATCCCGCGCTACGCCGGCGTGTCCGCGCTCACGTCGAATCGAGCGTAGGCCCACGCAATCGGCGGTAGTAGCAGAATCGCTTCGACGAGCACCATGACCCACGCGACCATGACAAACGCCGGCCACCACCAGCCAGTGAGCCAGTAGGCCAGGAACCCCGGGGCCGCCGCCACGCCCGCCAGCACGCCCAGCAGCAGAAACTTCACGACCATGACGACCATTTGGCGGCCGATGAACTGAAAATCCGCCGGCGTGGCCGTGACGACTCGCGTGGGAAATAGCAGGAAGAACAAGTTCTCCAGCCCGAAGAGTAGCAGGTTCGCGAGCGGAACAAACGCCAGCGCGATGACGAGCGGCACACGATGTTGGTCCAAGACCACAATCACGCTGCCGACAAGCGTGAAATGAATGATACTCGCGAAGGTCACCGGGGCGATGAGTTCGCCGAGCGCGACGGCGGCCGGTCGCAGCGGCAGCGTCTTCAAGCATTCCATGTAATCAAGGTCGCCGCGAAAATCGAATCGCAGCATCATGGGAAACATGACCGCGCTCCACATGAGCAGCACGGGAACGATTGCCGCGACCGCGCCGGCGTCGCCACTCTTCCACACAATGACGCCGACCGCCACGGCGATCACCATGAGCACGATCAGAAACGCAGGCGAGTTTCGCAGCGCGGTAGTGAGCTGCCGCCAGGCGATCGATCCGGCGCCGCCCCAGCGCGGCAAGCGTGGCATCCTCCAGCGGGCCGTTCGTTTCAATCCCCAGGCGATCCCGCCGCCGCCCCGCCGCATCCGCTGAATTCGCGCGTACATTTTCTGGCTGGTCGCCATGGCGACTTCGAGGTAATCGGCATCGAGCCAGATAATGAAGACGACGAGCGCCAGATTCATCGCGGCCGCCGCCGCGCCCCACGCGACGAATTCCGGAAACAGCGACTGTGCCGTGATCGCGCGGGCGAAAACCTGAAACGGCGCGAGCAGCACCCGCATCGTGGTCGATTCCCGCGCCCGCGCCAGCATGCCGCCGCCGTCCTCCGCGCCCGCGAGCATCCCCTGTCCGCATGCGACGGCAATCACGACGAGCACCGCAAGCAGCAACAGCTTGCGCGTCAAATTGTACGCTCGCTCCGTCACCGTCTGTGCAACCAGCGTCACCGCCATGCCGACGAACGAAATGAACAGCAGCGCCAGGTAACACCCGAAGAATCCGGCGAACCAAAATGACGCAAACGTGACCGAGCCGAATCCGAGGAAGAAACTCACCATAGCCGTGCCGCCGCACACGCGGGCCAACTTGTAGACGAGCAACTGCCGCCGCGTGAACGGGCCGGCAAAGAGAAAGTCCACCTCGCTCGGCGTGAAGTAGACCGGCGCCCGCTCGTTCGATCCGAGCAGCGTGAGCACGCAGAACGCGAAGAGTGCGAGCGGAATGTAGCGGCGCGCGGCCTCCGGATTTTGCGCCGGCGCCATGGCGGCGCTGACGACAACCGGCCCGAACCACAGCAGCAAAATGAAAATGCCGACAAGGGAAAAAATCACGCCGCGCGGCGTGCCCAGGCTGCGGCGAATGCGACGCAGCGTGCTGCGCGCCTGCAGACGAGTCAGTTTCCACAGTGCGGGGTGCATTGGTCTTCAGCGAAATTGGATTCGATCGCGGCCCGGCGTCACTCGGACAGTTTCCGTAGCTCGACTCTGCGAAACTCAATCGGGTGACTCTCTGATTGAAGCGAGATGAATCCGCCGTCGATCATTTTGTCGCCGCCGCGTTTGGCCAGTAGTTTTTGCGCGAACGGGTCGCGGTCGTCGAGCTGCGGTTCGTTGTATTCCAGCACCGTCTTGCCGTCGATGATGTGCTTGATGATCTTGTTGCCGCGCACCTCGACTTCGACCGTCACCCACTGATCGCCGTGGTAGGTCTTCGCCGCGGCGTTCGTGCAGTGCCGCGTCACGAGCTTGCCATCCATCACAACGTTCGTGCCGGGTGTACACAGGTTGGCGGTGGGCCGCTCGTCGGAGCCGGTGCCGCCGAGGAACTGAACTTCAATCGACACCGGGAAATCTTGATCCTTCTCGATCGTCTCCGGATCCTGGCAGTGGATCATCGCGCCGCTGTTTCGCACGGCCCAGCTCGGCCCGCCCGGCACTTGGTCGCCGACGAAGCGGTACTCGACTCGCAGCATGTAGTGCGAAAACTTCTCGCGGTAAAACAAGTGGCCGAACTGGTTGTCGAAGTTCTGGTACTTGTCGTAGGCCACTTTCAGCACCCCGCCCTCGACGCGAAACGTGTCGCCGAAGTTGTCTCCGAATTCGCGCCCCTTGATTTTGGCTTTCCAGCCGTCCAAGTTCTTGCCGTTGAACAGTTGCGTCCACTCGCCCTGGCGCGGCGATTCTTGGCCAATGACGACGGAGCACGTGCACAGCGCGAACAACGAGCCGGCGATCGCGTGTCGAACGGTGTTCATGGTGTCTCGCGAGCCTGAGTTTTGCCAATTCGTGATGGCTGAACATCCTAGCATAATCGCCGCGTGTACTCCGGGCGATTCCGGCGCCCGACGGCTAGCTGTTTTGAATCCGCAATATATACTGTGTCGCAACTTTCGACGGGTCTTCGCGTGAACTCGATCCTCTTTTCCCGGAGGGCAAATCATGACGCGGCATCTTGGCTGGCTTGTGACGTTGTGCATCGCCGCCCTTGTCAACACGGCGGCGGCAAGTGACTCGGCGGAACGCACGCCGAATTTTCTGGTGATTCTGAGCGATGATGTCGGCTGGGGCGAGTACGGCTTTCAAGGCGGCAAGGACATTCCCACGCCGAACATCGATTCGATCGCGAAAAACGGCGCGCGATTCACGCAGGGCTACGTGTCCGGCCCGTACTGCAGCCCGACGCGAGCCGGCCTGATGACGGGTCGCTACCAAACGCGATTCGGGCACGAGTTTAACAGCATCACGCGGCAGAGCGGGCTGTCGCTTAAGGAGTCGACGATCGCCGATCGATTCAAGTCACTCGGCTACGCGACGGCCGCGGTCGGCAAGTGGCACCTCGGCGGCAACCCGGAGTTCCGGCCGATGAAGCGAGGTTTCGACGAATTTTACGGCACGCTCGCGAATACGCCGTTCTTCCACCCGACGCAATTCGTCGATTCGCGCGTGTCGTCCGACGTGCAACGCATCGACGATGAGGGCTTCTACACGACCGACAAGTACGCCGAGCGGTGCGTGGACTGGATTGAAAAGCACAAAGACGGCCCGTGGTTCTTGTACCTGCCGTTCAATGCTCAGCACGCGCCGCTCGAGGCTCCGCAAAAATACCTCGACCGCTTCTCGCAGATCGAAGACGACAATCGTCGCACGTTCGCCGCGATGATGTCGGCGATGGACGACGCCGTCGGGCGAGTGCTCGGCAAGGTCCGCGAGATCGGCCAGGAAGAAAACACGCTGATCTGGTTCTTCTCCGACAACGGCGGCCCGACGCCGCAGACAACGTCGAGCAACGGCCCGCTCCGCGGACGCAAGGCCACGACCTGGGAAGGCGGCGTGCGCGTGCCGTTTTGCGTTCAGTGGAAGGGCAACATTCCCGCGGGCAAAACGTACGAGCGGCCAATCATTCAGTTGGACATTCAGCCCACCTGCCTCGCCGCGGCCGGCGCGCGCGTGGACCCGGCGTGGAAACTTGACGGCGTGAACTTGCTGCCGTATCTCACAGGCGAAAAGACCGGCGACCCGCACGAGACGCTGTACTGGCGATTCGGCGAGCAATGGGCGATTCGACACGGCGACTGGAAACTCGTCGTCGCCACCGGCGGCGGCACTGAGCCGGAACTCTATCACCTCGCGGCCGATATCGGCGAATCCAAAAACCTTGCCGCCGAGCAACCGCAGCGGGTGAAGTTCCTCAAGGACCGCTGGGACAAGTGGAACGCGGAACAGGCCCCGGCCAGCACACCGAAAGAGACGCCCGCTAAGGTTGCGAAAGCAAAGGCCAAAGCTAAAAAGAAAGCGGGCGATCCGTGAGCCGCAGTCCGCAACCTGCCGTCCGCGACCTGCCGTCCGCGACCTGCGATCCGCGAGTCTCGAACCGGCTCGCGAAAGGTGCTATGTTTGAAGGCAACGGAGTGGATTGATTGCCTCGCGGCCCGCGCGGCCGGCGCGATCGCGCCGAATCTGAGATTTGCGCAAAAGAAAAGGGGCTGACCGCCTCCCTTGAGCATCGAAGTACAAAACCTGACGAAGACATTTCTCGATCTCCGCCGCGGCGAGGTAACGGCGGTCGATCGCGTCAGTTTTTCCTGTCGCGCCGGCGAGATCTTCGGCCTGCTCGGTCCCAACGGCGCCGGCAAAACGACGACGCTGCGCATGCTCAGCACTGTGCTCAAGCCGACGTCGGGTCGCGCCACGATTGCCGGTTTTGACGTGGTGCGCGACGCGGCGGCCGTGCGCCAGAACATCGGCTACATGTCGGCGTCGACCGGTATTTACGATCGCATGACGGCGTGGGAACTCGTCGAATATTTCGGCCGGCTTTACGGCGTACCACGCGACCGGCTTCGCGAGCGGATGGAATTCCTCTTCGACACGCTGCAGATGAACGGCTTCCGCGACGTGCTCGGGTCGAAGATGTCCACGGGCATGAGACAGAAGGTGTCGATCGCTCGGACGATCGTTCACGACCCGCCCGTGCTGATCTTCGACGAGCCGACGGCGGGACTCGACGTGCTGGTCGCGCGCGTCGTGCTTGAACAAATCAAGTCGCTCCGCGACCAGGGCAAGTGCATCGTCTTCTCGACGCACATCATGCGCGAGGTGGAAAAACTGTGCGACCGCATCGCGATCGTGCACCGCGGCCGAATCCTGGCGATGGGCACGCCGACCGAATTGGCGTTTGAACACTGCGAATTGGACCTCGAAGAACTCTTCTTCGAATTGATCCGGCAAGATGACGCGACCGCATTCTCACTGGAGAACGCGGCCGGGAGTTGACGCTCGATGACCTGGTCGAACATCAAGTTGATTTTTCTCCGCGAGCTTCGCGACCAACTGCGCGATCGCCGCACGCTGTTCATGATTATCGTGCTGCCGATCCTGCTGTACCCGTCGATCGGCATCGGCCTGGTGCAGTTCACGGTGCTGTTCGTGGAACAGCCGCGGCAGGTTGTCGTGATCGGCCGCGAGCACCTGCCGGATTTTCCGCCGCTGATCGAGTCGGGCGGCGAGCGATTCGTGCCCGAGTTGTTCGACGTGCCGGAAGAGGCGGACAAGCTGCGCATCGTTTCCGACAACGACGCGAAGAACAAGCTCGAGTCGGGCGACGTGCAGGTGATCTTGATCGTGCCGCCGGAGATCAAGGAACAGATCGCGGCCGGACAGGGTTTTCGCTGGCAGACGCTGTACAACTCGGCGGACGAAAAATCGCGCGTCGCTTACTTGCGGCTAAAAGAGGCGCTCGACAACTGGAAGCAGCAGATCATTCGCAGCCGCATCGAGGCCGAGGCGCTGCCGCCCGATTTCGCCAATCCGTTCGTGCTTGCGCCGCAGGACATCGCGACGCCGCAGCAGGTTTCCGGCGGGCTGATCTGGGCGAAGCTGCTGCCGTTTCTGCTCGTCGTCATGTCGCTCACGGGGGCGTTCTACCCCGCGGTCGATTTGTGCGCGGGCGAGAAGGAACGCGGCACGATGGAGACGCTGCTCATCAGCCCGGCGGGCCGCGGCGAGATCGTCGTCGGAAAATATCTCACGGTCTGCGTCTTCAGCATGGCGACCGCGGCGCTCAATTTGGCGTCGATGGCCGCGACCGGCTGGGTCGTCGCGCGGCAACTCAGCGGCGCCGTGCCGACGGGCGCACCGCTCACGATGCTCGCGCCGCCGAGCATGGCGAGTGCCGGCTGGATTCTGCTCTTTCTGATTCCGCTCGCCGCGTTCTTCAGTGCGCTCGGCATCGCGCTGGCCGCGTTCGCACGGAGCACCAAAGAAGGCCAATACTATCTGACGCCGCTCTTTCTCGTCACGATGCCGCTGGTGCTCGTGACGCTGGCGCCGGGCGTCGAACTCAACGCGTTCTACAGCGTCGTGCCGGTGACCGGCGCGGCACTGCTGCTAAAGACGCTGATTCAGGGCCAGTACGGGCTGGCGCTGGAATACTTCCTGCCGGTGATGCTGCCGACGCTGCTCTACGCCGTGCTCGCACTGCGATGGGCCATCGACCTGTTCAATCGCGAAGAGGTGTTGTTCCGCGAGGCGGAGCGAACCGACTTGTGGCTTTGGGCGCGGCACCTGATCCGCGACAAGGGACCGTTTCCGTCCGGCGCCGAGGCGATGTTCTGCTACGGCATCATGCTCATGCTCGTGTGGTTTCTCGGCGGATTCCTGGCTCCACCGGGGAATGTCGACGAGGCCGGCCGGCGTGCCGCGCTGCAGCGGTCGCTCATCGTGATGCAGATCGCGTTCGTCGCCGCGCCGTCGCTCATCATGGCCGCGATGCTCACGACGCGGGCGCGACTGTCGCTGCTCATCACCCGGCCGCGCGTGAAATACCTGGCCGTCGCGTTCCTGCTCGCCGTGCTGCTGCACCCGATCATCGTCGAGGCGGGCCAGCACATTCATCGCGGATTCCCGCCGCAACCGAAATGGATCGAGGAGCAACTGCGCGACGTGCTTGCCGGGCCGGTTTGGTGGCAACTCGTTTTGATCGCGCTGCTGCCGGCGGTGTGCGAGGAAATCGCATTTCGCGGCTTCATCCTCAGCGGGTTGCTGCGGCGCATGTCGCCGCCCACCGCGATCATCGTGAGCGGCTTTCTGTTCGGCTTTTTCCACATGAACCCGCAGCAGCTTCTGACCGCGACCGTGCTCGGCTGGGTGCTTGGCATTATCGCGACGCGCAGCGGCAGCCTGCTGCCGGGAATCGTTTTCCATTTCGTGAACAATTCGCTCGCCGTGCTGATGTCCACGTTTCAGAATCATCTCGACGAGTCCGCACGAAACGGCGTGGACGCCGGCGCGCTGCGGACCATTTTCGATCGCCTGTTTCGGCAGCCGTACTCGGACAGGGTCGTCTTCCAAGTGCCGTACGCCGTGCCGGTGCTCGTGCTCTGCGGCCTCGTCGTCACCGCGGCGCTGACGTGGCTGATCAAGCAGCCGTACCGATCGCCGGCCATTGTGGGCGAAGCAGCGCACGATGGCGAGTTCCCTGATGAACTTGACGAGCGGTCGCCAAGCGGCGGATTCGGACTCAATTCCATCGCGAACTCGCCGATCAATCCGCTGGCGCAGGATCCGCGCGATGCCACTGTCTGAACTGACGCTGACGGCGCGATTCATCTTTCCCGTGGACTCTGCGCCGATCGAACGGGGCGCCGTGCGAATCGCCGGCGACCGGATCAGCTTCGTCGGGCCGCTCGACCGCGCGGCCGATCTCGATTTCGGCAACGCGGCAATCGTGCCCGGCTTCGTGAACGCGCACACGCATCTTGAACTGAGCGGTCTGCGCGCGCGGGAGCTTGGCGGCGGCAGTTTCGTCGATTGGCTGCGTCGCGTGATCGAATCGCGCCGCGGCCAAGGCGCGAAACAGACGTCGCACGCGATCCAGCGCGGCATCGACGCATCGCTGGCCGCCGGCACGACGCTCGTCGGCGACATCAGCACCGCTGGGCGAAGCTGGAAGGATCTCGTCCGATCGCCGCTTCGAGCGACGGTTTTCTGCGAACTGCTCGGATTGCGACCCGCTCGTGCCGCAGAGACCGCGGAAGCCGCGCGGCAGTTTTTGCAGTGGGCCGGCTGTACGACGGATAACGCCGATGCGCAGCCGGCAGCGAGCGACGACGGCCCGCGAAGCGACGCCGATGTTGGTTCGGTCAGTTTTTCCGATGGCACGACGCTCGACGCGCTGCCGACGGCGCGCGGCGACTGGTCGGCGCGGCGGCTCGTTCCGAGCCTGTCGCCGCACGCGCCGTACAGCACGCACTCGCGTCTTTATGAGCTGGCGGCCACATGGTCGGCGCGCTCGCGGGTTCCCGTCTGCACACACTTGGCCGAGACGCGTGAAGAACTGGAATTGCTCGCCGGCCGCGGCGGGCCGCTTCGCGCGTTTCTCGATTCGGTTGGCGCCTTCGACAGCGCTTGGTCGCCGGCCGGTCCGCGGCCGATCGACTATCTCGAACAAGGCCCGGCCGGCGCAGCCGACTGGCTGCTCGCGCACGGCAATTACCTCACCAACGCCGACATCGCGCGGCTCGCGGCCGATTCGCGCGCTCAGCGCCTGCGACGCTCGATGGTGTTTTGCCCGCGAACGCATTTCTACTTTGGCCACGCGCGCCATCCCTACGCGGCCATGCTCGCCGCGGGCCTAAACGTCTGCCTCGGCACCGACAGCCTTGCCTCGACGCCCAGCTTGTCCGTGCTCGACGAACTGCGTTTCCTGCACCGCCGCGATCCGCAGTTGCCCGGCGCCTCGCTGCTGCACATGGCCACGCTCGCCGGCGCGCAGGCGCTCGGCCGCGACGCCTGCGGCGGCAGCCTTACACCCGGCAAATTCGCCGACCTCGCCGTCGTCCGGCTTGCGGATCGACCGGACGGCGATCCGCACAATCTCGTGCTCGATTCCGATCTGCCGGTCATTCGCACGATGATCGGCGGTCGCGTCGTGTTTCAATTGCGCTGACCACGCGCGAGTCGCCACACGTCATTCGGCAAGTACTCAAGCAGTTCCGATCGTGAAACACGACGATCGCCAATGTTAACGAGCCGCCAATCATCCGCATCCGCGATGCCTTATGGCCAAACCGACGGTCGTTCGCCAGCGCGATGCGTTCGAGCTGGCCAAACCGTTGTCCGC
>Ga0247727_10007989_pt1 | contig 19831 bp, 14 predicted proteins | sample WisWelCaveWW1625_FD_202498 | JGI IMG/M metagenome (GOLD analysis project Ga0247727, IMG submission 202498) | Biofilm microbial communities from Wishing Well Cave, Virginia, United States - WW16-25 | ecosystem: Environmental > Aquatic > Deep subsurface > Groundwater > Cave microbial mat | place... | reverse complement strand
GTCCTCGCTTTGTCCAGGCAACTGGGCTCTCTAAACCTGTCAACATTGGGCCCAAGGCAATTGGCATGGGTGGCGCCTTTGTTGGAATTGCAGACGATCCAACAGCGATCTATCACAACCCCGCGGGCATGACTCAACTTAAAAGCCATCAGCTTCATTTTGGTTTGGATGCCTTGATCACCGATTTGAATTACACCCCTCCCGGATTACCCAAAGAAAAAGGTAAAACAGAATACCTCCCAGTCCCTAATTTCGGATATGTGACAGATTTTGCAAAGCCGATTTCATTGGGCCTTGGACTCTTTTTTCCTCATGGAAATGGAGGAAAATTTTCGACTTCATCCGCAGTTCCGACAAACCCCAACGAAGGGCAAATATACTCTATGGAAATTGCACCCGCAGTTGCATGGGAGATCTTTCCTACCTTAAGCATTGGAGCCAGCCTACGAGTGGTTCGGATTTCCTCTAGTCTAAAGGGTCAGGCACTTCCTACGGGTGATGTTTTACAAGATTTAGATCTCTCAGGATGGGCTGTAGGCGCTTCTGGAGGAATATTATATAAACCGTGCCAATTCTTTTCTTTGGGCGCCAACTATCGTTCCAAAGTTTCTTGGGAACTCGATGGAGATGCTACTTTTGCTCTTGCTGGAAAACTGGACGCAAAATTAGAACAGACTCTTCCTACGGTCGTGACCGCTGGTGTTGGAATTAGCCCTTTTGAACAGTTAACTCTTGGATTAAGTTATGGGTTTGAACGAAACTCTGAAATCGACATTTTGGTACTTGAGCTTCCAACCGCTGGTCAATCGATTCCTGTGCCTCAAAACTGGACAGACTCACACACCATCCATTTTGGTGGAGAGTATTGGGTTTTGCCCGAGTTAGCTCTTCGTGCAGGTTATGCAAAGGACTTTAACCGTTCTATCCCCAATACGGTCCAAAATCGTATTATTGCCGACATTGCTGCGCATGAAGTATCTGCGGGCCTTGCTTACAAATGGGACCGTTACACTTTTGGAGCCACCTGGAATGCTAGATTTGGCGAACGAAATGTTCCTGTGAATGGGACAGCCAATGTGGCACCTGGAAAATACGAAGCTTTTGTTCAGTCGATCAGCCTAGGGGTGGGTGTAGGAATCTAAAAAAGGGTCTTTATTCATCATGTTTGCACTACCGCTGGGTGTGGTAAAATACAATTTACTCCTCCCCCATCATGAAACTAACCAAACCTTTTATGCAGGAAACTGCCTTGTCTCAAATCAAGATTTTGCTCCTCAATAGCCTAGATGCCCGCTATGGATCCACATACCGCATTAGGGCTTTTAAGAAGGTCTTGGAACAACAGCAATTTGTAGTGAATTACGTTGAAGACCAAGGCAACCTTTTCTCAAAACTCACGACAGCCCTCAAAGAGACCCTGGGAAGTTACGACCTTTTTTTTACCCAGAAATTTAATCCAATTACTCTTCCTTGCATCCTCATTGCGCGATTGCGCCATAAACCTGTGATAGTCGATTGGGATGACTTTGATGCAGGATTACAAGGAAATCTGATTAAAAAATGGATCTCCTCTATTTGTGAAACCATTGGACCTAAATTTGCTAATCAAATTCTAACCCACAGCCATGAAATCTTTCAAAGAGGGAATTCCTTTTGCCCAACAGAGTTGATCTCTCAGGGTTATGATGATTTGTTATTTCGGACTGATCAGCAGCAACGTAACAAAGATCGAGAAAAGTGGGGGTTCAAGAAAGATGATTGTGTAATTGGTTACATGTGCACATTGACAAGTGGTGGAGCCAAAGATTTGCCAACTATACTAAAGACCTGGACCCTGGTTTCCTTGCCACAGCAAAAATTCTTTTTGATCGGGGGTGGGCCACTGGAAAAATGGACAAAAAAAATAATCAAAAGATTGGGATTACAAGTCGTCATGACAGGATTGATTCCCCACGAAGAAATACCTCGAGCTCTAAATTGTTTGGATGTTGGAGTCGTGTATATGACAGATATGCCTTCCAATCGAGCACGAGTTTCACTTAAAGTAATTGAATATTTAGCCATGGGAATCCCAATAGTGGGAAAAGTAGTAGGGGAAACAGATCGTTTGTTTGGAAGCTGGATCATCAAGGCTGGAAAAGAAAACTTGGCAGATGAAATCATGAAAGTGGCCGTTGAAAAAAGAGAAGTTCCCCCAAGCCCCTCCATTTCATCGTTTCAATGGAGCCGTACTGCCTTTTCCCTGCCAAAAATAATTTCAAAGGTTTTAAATGGAGGAGAAGCATGCAACTAACCTCACGTGTGGATATCAATGTCGGCTATTCGTGTAATGAGCGGTGTAAGTTTTGCTATTACATCCAAACGATCAAGGATCGAGAAAAAGAAAAGGATCTGCCAACTGAGGAAGTTAAAAAACGAATTGCTTACATCCGAAACAAAGGAGTCCACACCCTAGAATTCACAGGAGGGGAACCGACGATTCGAAACGACCTGATTGAGCTCATTGCCTACGCAAAATCGCTCGGCTTTAAAAGCATTAGCATGATCAGCAATGGGATTAGGCTCGCTCAACCTGAGTATGCCAAAGCCTGCGTAGAGGCAGGAGTTGATGATTTTTTGATGTCGATTCATGGACATGAGCCTGGCGTTCATGATCGAGTCACCGAAATCCCGGGAAGCTTTGATAAAGTGGTTCAAGCAACAAAAAATCTCACAAAGTTTCCAATAAAAGTCCGTGCCAATTGCGTGATTAGCGGCTACAACTATAGGGGTGCTGTTGAGACATTAGCTCTATATCACTCCTTAGGTTTGCGAACCGCAAATTTCATCCTCTTTAATCCGATTGTGGAAGCAGACTGGCGATCTGCACCGGAATTAAATGTGGCTTACAGCGATGCGGCTCCTTTCATCAAAAAAGCAATTGACGAATATAAAGATAAGATTCCCAAAATCACTGTTCGCTATATTCCGCTTTGTCTCATGCAGGGATATGAACAATACGTCACCAACATGCCTCAAATTCAATACGATCCAGATGAGTGGGATTATTTGATTCGCACAGGGATTCGAGAAGGTAAATTCATTGCAACAGCTGCACTATGGATGGGAATGCTCCTTTATCCAGGCAAAAGTAGATTGTGGAAAAAGGGGTGGAACACGTTTAAACATGAGGGGATTAAATATTTTCTCCAGATCAAGAACAAGGCTTATGGGAAAGAGTGTCATCATTGCGCATACAAGGGAGTTTGTGACGGAGTTTGGAGAAAGTATGCGGATTGGAAAGGGTTTGGCGAACTAAAAGCCATAGAAGGTCCTAAAGTTGTCGATCCTACCTACTTCTTAAAAGCACACCCCATATATAAGGGGAAAGTCGAAAATCGGAGTGAAGCCGCTTGAAAGTTGCTAACCAACTTTCAATCTCTCCTGTCAAGGAGGGGCTGAATGTTTTAAAGGTGTACCCTTCACACAAGCTTGGGAAAACATGGAGTCGTCCGGTTTCTATCAATTTTCTCATTACGAGCCGCTGCAACTCAAAATGTATTACTTGTGACTCATGGAAACTCAAAGACCATGAGAAAGAATTAACTTTGGATGAGTTTAAAAAATTAGCTAAGGAAATTGCAGAAATGAACATCCCTATTGTCACCATTGGTGGGGGTGAACCCACTCTCCGTTTGGATCTTTGGGATATTATTCGTTCCTTCAAAGAATCGAGACTCAATGTCCAACTGACAACGAATGCGCTCACCATGAGAAAAGACCAACGCCAAAAAATGTATGACAGCGCCTTAGATCGAGTGACTGTATCTGTTGACAGCCACATCCCTGAGACTTACTCGAAAATTCGAGGGATAGATGGCTGGAAAACCGTTTCAAAGAACTTGGAAGAACTTCTTCATGAACATCCCAAACATTTAGAGGTCGATACCAATACCGTGCTCTGCAAGGACAATGCTGAGACTTTTTTGGACACGATCGATTACCTGATCCAAATAGGAATTCCAAAAATCAACCTGTCGGCTGTCACAACATCTCAAGTCAACTTTTTGATGACTGAATCCAAGGAATTTTTGGCAGACATTTCTCAACCTTTGTTAGAAAAGATCGTCAAAGGGATATTGGAACGAAAGAAAAAAACCAAGGCTATCCCAGCTAGCAGTGCATTTATTAGAGGTATTTTGGAGTATTATGAGAATCCTCACAAAATTGTTTATCCTTGTTATGCAGGTTATTTAACTTTAGACATTTTTCAAGATGGTTCGATTCATGGTTGTGGAAATCTCCCATCCTTTTCAAATGTGAGAGACGCTTCTTTATATAAAATTTGGTACGGAGAAAAGGCAGGAGAAAACCGAAGAAACATGGCAGAAGGAAAATGCCCAAACTGCTACCTTTCATGCAAAATGGAGTTAGCGATAGCAGCCAACCCGAGACATTTGCCTCGTTTTTCTGTTGAAAAACTGAACATGATCTCCTGACTCACGTTATTTATGAGACGCATCGAATTATATCGAAACGCACGAATTCGCCGGAGATCAAGGCGGGTGCCAAGCACAGACCGGAATGTACAAGATACGTACATGAGGACTGCGCACAGGCATCCAACGCAGAGATACGGCGAATTCGGCGTTTCCATCGTCAATGACTCAAACTAATGACCAAAATTGCTATTTTTGGAGCTGGTATGACTGGCCTAGTTGCCGGCCGTGAACTCGTTAAGGAAGGCTACCAAGTCGACGTCTACGAGGCTTCGGATCACATCGGAGGACTCGCTTCCACCTTTTGTGACGGAGAAGGATTTACATACGATAACGGTCCTCGTTTCATTTTTTCAACCCTTGCAGAAAAAATCGGCATTCGAGAGATCTGTGAACCAGTTAAATATTATGAACACTTATATGTGGGTGGAAAGTATTACCTTTTCCCATTTGGATTCGCTCGAAACCCAAAATATTGCCTATCTGTTGGCCTGGCCATGCTCATGCGAAGCTTCCATAGAAAACCTCAAAACTTGGGTACATTTTTAACCGTTTACTATGGGAATACCTTTTCAAAGGAAGTGCTCATTCCTCTTATCGAAAAGTGGTCTGGCGTGGCTGCCCATGAAATGTCTATCGATTTTGCCTCCAGGCTTCTGCCCACAAATCTTGCTTATGTCATTTATTCGGTTGTTAAAAAATTAAGAGGAGGTATCACAGAGGATTACTATAAAAAGGGCCGCTACATTGTGTATCCAAGGGGCAGCAATGCCAAGATTTTTGAAGCCCTGGCCAATACGCCAAAATTGAACGTGCACCTAAACGCTCCCTTACAAAAATTAGAAACCAAAAATTGCCTGGTATCTCGAGCAATTGTGGGTTCAGGAACGGTGGAGTCGGATTACTATTTGAGCACAATCCCCATTTCCAAAATGGTAAGGTTGATTGACAACCCTGGGTCGATGGCTTCCTGGACTCAATTTCTTTACCGAGGAATCATGATCCTATTTATTAAAATTAATAGGAAGCGTGTTTTGGAAGGCCTGTGGACCTGGTTTCCAGAGTCGAAGTATAAATTTTATAGAATTTCTGAATTTAAAAATGCCCTCTCTGAACTGGCACCAAAGGACAAAACTTTGATTGCAGTGGAAATTGCATGTCAAGAAGACGATCCTTTTTGGAACTGTAATGCAGAAATGGTCTATACTGCCGTTTCGAGTGACCTGACTGCTTTATATGGATTGAAGCGCACTGAGATCCTAAATTTTGATCTTCGAAAAAGTCCTTGTGCTTATCCAGTATTAAGGAAATCTACAGAATCTGCACAAAGAAATTTGGTACACCAAACTCCCTTTAAAAATTTGTTCGTTGCGGGAAGAACAGGAATGTTTCAATACAGAATGCTTGAAGGGTGTTATGAAAGTGCAATGACCTGCGTCGTGGCCATGGAGTCGATCATGAAAGGCCAGGCGATATCGGAACATTCTGGCATGAAAAGAGATGGCTTTGGGCGGCCTAGTCTTGTACCGGAATAATAAAAAGTTTTATTTACCTTTTTAGGGTTTTTGTCTTTTCTGCCGAATGATCGAGCAAAACTGCAATCACACCTGCAGATTCTGTTTGAAAAGCTCTTTTTGCCTGTTTGGACTTTTGTTCGAATATGTCAAGACCATTAAGTTCTGATGGCAGCGGAATTTTGTGCCATATCCACGCTGTGACGTCCGCTCCCTCTAGCTTCTTGTCGCATGCTTCATCACAGTAAATCGTCTTGAAATCCTTGCCACTAAGGTAGTGCTCCATACTCAACTTTCCTTCAGAGGAAAGGACCACGAGGGATGGCTTTCGGGCATATTGATGACTGATTTGCTCAATCCCATTTGCAATTTTGCGAAAATCAAAACGTGTAGAAAACTGCGGAATTGTCTTCATTTGGGTAAATAACGTCAGGAAAATAGCTGCCAGTAGAAGTATAGAGAGCTTGGCCGATTTTATCTGGCCAAGAACTGTTGCCATTGCCACGATGAAGGATGGAAGAATGATAATCATGTTTCGCATTAAATAGTTCGGCCGAAAAACATGGCATGTAATTTCCACTGCAATCACTACAAATAACGGAAACACACCTAGAAGCATCGGGATGATTTGACTCCCTGGAACACTGATTTTGAGAAAGCCTCCTACTATTTTGGAACGTGAAACCCAATCACCTAACCCAATAAGAGCAAACGTGATGGAATGCAACGCCAGCCCTTCAAATGCAAGCTGATTCCATGGAGGCAGTGTGTCGTTTAGTGTGTTAAATGGAAAATAAGATATAAGAAGGAATGCACAACCCATGAGGTATGCAAGTAACAAAAAAAGGAAAAGAGAGGGCTTTGTGCTTTGCAGCTTTTCGTCAGGACGAACAAAAACTGGGGTAGCAGATTCGCCTTGCTTACCTCTCCAAAGTTTTGGCGACAGCGTGACGCCAAATAAGACGACACAGATGTAAGGCAACGCTTGCAAAAAAAGAAGTTGCTCGTCCAAAAAATGACGGGTGGCTATTGGACAGAGTTTATGTACAAGAGTTGGCAAGTCTATCTGTCCCAGTAAATGGGATTGACTTAAATGAAAAGCATGAAAACATAGCCCTGGCAGCCATAAGGCATTCACACAAAATGAAACTGCTTGGGCTTTCCACCATCTTACGTCCGGCTTTGCACCATCGAATAACACTACGTACAAGAATGTGAAGTTCTCAAAAAGAATAAGGAGCAGCGCATAGTAGTGCGTAAGCAAGGAAAGTAAATTGACCACGCTCAAAAGAATGTAGTCAGCAGTCCTTGCTTGCTTCTGAAGAAGGATCCGAGCGCACAATGTAAGGCTTAAGGTTGTCAATGTGAATAGAAGGATGTAGGAACGAAACTCCTCTGAATACCAGACAGCGAAATGATGGAACGCCAGGATCGTAACTCCAAAAAAGGCAGATCTCAAACCGCCAAACACCTTCCCCATGAAAAACATTGCAGCAAGAGACAAAGTACCGATAAGAGCTGATAATGAACGAATACCCAATTCGCTGATACCAAAAATGCTTGCCCATGGCTTTGCGATCAAAAGAAAAAGAGGTGGATGACTATCACGCACAAGAATACCCGCAAAGAGATCAGACCATCGATATTGGGTTAACTGCAAAGTGACGATTTCGTCAAACCAAAGAGAATCTCTAGAAAGCCCGCCCCAACGGAGTGTAACACCACAAATAACAGAATAGATAACCACTCCCCAACTCAAGAGTTCTATTTTCGATTTTCGGAGATTCAACCAATGACGTTTCATCGCATCATGGTTTCAGAACGACCTCATTCGATCAATAAAAACGAGAGTGTATGAAATCTTGTGTCTCTACAAGTATAGGAATATTCAAACTGTCTACGATTCGTCTTCTTTTTCAATAATTTTTTCCTGGTTTGCAATGAAATGTATCGGATTTATGATAGGTTGTGCAAAACGAATGGCATTGGCCTCTGAGGTGCCAAATATACTCGAATAATCTCCATGAAACCCATCACAAATTTCTTTCAGTGAACAACGCTCGCATTCTGGAGTGTGCGCATAACCACTGTGAAGGTGGGCATGAATTTTTGCCATCTCCCGATAAATTCTATCCTTCTGCCGAAACCCTTGAAGGATTTGTCCCACAGTCGTGAATACTTTGACCATCCTTTTTCCAACATAAGGCCAGTGGGCTATGCGTATGAGAGTCTTTCTGATAGGCCAAAACATTTTTTGACCAAACATGGGGACAGGTTCAGTTGGAGGACCTTCTTTCATTCTTTGGGGTTGCATTCCGGTCCATGCCCATGAGGCATAATCCCATTCATGATGATCGTAAGAGAGTTGTTGAAAATTGTAGTTCGATTTCCAATGTCGGTCAGAAATCATGCAAAATGGAAAATATCTGACATTCGCCTCCACATTGTTCTTTTCAAGTATGTCAAGCGCTTCATCCAACTTCGGCTTGATTTCCGAATATCGCGCGACATTCAGTGAACTCCTCTTGCCACTTTGGGCCTGATCTTCAAAAGGATTGAACGCCAAGAAATTTACAGCTCTTGCTCCTGTCGAAACGGCCAATCCTGCTATCTCTGGCAATTGATTGACAACCGGTTTTGACAAGACACAGTTGAATCGAAAAGGGATTCCTATTTCTCGTAAGTTTCGAATTGCATTCATTTGTCGAACATGTGCCCCTTTTCGCACGACAACCTGGTCATGAACTTCTCCGATTCCGTGAACACTCATCAGAAAATCCCGAACTCCAGCCTGCTTGAATCTCTTACAAACTTCAATATCATCTAAGACCAAAGCGTTTGTTATGAGTGTCGCTTCAAGGCCTATTTTATGGCAATGTGCTACTAATTCTAGGATAGGTTTCCAAATGGTTGGCTCGCCCCCCTGAATATCGATAGCATTATTTCTGTAGTGACTGACCAGTTTGTCACAAATTTCTTTAGCCTTCTCAATCGTCATGAATTCATGTTCCGGATGTTGCTTGCTTTCAATTCGATCGAGAAAATAACAAAAGTAGCAACGCAGATTACAGGTTTGCCCTAGCCACAATACAGCGCGTCTCGTAATTGTGCGTAACTTTGTCTTAAAGATTGGATAACTGAACTCCGAAGCTTGCGTCTTTTTCCCTAGTGCCAATTCCAAAGCCTTTTTTAACGCCCCTTGTGGATTGAGTTCATCCTCAGTCGGTTGAAAATTAGGCGATTTACGTTCCTCGACATTTGAGTCTTTCACCATGGGAAGCGTCATGACTATTGAGTTTATCATCCTCTTACCTGACGTAGAAGCATGTAATGAATGTCAAAACCCACCCAATATGATGTTCGAATAAAAAATGTACCAAACAACACTCATCCCGTATCTTTTGTTTACACTTTTAGGAACATGATTCATGCTTAAGTGTGCTTTCTCCTTCCATTCGCTCGTGTTTCACTTCTCGGTCTCGATAGAGATCGAAAACTTTATGTTGACGGATCAGACCCTTATTTTTACTGTAAATTCAAGAATAAATACGCAATGAAGATTACAGAAATAAAAGTTTATTTCCTGAAAAAGTCTTTAAGTTCGACTATGCGAATTTCAAGAGGCGGATTTGGTGTTCGAACCCATACATTAGTAGAGGTGATAACTGACGAAGGTGTCACCGGGTTAGGCGAGGGTGTGGGTAATGCAAAAGTGATTCATGCCATTCTTGATGGACCGATGAAAGACCTGGCCATTGGGCTGGATCCTTTCCAGATCGAGAAGGTTCGTCGACAACTTTTAGACAGTCATGTTTATTATGAGCGAATGGGTTCCGTTATCTGTGCAGCCAGCGCGATCGAAATGGCATGCTGGGATATTAAAGGTAAAGCCCTGGGGGTGCCTGTCTATGAAATTCTTGGTGGATTAGCTCAGGAACAGCTGAAGGCTTATGTAAGTGACATTTATTGGGAAGAATCTCCTAAGTCCATGGCAGAAAATGCACGCAGAATTTTGGATTTGGGATTTCGTTCTATTAAAGCGCATCTCGGACATGGCAATGTCAGAAGTGAAACAGAACGAATCCAAGCGCTACGCGAAGAAATTGGCCCTGAGATAGAACTGATGATAGATCTCAACTGTGGCTACACTTATTCTGAAGCCCTGCGAGCTCTCCAAAAATGGGATCGCTTTGAGCTCAAGTGGTTAGAAGAACCTCTGGACGCGCATCACTTTGAACGACAAGCAGAACTTAAGGAAAAGAGTTTGATACCAATTGCAGGAGGAGAAAACGAATTCAAGATTCATGGATTCAAGCAACTTCTTGATCGTAAATCGGTGGACATTGCGATGCCTGATATTGGAAGAGCTGGAGGAATTCAGGAATGCAAAAATATTTGTAGCCTGGCAGAAGCATTTGGAATTGAAGTCTCGCCTCACAATTTTTCATCAGGAGTTTTAATGGCAGCTACAATTCAACTCATGGCTTCAACTCCAAACTGCACGATGTTAGAATATGACTCCTCAGAAAATGCAATCCTCAATGAACTGCTTATCGATCCACTTCAGGTAAAGGATGGATTTGTGACGGTGCCTCGTCACCCGGGTTTAGGAGTTGTCCTTAGTGAGAAGGTGCTTCAGAAATATCGTCCATAATGAGCGAAATGGAACCATCTGATCGCAACTGCCCTTTAGAGTCCTCATCTGCTACATTACTTTTTCGCGATTACGCAGAACATCTTTACAGAGCCCTAAAAACGATTCAACCCGAAACTATTGAATCCTTTTTTGCAAAGGTCTGGGATACGGTTCACGCGGAACGGCAGATCTTCGTGGCGGGAAATGGTGGATCCGCATCGATTGCCGATCATCTCTGTTGCGATTGGACGAAGGGTGCGACAGTCGAAGGAAAACCGGTTGCTCGGACACACTCTCTCTCATCCAATGTTCCGCTGATGACAGCACTGGCTAACGATAGAAGTTATTCCAACATCTTTTCCGATCAGTTGACATTGCTGGGAAAAAGAGGAGACATGGTTATCCTCATTTCGTCTTCGGGTAATAGTCCCAATGTGCTGGAAGCTGCCGCCAAGGCTAGAATATTGGGGATACAGTCCGTCGGGATGACAGGATTTGATGGCGGAAAGTTAGGAGCTATGGTCGACATCCACCTTCATGTCCATATTGACCATTACGGTATCATCGAAGACTGCCATCAAGCAGTAATGCACGCACTTGCCCACCACTTACGGCTGCGCAATCATCCGTAGCGTGTTACATTGAATTTTGAAATGATAAGGACTATCGTGGTTTAGTAAAACTCCTCTAGTTTGTACCTAAAAATATATGGGGAGTTCGAGGTTGGCAATACCGGGAAATCCCTGTCCATCATTGGGTGATTCACTGAGAACTTCTTCAAGATTTCTCGATTGACCAAAACATTTTGACCATCGTATCCGATGAAGATGACCTTTTTGGGGTCGATTCGTCTCGTTCCATGGTGCCCACTGTGATCCAAATAAAATGGTGTTCCTTTCAAATCATTCACTTTGAGCAATCTGAAACTCTCGTCATGTAATCGGAAGGGAATCACTGTGTAACGCAAAAACCTTTTTGGATCATGCGAAGTTGTAAAAAGTAGATTCAACGGGAATTCAAGATCATATGCAGTATTAAACTCGTCCGCATGAATTAACGTAGTTGTAGCTTTATTGTCAAAATAATCGAGGGCAAACATGAACGTTGCATTTTCAGGAAGGCTTTGAAAGCGCTGCACAAATTTTTGCCAAAATCTACCTTGTTTGGCCCAGTTATCAAAAGCTAAATCAATATTAAAATTGTTAAAAAACAAACCGACCGCAATAAAAATGGACAAGAAAAATCTTCCTGCCTTTCGATTCAGCGATTGGCTGACCAAATGAATCACATTTCCCCAAAAAAATGCTACGCCCGTTTGAATGGCGATCCCATGCCTGGAATCGAATCCAAAGGATGGGACTCTTCCTACGAATTCATACATGAATACTGGAGGTATCGTAAGAAGAGCCGCCACGACGAACATATTTTTCTTGCTTTGAAACCACGCTTTCAAAGTTTCTCGCAATCGGGGAGCTACCATTGACTTGGAGTCCGCCTCAGGAATGCGATTCAGGAGATAGAAACTCAAAGAAACCCCGGCCAGAGCTACAAGAGTTGGTCCAACGATGGATCCCCCAAAATGCTCATTGCTAAGTGGTAGAACTAGCTTCTTCAAATAGAGGGCCCAGTTTGAAAAAAAGAAGTGTGACAAAGCCATCAGGTGCATTTTCCAATTTAGGATGAAGTAGAAGTCGGATGAATAATGATCTGTATAGATGCCGTACGGGCGAATAGTAAGCTTGTAGTAGATAAGAGGAAGTGCGAGAAAGAAGAAGGGGACACAATATAACGCAGTCTTACGAAATATAATTTTTCGATCGTTCTCAAGGTGCCTCAAGAAGATTACCACCATGGCTACTCTAGCTGCCTCAAGAGACATCACTGTTTCCATAAGTAGGTATTGGGCATAACCGGTGAGCATGAATGCGCATGTCCATAAGGGCCAGGTAGATCTCATCTGAAAAGCCGTTAAAGTGAGATAAAATGATGCAAGGGTAGCCAATATGCTGAGCCTATAACTGATACTACAAAAAATTGATTGAGTAATATCCACAGGGTAAACGATCGAAACCATAGCAATCAGGAATGCGACGAAAGGATCCTTACCTGAGAGTTTTTTTGCCAACAGATAAAGAAACAAAGGCGTTAGAATTTGAACAAGAAGGTTTACTGAATGTCCGATGACATAAAAGTAATCCGTGTCTTTAAAAAGGCTAAAAAAGTAATAGAGAAAAACCCCTTGACCTTCTCTCCGCATCAATGAGTGTCCCGTGTCTAGGAAATCTTGCAGGGTTTCACTCATAAACAGCGACAAGAACCAGCAATTGTCATCCCACAAAACATCGTGAAGAAAAAAAAGACGCGCGTAACTCAGAAAAGACGCAACGACAAGCAAGAGCAGGAAACGTGATTCAGAAATCGTTCGTGTCCAAAGTTCCAAGAGATACCAGTTACTTCAACTAGATGCAGTTAAGCATTACTACAATTAAATCTGTAAAGTCCTTGCATTTGCGTCCATCAATATACGGCAAACGTAATTCCATTCAACAAAATATCAGTCGAATAAAAAGCAGTTCCAAATTTTTAGAACTTAAAGTGCATACATGACATGTGAAAAAATAACTTTTTCTTCAAAACCCAATATAATGATTTTTGACTTCAAGAGATTTCATTCATGAGAACACTGATCTTTAATGACCCATTTGCAAAGGACTTCTGACGATCTCAACGACAGAAAATGCCGAAAGCGGATTCTATGTTGTTCCTATAAGAACAGGAAATCCCGATATGAACTTATCTCCGAAAAGATCTCGGTAAATAATGAGTACGTTGTTATTTGGAACAGGATTTCTGGCTTTAGCGTTTCTTGTACACATTGTGTGGTGGCGGTTACGACTCCCTCGCAATCATGTCCCGCGGTTGCTCCAGCTATTCTTTGGAGTACTTATGATAGGGACAGTTGTTTTGGTGAATAACAGAAGTGTTTTGGAGGAATGTGGGGTTTATCCACCGTCAGAATTTCCTGATCTTGTACGGCTTTGGCTTTTTTTCGGGTCTTGTGCTCTGAGTTATGTGTGTGCCTACACAGCAATAGCGGCAGCGAGCCCTACCGTACTTATTATGCTCTATATTCATCGAGCGGGTGACGAAGGCGTTGCAAGGGAGTCCATAGAACGGAAACTACCCGATTCAGTACTCCTTGAGCCTCGACTAAACGATCTGGTAACAGATGGTCTAGCAAGCGTGAAGGATGGTATTTACCGTCTAACCTCGAAAGGCACCCGCCTGGCACGATTCATTTCGTATTTTTTTGTGGTCTTGATGAGGAGAACCGAGAAAGGTGGATAACTTGGCGAGAATTTTTGACTATGCACACGCTCTATCGTCTGTGTTTGCACTAACAGCCAGTGTCGTTATGCAATTATTGATTTGCCGAAGATTTCCTAAAGGTGGCATGCTTCGTTCGGTCGTCCTTGGATACTTCATGGGACTTTTTGTCCTACTTAGTTTTGACGTTGCCGCCGCTTTAATTCACGAAACCTTAACGTCAGCGAATCGTATTGGAGAAATACTAACGGGGTTCCTCACATACTGTGCTTTGTCGTATGGCTATTTTTCATTTTTGGGATTGGGCGAGACTGCGCGACGAGTTAGAATCGTACGAGAACTATATGAGGTTGGAGAGAAAGGTCTTACTGGGTCACAACTGCGCGAACGATATTACGCTAGCATGATGATTAAAGCAAGGCTCGATCGCCTTGTGAGAAACGGACAAGCTGTTTATAAAAATGGCAGGTATTACGTAGGGAAACCATCGGTACTTCTCATGGCGAAATTTATACAGTTTTTAAGAACTCTGCTTTTTCGGGACACCTACCAGCTTTAAGTAACTTGGTTGAGACGATTTGATAAAGAAAACAAAATATAAACATCTCATTTTTGATTTTGACGGTGTACTTGCCGAGACCAACGAAATCAAATTTGGGGGTTTTCAAGATCTTTTGGCAAATTATCCACAAGAGGAAGTGAAAGAACTTCTCCAATATGCGAGAAAAAACGGAGGGCTGTCATGTTTTGCAAAGTTACAATACTTTTTCAAGACAATACGCAACGAATCTATAGAGGAGAGTCGATTGAATGAGCTTGCCAATGAGTACTCTGGAGCAGTGAAACAAAAAGTTATTTTTGCAAAGCCTGTGCGAGGGTCGATGGAATTCCTAATTTCAAATAGAAACAGATATGATTTTGCAATTGTTTCTGGTTCTTTTCAACCAACACTTCAAGAAATATGTGCGCAACGCATGATCGCTCATCTATTTATTGAAATTCTAGGCTCACCAGTGGATAAAGCCTCCAATCTAGAGATCCTGTTTTCAAAAACGGGTTGGATCAAAAAACAAGCCCTTTTTATAGGTGACTCAGTAAACGATTATGAGGCGGCTACTAAAACAGGTATCGATTTTGTGGGAAGATTCAGTGGACTCGAAGACTGGACCAAATACCAGGGGTTAAGGTCGATAGAGGACATGACTCAACTTGAGGCTTTATTGACTTAGGCTTGATTACCTATAAAAATACTCTCCATAGAGGGGGCGGAGAAAACAAATGAAGAAAGTAGTTATCATTACGGCACAGAACTTTCAGGATGAAGAGGTCGTGTATCCATATTATAGATTATTGGAAGAGGGGTATCATGTTGACGTGGCTACGCCCGATCTAGCGACTGTCTTTGGAAAGTACGGCGTTCCCGCTCGTGCAAATAAAAACACATTAGAACTCAAAGAGTCAGACTATGATGCGGTAATTATTCCGGGAGGCTTTGAAGCACCCGACAGACTTCGAATTCGGAAGGAAGTCCTGAATTTTGTAAAAAGCATGTTTGACGCAGGGAAAATTGTAGCAGCCCTTTGTCATGGACCTTGGGTGTGTATCTCAGCACAGATTGTCAGGGGCAAACGGGTAACCGGTTATATCGCGCTAGCAGATGACTTGCGTAATGCCGGAGCAGTATATGTTGAGGAGCCCGTGGTCGTGGATGGAAATCTTGTAACTTCACCACATTATAGAAACAACGGTGATTTTATGAAGGCTACCGTGGAGCTAATCAACAGGAAGTAAATGTTAACGGAATGTGTCTCTTACAAAATAAATGATCTACAGAGTTTCCAACAAGTCAGACCTTAAAGAATATGGAGTAAGCCAACCATCTTTTAAGCCGGACCAAAACTATAAGGATGTTATCGTTAAGAAACCTTGGGGGTATGAATATCTCGCGTTCGAGAACCAATTTGTTGCTATATGGATTCTGCACATCGTGCGGACGAGACAAACTTCCATGCATTGCCATCCAAATAAAAAGACGGCGTTAATTATTTTATCTGGTGAAGCCACATTCAGACATACAGATGGAGAGCTGCAACTCAAAGCCATGGATGGAGTTGTCATTGAAAAGGGCGCTTTCCATTCAACTGAGGCGTCTAGCCAAATTCCTCTGACTCCTTTTTCGGAAAACGGGATCTGGGTGATGGAGATCGAATCTCCTCCTTTAAAAACTGATCTTGTTCGAAAAAGTGACAATTACGGTAGGGCTGGAACTACCTATGAAGGCAAAGACAAAATGGTTTTCGAACCCGAGAAAATTCTTAAATTCTTCGAAACTGAGGAAAGCGAAAGCATTAAACGGAACTTACAAGGTTCAGTATTTACGGTGACGAGGAGTGGCTTTAGAGATCAAGACACCCCCTCTCCTGATGCTCTAGTATCCGTCATAGGCAAAATGGCCAAGGATGAACCCAAGGATTCTGTTCTTTCAGTCGGCGACCTTATTAGATATAAAGACTTTGATGAACGCACGAAGGATGAGAATCTTTCAAACTACTTACTTCTTACAATAGAAAGGCCGACAACAGTGGTTAAGGTATCCGATTACATTCTTTCCCACCTAACAACCTTGGGCGTTAAAGATATATTTGCCATCACGGGTGGGGGGGCGATGCATCTGGACGACTCCCTTGCAAAAAACAAAGACCTCCGCTACCTCTCGATGCATCATGAACAAGCGGCAGCCATGGCTGCCGAAGGTCATGCGAGGATAACAGGAAAGCTAGGGGTTGCCATTGTGACGTCTGGACCTGGAGGAACCAATACCATTACCGGAGTTTGCGGAGCTTGGATCGATTCGATACCAACTATTTTTCTATCGGGTCAAGTAACCTCAAACACGCTCATTGGAAAATCGGGATTGCGGCAATTCGGGGTACAGGAGACCAACATTTCGGAATTGGTTGCGCCTATTACAAAGTATGCGGTGACAGTTACCGATCCCAAAACAATACGATACCACCTCGAAAAAGCTTGCTACTTAGCAACTACAGGGCGGCCTGGCCCCGTCTGGCTAGATATCACACTTGATTGCCAGGGTGCATTTGTAAACATCAATGAACTTGAATCGTTTCATCCCAAGGAAGTTCAATCTCAAGAGGACAACCCACATCCGGATGAGATTAATAGGTGCATTGACCTCTTAAAACAGGCAAAGCGGCCAGTCATGATATGCGGCTATGGAATCCGGCTTGCCAAAGCCGAAAATGAATTCATGGATCTAGTTGAGAAGTTAAAAATTCCGGTTATATCGTCGTGGACATCGAGCGACCTGATTCCATCTGATCACCCATTTTATGTTGGGAGATCCGGAATCATTGGGGAAAGAGCCGGTAATTTCACTGTGCAGAATTCCGACCTACTCCTTGTCATAGGTTCAAGAATGTCGATCCCCCAGATTGGATACAATTTTAAGACCTTTGCCAGGGGAGCAAAAAAGATCATGGTAGATATCGCCGAGGAGGAATTGAGAAAACCCTCTTTGAAACTAGACCTTCCCATACGAGCCGACGCAAAAAAATTTATCAAAGCACTGACGCAAAGACTTGAGGAACTTAAGGTTGAGCTAGATACTGATAATTGGCGCAAACGTACCATGGGTTGGAAATCAAGATATCCCGTTGTACTTCCAGAATATAAAAATAACAAAAACGCCGTTAACTCCTATTACTTTGTGGATGTCCTTTCTCAGAAACTCGGGTCTGACGCGATTGTTGTCACGGATATGGGCACTGCTTTCACCTGCACCATGCAAACTTTCAAGACTAAGAAAGGTCAAAGACTCTTTACATCAAGTGGACACGCTTCTATGGGATTCGGATTGCCGGGCGCTATTGGGGCGTGCTGTGGCGCTGGATTGCGAAAAACGATCTGCATTGCAGGGGACGGAGCTTTGCAAATGAATTTGCAGGAACTCCAAACGATGGCTCATTATAAACTACCCATTCTTCTCTTTGTGATAAACAACAATGGTTACTTAACAATTAAGCTTATGCAGCAAAACCATTTTGGGAGATTAATAGGCGCAGGCCCAGAAAGTGGCGTCACTTGTCCAAACCTCATGAAACTTGCAAACGCATTGGATATCAAGGCGGAGAGAATAGAGAATCAAGCTCAGCTGGATATGAGAATTGACTCTGTCCTTGCCCAACCTGGTCCGTTTATTTGCGAAATCATGATGCCTGAAGATCAAGCCCTGATTCCAAGAGTATCTTCCCTCAAGAAGGCTGATGGAACGATCGTCTCAAAGCCTATTGAGGATATGTATCCATTTCTCGAACGGGAAGAGTTCAGCGAAAATATGGATATTGATCCTGTTGAGATTCTAAAAGGGGAAGACCATTAAAGGTAGGCCCGGCCACTATTCACTTTGGCTGATTCGAAGGAACCTGTCTTAAGATCATCCAGACTCAGTCCAAAGGCGTGGAACCGGTCCTGCCAATACGGCGACGTCTCCAGTCGATTTTCCAGGCGATGAATGATCTCCGGGTCGATCTTGCCTTGAACTTTGTTTTGGAGGAATCCTAGGAAATAAAGTGCAAAGCCGTTCTCCGGGGCGACCCGGTCACACAGACTGCGCATGTTCTTCATTTGTTGGTCAATCTTGACGGGTCGATCTTCAGCAAAAAGACGTCTGAAGTTGAGATGGAAATTCATGTAAAACCAAATGTCCGTTAGCTGCTCCCCTGTGGGGAGCGAATCCATTGAAATCTGATGAAATGCTTCTTCAAAGTGTGGCGATGTCATGCGACGCCCTGCTTCGATGTCACCCTGTTTCCCGTAAGCGCCGTTCATGTACCGCGTCTCCAAACTTCCAACGTCCTGGATCAAGCCTTGAGCCACCATGGAGTCATAAATCGGTGTATTCGGAAGCGGCTGGAGCGGACTGATGCGATACCAATCCATCCCCATATCCTTTGCCAGGTTGATCGTGTCCAAAACCATGGACATCGTTTCGTTTGGAAACCCTATCATGAGGAACACGCTAACGTGAATTGACTCATGCTTACGCAATACCTCTGAGGCCTTCAGGAACGTATCAATACGCCCGGGCTTCTTGATATTTAGGAGAATCTTGGGATTTCCGGACTCCACTCCGATGTTCATTGCAATGCAACCACTCTCAGCCGCAGCAGCTATGACCTCATCTGTGCACGATGCCGCGATAACCCCATTGGTGGCGTCCCATGTCATTCCGAGACGGCGCCGGACCATTTCATTGAAGAGCGAAATAACTCTCTTGTGATCTCTCAAAAGATCATCGTCGAGCCACATCACGTGGTCGATACTGTACTTGTCTCTCAACAGCTCCAACTCGTCAACCACCGATGAGATCGACCTCAAACGGACTCCCATGCCATTGAAGTTGCGTACGCTACAAAACGTGCACTGAGCACGACATCCACGGTTGGAAAGAGCTGTGGCAATGCGCGTACCAGGGGCTTTTAGAAAATGAAACGCCCCAATCGTACCGTAAGAGGAATACTCTTCGACTTTCATAAGATCGAAGGAAGGGATGACACTAATATCTTCATTCGATGGCCTCGCTTCGTTTACAAAGCGAAGACGTTCCGCCGGATCGTTCAAAATGACCTGCCCAAGATCCGAAACTTGCGCCCGGCAACGAACCACGTCGACAAATCGGCGAATGACAAGGTCGCCTTCTTGAAGAAATGCCACTTGAGCTTGGGGAATATCATCCAGGACCCGTTCCACATCGTTGCTTACGTGGACGCCGCCGATTCCGATGGGAACTCCGAACGTCACTGCATAGGCGCAAACCTGCCGAAACGACGAATGGGTCATCGTAAACATGCACGTGA
>Ga0247727_10007988_pt1 | contig 19831 bp, 11 predicted proteins | sample WisWelCaveWW1625_FD_202498 | JGI IMG/M metagenome (GOLD analysis project Ga0247727, IMG submission 202498) | Biofilm microbial communities from Wishing Well Cave, Virginia, United States - WW16-25 | ecosystem: Environmental > Aquatic > Deep subsurface > Groundwater > Cave microbial mat | place... | reverse complement strand
TCCGGTGGTGCACGTTATCGATCCTCCGTCGTATCTCGTGGAATTGTGAGCAACGCAGCTTGCAGGGACGCCATCATTGCCGTCGCACTGCTCCTCGTTTTCCCGCTTGTTGTTGCCGCAGGTGTTTCTTTTAATGCAGTTTGGTTCGTTGAAGTTCTCAGTGCAGTCGGCATTGCACCCAACTGTTCCGCTCAAATATGCGATACTATCCCTTGTGGCGCAGCTTGTTGGGGATCTGAATGCATTACCGTCGCATTCTTCGTTACTGTCGTCCAGTAAGCGGTTGCCGCAGAGTGGCTTTTCTACATAGGGAGATACGAATGGCTCGCATCCTGAAGTGTCTAGCTTACAGGTGGCAGGGTCGCAGGTTAAGCTTCCGGCCGAGAAATAATGAGAACTGTACTTGTTGCAGTCCCTTGCAACACTTCCGAAATTTGCGCCATCACAGCTCTCGTTTTGCTCGATGATACCGTTGCCGCATCTTTGAAGTACCGTACATCCTGTTGTGTTGAGGGTGCACTTGTTTGTTCCTGTTTTATAGCATTTTAAGTTTCCTCCTGTGAAACCCAATGATGAGCAGCTCATTCTTCCAAGATTTTCGCCATCGCAACTTTCTCCTTTTCCTATGATACCATCTCCTCCGCAATTTGCACTAGAGCCGGTGCACTGGGTGGTGACCAGCTTACAATTGCTGCAGCTGATTGTCTTGCTGTCTCGGATAAAGTTCGCAGAATAATCGTTGCAATTTGAGCTTATGTCACCCAACGAGTTGCCATCGCATTCTTCCCCTTTATCGAGAATTCCGTTGCCGCAAGCTGTCTTTGTGCAGCTAGATGTATCCACTTGGCAGTTTGGCTGGCACGTGAGTGTGGACCCGCTCATTCCCAAATCAGGGCATTTGGTGAGGTTGGCCATTCTTGTTCCGTCACAATGCTCCTCTGGGTTGATGATGCCGTCTCCGCATCGCTCAATACGGTAGCAAAAAGTTGTATCGAATGTACCGCAGTCGGGGCTTTGTGAATCTGACACGCATCCCAAAGCGCCTCTGATATAAGGGGAGGCGGGGAATGTTGTGCAGCTGTTGATTGAGCCAAAAATAAGCGCAACATCTTCATCTGGATCACATTGTTCGCCGGAGTCAATCTGGTTGTTTCCGCAGCGCGGGAATGCTAAACATTGGGACGTGTTGAAAGCGCATCCTGAGCATTTAACCAAATCATAGTTTTGGAATCCCATATCCCTGCATGTCTTGCCCTGGACATTGGAGCCATCACACACTTCATCCCTGTTGATGATGCCGTCTCCGCAGCGTGGAGCTTCAAGGCATTGGGAGAATTCCCGCTTGCAGTTTTGCGTGCACCTCAATCCTTTATTTGGTGTAGCAGGAGGGTCTATGTAGAACGAGTCTATGTTGCACGACTGCGTCGGCAAAAATGCAGGACCGTCACACTCTTCTCCCGGGAGATTGATTTTATTGTCTCCGCATTCTGGGCAAGAGGAGATGTTTACCGTGATGCCGTCGCTGGTTTTCAGCAGGCTCCAGAGATTTTGGTTATTTGATGCTTTTGCCTGAAGGAAAAAGATGGAGTTGTCTCTGAGCTCAAGGCCCGTGTGAAGCTGGAAGAAGTCTGATGCGCCGTCGCTGCCAAGAGTCTCTGAAAGAAGCTTGGTATAGCTGCTTATTTTGTTGTTTTGAATCACAGAACCGCGATAGAGGGTAATGTTGAATTTTGTAACGTCTGTGTGCGGATCATCGGCGACTACCTTGAGGCGCAGGGTGTTGTTCACGCATGTTTGCTCGATGTTGAGCTGGATGCTTGAATCGTCCACTTCTAGCATTTCGGGGGGTGATGTCTCCTTTAGGAAAGTGAGTTCCACAGCTGCTGACCAGGGGGCAGTGTAATAATCGTGGCATTTGACATAATACGTATGGGTGCCGTCGGCTAGCCCAAGCAGCGTTTTTGTGTGAATGTGGCCGCTGGAATCTCTAGTAAGCGAATTTGGGCCAGACTCTATTTCTGACGGGTTGGTGTGGTATTTGCATTCCGCTGTTTTGCTTGTGGAAACTGCAAGAACGGGATCCGAGGTGATGACATTATCCATTTCTTCCGTAACAACAAGCTGGCGGTTGGTGTCGGTGGTGAAGGTGATGACTACAGGATCTGTTTTGAGGAGAGCTTTATTCTGGCAGATAACGTGGTAGGAGTAGCTTCTGCCGTCTTCCTGCTCGGAGATGGCTTGTCTGTTTATGGTGTTGAACACTGCCACCATGAATGTGTCGAACGGGCTCATCTGCTCAAAAGCTGTGGAGCTGTCTGTTGTGGCATACTTGCAGATGGTTTCCTCATTGGTCTGCACTTCCAGATCTGTGCTCAGCCGCCCTAAAGAATCATACTCCTGGATGACATTTGGGTCAGCGAAAGAAGTGATGACGGTCGGTTTTGTTGTGTCATATGCTATGGCAAAGGAAAGCAGCTTTTCGCCGTCTGCTGGACGCTGCGGGTCTTTGCAGACAATAAAAATGGCGTTAGTGGAAGGGTAAGCGGGGGCTTGGTTGAAGTTGGTGATGGTGTGCGCTGTTTTGAGTTCTGTTTGTCCCGGCAGCGGCGTGATGGGGGTCATTGCGTTGTAGCCCAAGCGTGTCCCAACGGAATATTTGCATTCCGCATTGTTGTCTGTGGTGAAGTCGATGTTGAAGGAAGATGTCTGCCCTACGCCATATTTTGGAGACACGAGGGTGATATTCAGCGGTTTTGTGTTGACGGTGAATGGCGTGTTGCTGGTGTGCTCAACTCCGGACAATGACGTGGCAATGAGTTGCATGTCCTTGGTTCCGTCCACTAGGCTCAAGGAAGCAGTGTATGTTTTTCTGTCTGTTGTTGTAAAGGACGACGTGAGTTCCTCATCATCATTGATGTGGACGCTCTGGAGGAGTGATTCTTTGTTGAATGTGAATCGCGCGATAAATGTAGAAGAGGTTGTTATGTTGCCGGATGCGGGAGTTATCGAGGAGATTACGGGGGCCACATTGTCAACCACAATTGTCCTCCTGAACGGGACCGGCATGGCAAGAAGTCCATCTGTGGTCTTTGCCGAGGCTTCCAGTGTGTACTCGCCATCTGGGACTCCGTTCAAGCCAAGCTGGGTGAATGTTAGCGTGTGGGTTATCCCATCTGTGCTTGATTGCGTGAATGAAGCTGTGCTGCCGTCTGCTTTCTTGAGTTGCGCAAAAGTGATGTCCGCTCTTTCAAAAAAGATGACGTTGAGCTGCCTCAGGTTTTTTATGTAGAACTTGCCATTGTATTCTGCCAATCCAGGGGTGGTGGCGTTAAACACTTCCGGCGGATTGGCTGCATCCGGGACATTGAAGGTGATGCTCTTGATGATTTCAACGTTTTTTGCTCCATCCTGCGTATAATATTTTAGTGTATTGGAGCCAGGCACAAGATCAAGGATTTTCTGGTTGGTGCTTGGGTCAAAGAGTTTCTTGTTGAGGTAGACCAATTGTGCTGCTGATGTTAATGCGGTGAAGGGATGTTTCGACGGGCAGCTGCCAACGCACATAAAGGTGCGATAATTTCCTCCGGCAGGAATGTTGGCCACATTTCCAGAGGGTGATATTTTATCCTTCACTTCAATATTTATTCTCGATATAATCCCAAGATTTGACAGTTGGACGGTGAGGTTTGTTTCTGGTGGGAAAATATCGTTCTCGCAAGCTGCCGAATCTTCAGCATCGTTGCAGTCTGGGGCTGCAATTCCGTCAGCATTTTTCTTGCACTCTGAGCCAAGCTTCATGCATGAGTTGAGGCTGGCGCATGGTGGAGAATTTGGTGAAAGGACGTTGTTTGTCCCTAAAACAGAAGATGTTGGACAGTCCGATAGTTTAATGTTGGTACAGGTGAGTTTGCTGCATGGCTTTGAGTTTTCTTCTTCAGTATAATAGCAGGGATAAGGAGGAACCGAAAGAAGGTTTGACTTTGTGCTGGTGCAGAAATCAAATATGTTGTTGTAAGCAACGGTGCTTCCCATTCCCGAGGTGCCAGCTAAGGTGCACCACTTGCAGTTGTCTTGGTTCGTATCAATGCATACGCCAACTCCCAGTTGACCAAGGCTGGGCTTCCACTGGCAGCTGCTGATGATGTTGCACTTATTTTCCGTGCACGATTCCTGTGATTTGTAGTCGTAGCATGACATTGAAGGGGAGCAGTTGTAGCACACATTGGCTGGAGAAATGGCTTTGTCAAAGAAGCAGTATTTTGGCTGCGCATCTGCTGTCTGGAGGCACTCGTTTTTCGTTGAGGCTCTTGGGCAGTCTTCGCGCGGAATGCATCTTGCTCCCCCGGTGTTTGTAACACATACTTGGATAGCAGCATTACATGAAGGTGTCGGGACACTGAGAATGTTATCCGCACTGCACGTATATCCTTTTTGGAGTTTTTTTGAGAGTATGGGGTGATTTTTCACAAAGTCCGCTGTTACGGCGTCCTCTTCTGTGATGGGTGGAGTATGCGGGACATCAAAATGCTGTGCAACCAAATCGCGCAAGAGAAAGTATGTTCCTTCCTGCACGCAGAATGCCGAGCTGTCTTTGTGGCCAAAGCACTCAAGGTTGCCTAAGGACACATCTTGCTTGGTTGTGGATACCGGAGACCTTCCTGCATATGTTGCAGTGACTTTATAGGAATATGGGATGTCGAAAAGCAGGTCTGCCGACGCGTCGGTGAATGATGAGGATACTGTTGTTCCTATAAGGGCGAAGGTGGTGCATCCGCTGCCCATGCATCGGTGAATCTCGTAAAGCAATGCGTTGCAGAGTATGCTCCATTCGAGCCTGAATTTTTTCTCTCCCCTGACGGGAGAAACGGTGAATGTGCCAAAAGAAATTGCGGAGTTGGGGTCATCGCAAACCGTGCCGCCAGCCTGATCCCTGCAGTATCCGCCTGTTTCATCATTGTCCGCAGCATTAATGCAGCCGGTGTCCTGAACGTCTGCGCACCCGTCCGCGTCATTGTCATTCCCGTCATTGCATGCCGGGGTTGCGCAGACATCGCTGCAGTCTGTTTCTCCCTCTGTGTACGGCTCTTGTGTTCCTGAGCATTTTACCTGCGGGATTGCAGTTCCCCCTACATCCGTGCAGCAGCATACCTTCATGCATTTGCTTAGGGCGCTGCAGGATGAGGTAGTGAAGAAGCTGCTTTTGCAGTCTGCTTCGTTTGTGGGGTGGCTTGGCCTGTCAACGGATGTGTAATATAAGGGATTGGAAGCTTTTGGTGGGCAGCAGGTTGGTGTTGGTGGCAGGGCATCCCTGAATACCAGCACATCGTCCCTACACAGCAAATCTGTCGATAATGCCGGGTTTGCACAGCATCCAGGAACATCCTGTGCATAGGAAATAACAGAAAAAAGCGAGAAAATGAGGGCAAAGACAAGCAGACTATGTAGAATCACCCACCTCTTTTTTCCACTTCCCATAGTGTTAAGGACTCTCAAGGTTTACTGGATTTTTAAGCTTTGTTGATTGTGATGCTCTGGTAGTCTTCCAAAGCCCCATCAGATGTCTGGATGACGATTTGAATTTGCGAAACGATCAGCGGTTCTGAAGTCAGTTGATGATGGGGATCTGTACTGACAACAGCATAAGTAAACGAGGTTGTATCCTCATCAGGGTCATCTGCTTTTAGGCCGCTTCCGTCTGCATTGAGTCCTTGAAAGATATTTGTCGCAATATATTCTTTGGTTATGGTTAGAGGGGGTGACCCTGTGGGAACAGTAATAGTTACTATTGTGTTCATTTGTAATGGAGGTAGAGAGGGTGAAATAACAAGATAATCGTGGCTTGCCTTCGGGGACACATAATGGAGTGCTGGCATTCTGTTCTGCCTGCCGACCTGAAGCTCGTATGGCTTCCCATTGAGAGGGGATTGGCTGTCTTTTAGGATGATGAGGTCATCATGATTGTGTGCATCCCTCACCACTTGGATGAAGATGCCCTCCGGCAGTGCGAATGAGGAAATGTCGAAGGTGATGTTGTTCACATCTGCTTGGATGATGGATGACATGAGTGAGTGAATCATCCCCAAGCGTATATTTTGGGTTGAAGAAAACGTTGACTGTACCGTTTGCTCGTTGGTGAATCTGTTGCGGATATCAAGGGGGTAATTCAAGGCGAAAACAATATTTGTTGCGGCAATGGTGAGTTCTCCGCTTAACTCTCCTGCAGCGATATCAAGCCCTTCCTCATTGAAGATGGAAAAATCAAGGCAGTTGCCGATGTTGCTCATCACATACGCCTTCAAATGGTTGTGGAATGAATGAGTGTCGCTTTCTTCATCCAGAGAAGGGAAGTTTCTTTCTCCCGATAATGCCGGTGTTCCTGCGGCATTTGGGTTTGGGCCGTAGGGAGAGCGTTTTGTTGGATAGATTGGCGGCTGTGGCGTGCTGCTGCGCAGTATCCCGTACCTTATTTCAAATCCATCAGCGAGAATGTATGTGTTTCCCCCTATGCCAAAAGAGGAAAGTTTTGGATAAGGGGTATTGTAGTTGTTTCCGATGTATCCTCCCTGCTTTCCGAGAACTTCGAGCCCTTTTTTGAGCGTGGCGTCCAAGCAAGATTGCACATAAGAAGTCACTTGCTTCATTTCCTGCTGTGAGGTTTGCACTTGTTTTACTCCTTGGGTCGTTTTTGTTTTTGTTACGGTTTTTGCGCTATAGAGAAAAAATGACGCTATGAGCAGCATTGCAACTCCTACGATGATGAGTATGGTCAATTGTGATTTCTTGGTTTGCCTCTTCATTTTTCATGTGGATGGCGTTTCCTGAAATTATTGCAGCCGCACCTTAGCCGTGAAGTCCTCCCACGCGGCTTCGGGGTTGAAGGTGAGGAACGGGCCTCCACCTTGCATCAGGATGGCATAATTTTTGCCTTCATTCGTGCACGCTATTCCGGAGCCGCTGGCAGGCTGCTGCTCAAGCTTTCTTGTGGTATAATCCTGCACCACAGTGCAAATGTTGTCATCGAAGTTCTCGTAGGTAATCGCTGCCTGCTTCAGGCTCGCATCATCTCTGAAGACGCCGAAGATCTTCCTTCCGGAAGTGTGCTCTGACACATAGAGCTTGTTGAACACGGGGAATTGCTGAAGTTGGGTTTCGTATGCGCTCTGGATGTCATATGGCGGTGTTGTGGTTCCGAGGAGCCTGCTGCGGATGTCCTGCACGAGCTGGACAAGCATGCTAAGAAGGTTTCGCTCTGCTCCGGATGAGGATTGGAAATTTTGGTTGCTGTACAGATAAAGCTGGGTGAGATTGTTTCTTTGCAGTTTCGCTGTGCATGTGTGGTAAGCATTATCATTCAAGCTATCTGAGGCGCAATTCGTGCCGAAGGCGACCTGCAACGTTGAGGAAGATGGAGGAGAGGAAAACACCAATCCTAAGATTGTTTTTTCTCCTTTTGTGAGGATGCATGGTGTCTGTATGTTGCTCTGCAGCAGGTTTGTTGCCACAGACGAGAAGTTGATTCCTCCCTTGTTGAGTATTTTGCTCGGAGAATCGCAGTAAAGGGTGAATGTTCCTGAGCCTTCCCTTCTAAGGAGCTCTAATGCAACTTCCCTTGTCCTTGTGCTCCATTCTCCATTAAGGCAGATATTATTGCTCTTGAATTGTAGATGGTTGATGCACTGCGGCTCGGGGTTGGCAAGCGGTTTGCCGTTGTTGTCCGCACTTCCTAGAGGATTGAGGAGGCATTGTGTTTCTTCCAGGCAGAATCCTGTTGCTCCTGTTGGTGAAAATTTCTGGTTCCTTTGCTGCCATCCGCCTTGTAAGCAGCGGTATTGGCCCAAAGCGTTTAGTTGTGCTGCGTTTCCGGACTGGTCGTTGATGCATTTCGTGCCATTCCAACATTGACTGGTGCTACAGCATTCTGAAGATATTCCGTCTGGCGTTTGTTTGGGTATGTCTTTCGACTGTCCGTTGGTGAGGTTCCAGTAGCCTGCTGCGGAGCAGAAATATGTTGAGGTGGAATCTTTGGAACATGCTTGGAACTCTTCTATCAATGGCCGTGTTGTTAGCGTGTTCTTGAGATTGCGCAGAGGCTCATTAAGGCCACATCCCCTGTATTTCTTGTTGTCAAAAATTACAGAAGGATTGAGGAATGCAACAGGGATTTTTTCGACTCCTCCCCAGCATCCTGCATTGGTGTCGTTGTAATATTCTATTTCATCTTCTGGGTCACCGCAGCACGCTGTTCCTGTCCAGCGGAAGCCCATCTCTGTGCAGATGCTTTGGTATGCTGGATTGTCCAAGTCCTGGATGAACGCTCCTGATGGCGTGCAAAAGTATGACGTATTGATTTCTGTTCCTCCTGAGACGTAAGTTACTGCCGGAGTTTCCGTCTGTCGTGAAATCCATTGCAATTTCATGTAGCCGCTTGAGCCCCTGCCGCCTCTGCCGCCTCCACCAGCACCAGCATATTGTGCTGCAGACCCTGCTGAGCCGATTGTAGCTGGATAAGCTGGTTGATAAGGGAAGTAACCACTGCCGCCGCCGCCGCCAAAGCCGCCGACTCTACCTGACCCATCATTAAACGGATATACAGAAGAAGCTCCACCATAAGGGCCTGCACCAGCTCCTGATACTTGCCCTTGAGGACTGCAATCAGTTCCTCCTGTAATTCCCGACCCTCCGCCGGCATAAGGGCCGGTTGAGCTTGTTGGAACTGATGCTTGTCCCTGTCCGCCAACAGCAGTCAGCGTGGAGAATGATGTGCTCTGTCCGTTGCTGTCGTATGTTATTCCTCCATCGCCAACAGTAGCGGAGTATATTTGTCCGGGCACAACGCTGATTGTTTGAACTATCATTGAGCCGCTTTCTCCCCCGGGACCGTTATTGCAGCTCCCCCCGCCATAAAGGCCTGCTGCGCCACCGCCTATGAGCACAACATTGACAGAAGTTACATCAGAAGGTACTTCCCAAAAATATGTTCCTGGTATTGTGAATGTGCTAGACCTTTCCTGTGGGGCAGGAGTCCATTCAAGTTTGATGAGGCCATCTCCTCCGTTGCCTCCAACTCCGTAGCCATAGCCTCCGCCTCCGCCTCCGCCGATGGCTCCATTTCCGGCTGCACCGCTGTTACTTCCACCACCACCAACAGAACCATCAATCTGCGCTCTGCCTCCTCCTCCTCCAGCATATCCATACCAATCACCCCCAATATTCCCGGCTGCGCCGCCGCTGTTACCGCCTGCAGTGCTTAAAGCACATAGTCCTCCGCCTCCAGGTCCAACTCCTCCTGCTCCTCCTTGTCCCCCCACTCCAAGGCCAGAAGAAGTTCCTCCTGCTGAAGCTGCGCAGACATAAGCCAAGCCTGCTGAGCCGCCTCCGCCACCTACAGCTGTAGTTGCAGAGCTTCCGATTGTGATGTCTGAGGCGCTTCCTGAAGAGCCTGCTGAGCCGCTGTTGTAGTTGCCCGGTGCTCCTGCTCCGCCGCTTCCTCTTAACCCAACAGTAATGGTGAGAAACTGTCCGGAAGTCACAGCGAGGGTTGATGTTTTAACTTCCCCTGCTCCGCCTCCGCCGCCTTGTGAATTACTTACATATTGATTGAGATATGAGTTTTGTGTTGCTCCGCCTCCGCCTCCGCCTCCAGCGCCAACAAGGGTTGTGGTAATAGAAGTAACTCCCGGTGGGACTTCCCACAGATAAGTTCCGGGTTGGTTTAGAATAATGGAAGTTTGTGTTGAGGTGGAAGATGATGGGAATCCAGGGATTGTCATACCAACATTGGGAATTTTTATTCTCTCTCCATCCCTTACTTTTGTTTGGATGGTTGTGGTTTGGCAGCTTGTTCCGGGGCAGCATTCCGCCCATCCGCCTTGCCCGCTTTTTGAGCAGAGAAAATCATGCGCGGTGATGGTTTTTTTAGTTCCATAAACGTCACATCCAAGCAAGCTTGTTCCGTCTGAGAGGAATTCTTTATCGAAAATGCCGACATAGTATGCCAATCTTGAGTTGTCTGTGCTTGCCTTTATCCACAAGTGGTTTTGGTGGGAGGCATCACATCCGCATATGAGGTTTACGGGGTTTCCGTATGTTCTCCTGCAATCAAGAGAATCGTCACCGCAGCATTTCATTCCATACGGGGCGCTTGCGTCGAATGCTCTTCCTGAAACGCATGTGCAGGCATTTTCATTCGTGTCTGGCTCCACAAAGAGAGGGCCGGGGCACACACCAAGGACCATGGTTGGGAGAAATGCAACAGATGCTGTCAGGGCGAAAAGAAGGGCGAAAAGTGTATGGGAAGATGTTCGTTTCATGTCTCTCCTCTTTTTATATCTCCTTGAAAAGTGATGTTATAAACATTTCGCTTTGCCCGTATAGGAAAATAAAAATAATTTTATAGGGGAAGGTGCTTGTGAAAGCTGAAAAGCATATTCTTTGGTTATTGCACAATGTCAAACTTAGATGCCATCGCAAAAAAACTGAAGGAGCAGCAGGAGAAAGACTCCCCTTCCGTTGTTTCCACCCCAGAAACGAGAAAGCAAAAAGCGAAAAAGCAGGAAAATTGCCCACAATGTGGGAATAGGAGTATTGTTAAGGGATTCTGCATTGTTTGTGGGTATGAAATAAAAGAATAGTGTTTTGTTGCGTTTTTTTGAAAAAAATCGTGAAATGTATAATATTTACAATATAGAAATTATTAAAAACAATACAAATATAATGAAAAAATGCTTAATTTATCAATTTCCATGGGAAATGATGGAGGTCTCCACTCTTAAATATAGGGGTGGCAAAAATTGTGTTCTTCTTTAAAAATATTTATAAATGAGTGCTTCTTTTAAGCTTTTTAAATCACAGTTGGGGGTTACAGGGCATAATCATAACGGAGGGAGTTCTCTATGGCAAAACCAGCCAAAAGCATGAAAGTCGAAAAGAAAGATATTCAGGTGGTGAACATTGTTGTTTCCACTTCATTGGAGCACGCTATTCCGCTCGAGAAGATGGCCGCGACGTTATCAAACACAGAATACAATCCGGAGCAGTTTCCTGGGTTAGTTATCCGCATCAAGGAGCCGAAGACTTCCGCATTGATTTTCTCTTCTGGGAAGGTTGTCTGCACTGGCGCAAGGTCCATGGACAAGGTTGAGGAAAGCATCAAGAAAATTATCAAGTCTCTTGAAAAAATCAACGTCAAGATAACAGTCAAGCCAAAGATCGAGATCCAGAACATGGTTGCCTCTGGCAGCGTGGGCATGGCCCTTAACCTAAACACCTTGGCCATGAAGCTTGACAACACCGAATACGAGCCTGAGCAGTTTCCTGGCTTGGTGTACAAGCTTGGCGGCAAATCGGGGTATGAGAAAGCCACTTTCCTCTTATTCAGCAATGGAAAAATTGTGTGTACAGGAACAAAGAATGAGAACGAAGTCCGTCAGGCATTGGACAAGCTCATCGACAATCTGAAGAAAGTGAAGGCATAGTTGGGAGCACAACCCACTGGACAACCTCGGATAGGGTTTATATTAGGTAAAACACAATTACGATATAGGGACACCTATGGAAACAGAAGAATCGGGATTGGAACAGCCATTGAAAAAAGAGCCAGTCTCCTTCAATGCGCTGGAGCACATCCGGAAGTTCAAGGAGCTCATAGAGTCGCATTTCTACGCGGAACTTTTGAAGAACATAAGAAAAGGGAACAAGTTCTTGGTTATTCCATTTCCTGAGTTATCTAAATTCGATCCTGATTTGGCCACTGAGCTTCTTGAGAATCCTGAGGAAGTCATCAAGGCTGCTGAGCTGAGTGTTCAGCAGTTTGACGTCTATGGCGAGCACGAAGTAAAAAACATCAGGATAAGGTTTTCTGACCTTCCTGAAACACAAAATCAGATGATTAGGAATATCAGGAGCAGCCACCTAAACAAGTTTCTTGTCATTGACGGGATAGTGAGGCAGAAATCAGATGTCCGTCCGCAAGTTACAGCATCAAAGTTTGAATGCCCCAGCTGCGGAAATGTGATTAATGTGCTCCAATTGGATATCACATTCCGAGAGCCATCCAAGTGCGGTTGCGGAAGAAAAGGAAAATTCCTCATGCTGGGCAATGAGCTTGTCGATGCCCAAGGCATCGTGGTTGAAGAAAGCCCAGAGCATTTGGAGGGCGGCGAGCAGCCAAAGCGCATCAATGTTTTTTTGAAGGACGACTTGGTGTCGCCTTTTAGCGAGAAGAGAACAAGCCCCGGCTCAAAGATTGTGGTGAACGGCATTGTAAAGGAGGTTCCCATTCTCTCAAGGAGCGGCGCCAAGCTTACACGTTTTGATCTTCTCATTGAAGCGAATTATGTCGGCTCCTCTCAGGAGAGTTTCTATGAGGTTGAGCTCACAGAAGAAGACATTACTGTAATCAAGGACATTGCCGAGGATCCCAGAGGGTACGACAAAATCATCCAATCGATGGCGCCATCTATCTATGGGTATGACAAAATTAAAGAATCACTGCTGCTGCAGATGATGGGCGGAGTTCGAAAGGTGCGCAACGACAAGCTTGTCAGCAGGGGGGATATACACATCCTGCTTGTTGGAGATCCGGGCTCCGGCAAATCACAGTTATTGAAGCGTGTAGCCACTGTCTCTCCAAAATCACGCTATGTTTCCGGCAAAGGCGTGTCGGGAGCCGGATTAACGGCTGCGGTTGTCCGCGACGAATTCCTCAGGGGGTGGGCTCTTGAAGCGGGGGCTTTGGTTCTCGCAAGCGACGGCATTTGCTGCATAGATGAGATGGACAAGATGGGTGAGGAAGATAGAGCAGCAATGCATGAGGCACTTGAGCAACAGTGTTATCATTACAATACTCAGATAATGCTGGCCAATGGGGAAGAAAAGATTATTGGTGAATTGGTGGAAGAGCTATTACAAAAGAATGGTGATCAGGTAATTGAAGGAAAAGACTGCCTCATCCTCCCCATAGGGCATCTTGGGATTGAAATGCTCACAACAGATTGGAAAAATATTTTCCCAGTGAAGATTGATAGGGTAAGCAAGCATATTGCTCCAGGCCATTTTATTGAAATACAACTTTGGAATGGGAGAAAGGTAGTGGTTACTCCAGAGCATCCTTTCTTTTGTATGAGGGAGGGTAAAATAGGCACCAAGCGCGCAGATGAGGTTGTTCAAGGCGATTGGGCGCCCATACCCCTTAATGTCCCGATTGAAGGGGAAAGGCAATTATTCAAAATAGATGAGGAAAAACTCCATAACAGCAGAGCTATCCAGCATATAATTGTTCCTGAAGGCAATTGTGAAGAATTTTTCAAGATAGTGGGGTACCTTGCATCAGAAGGGTCAAAGGAGCTCAATAGGGGGAAATTAATTGGGATTAACTTCACGAATAAGGATCCGATTTTGCTCGAAGAATTTTCTTATTGCATGAAAGAATTGTTCGGATTGGACCCATACAAACAAGAGCGAAAGGATCATCACGATCCAAGGTGGATGCTAAGATACACATCAACAGAACTTGCATCATTCTTTAAGAGGGTCTGCCCCGGATTGCTTGAAAGGGCAAATAAGAAAGAATTGCCTCAAGTGGTGATGCGCGGCGAAAAAAAGAATATTGCTACGATGTTGAAGTGTTTATTCGAAGGGGATGGGCACGTGTCAAAAAAAGAGAGAACGATAAGGGTAGGTTATGCCTCAAACAGCGAACGTTTGGTTCACCAAGTCCAGGACCTCTTGTTGCGTTTTTCCATTAGAAGTAACATCACCTTCCATAAAGGTGCGTACAAAGTAGGGATTACGGGATATGAGAACATAGAGAGGTTTAGGAATCATATTGGTTTTGTAACTAAAAATGGGATTATTGACCAATACTTGATTGAAAAATCTGGAATTAGGACAATAAAGGATATTATTCCAACAATAGGTCCAGAAGTGATTTCCTTATTACAGAAATATGGTATCGAGCGGGTTGGTAAATATTCCACATACGATATGGAATTTGACCATTGCAAAAGGGGATTTGATTTTTCAAGAAAACAACTTCAAAAGGTTCTTATCGAATTGAGACAAAAGATATCAGAAGAAGACACTGAAGCCTTTTCAAGATTAGAAGGTTTTGCGTTTGGATCTGTTGGGTTTGAGAAAGTAAAGTCTGTAGAGAGAATAGAAAATCAGGATCAGAAGTGGAGCTATGACGTAACCATTGAACCAAGCCATACATTTATTTCCCAAAATATGGTCTTGCACAATACTGTCTCTGTAAGCAAAGCAAACGTCCAAGCGACACTCATCGCGCGCACGACGGTTTTGGCGGCCGCAAACCCGAAGATGGGAAGGTTCGATCCTTTCGACATTATTGCCAATCAGATTGATTTGCCTCCAACGTTGATCAACCGCTTTGATTTGATTTTTCCTATCAAGGACTTGCCAGATGATGTCCGTGATGAGAAGCTTGCAACCCACATCCTCGGGTTGCACCAAAATCCAGATATCCAGTCTCCTCCGCTGTCAACAGAAGTGCTCAAGAAATATATCGCCTATGCGCGCCAGTTCGTCCATCCGAGACTTAGTCCTGAAGCCATAGAAGAAATCAAAGCATTTTATCTCAAGATGAGGATATCCGGCTCTGAAGAAGGCGGCATAAGGACAATTCCCATTTCACCGAGGCAGTTGGAGGCTTTAGTGAGAATGGCAGAAGCTTCCGCCAAGACGAGGCTTTCTGATATTGTAATGAGAAGGGATGCACGAAAAGCAATTGAGCTCTTGGAATATTGCTTGCTCCAGGTTGGCTTTGATCGCGAGACCGGCAAGATCGACATCGACCGCATCGCAACAGGAATTGGAGCATCCCAGCGCAATCATATCATCATGGTAAAGGAAATCTTAACTGAGCTTGAGGCAAGGGTTGGAAAAACAATCTCTGTTGATGATATCATGGCAGAAGCCCGTGCAAAGGGAATGGATTCAGAGAAGGTGGAAGAAGCCCTTGAAAAGCTTAGAAGGACAGGAGATGTGTTTGAGCCAAGAAGGGGTTTCATCAGCAAGCTTTAGTTTTGTGATAAACATTTTATAAAGTAGTGGGGAGATATGGAGCAATCATACCAACAGTTAAAGCGCAGTATCGCGTTCAAAGTGGCTCTTTCTGATGTTACTACCTTACCTTTTGTCAAGGGAGATGGAAGCAATTCAAGTTATCTGCAGCATGAAGAGGAACAGATAACTAGAGTCAATGTCATTGGAACCATAATACAAAAGCGCGACAACATGAGCATGGCAATTGACGACAACTCTTCTCCAATGCTCTTGCGCGTCTTTGAAGACAAGGGGCTGCTGCAGAACATGGAAATTGGGGATGTTGTGCTAACTGTTGGCCGCCCAAGGGAGTATGGCACAGAGCGCTACATCCTTCCTGAAATTGTCAAGAAGGTTGATGCCGCATGGCTCAAGGTGAGGGGCAAGGAGCTTTCTTCAATGAAGAAAATGATTGTTGTGCAAAATGTTAGCGACGGTGCTCAGCACCAATCTATGGAAAAAGAAACTGAAGAAATTGAAAAAACTGAAATGGAGAGCAAGGCGCCCTCCGAGCGCATCTGCTCCTACATCAAAAGCAACGACAAAGGGGAAGGCGTGGACATTGAAGACATTGTTGGCTCTCATGTTGTTGATAATGTTGAAACCCATGTTGCAAAGCTTCTCAAGAACGGCGACATCTTCGAGATACGACCTGGAAGGGTAAAAGTTCTCGAATAAAAACAGTTAGATTCTTGTTAAAACAGCACCGGCGTTACATACACTTCCAAAAATGCCGCAACAAGCAAAAACGCAAGCGCTATCATCACGAGTTCTGAGAAATCCACAAGCACCGTCCTAAAATGCTGGGTTTGGTAGTGTTTTCTGATGATCGCAACAGACAGTATTCCACCGGCAAGGCCACCATAAAAGTATGCCGCGATTTCTGGAATGCCGTGCAGAGCATACTTCAGCAATCCAAGGGAGACGATATGGAAATAAGAGTTCTGGCCGACGAGTGTGATAGCCGAGATATAGTGGTCTATGTTCGTCCTGACAAAATTTCCCATTGCCGTTCCAATCACGGTTGCGTTCCACGTCAGGATGAAGATTGCTCCCGCGCCATAGATGAGCGCGAACAGTATGGAAAATGCGAGCACCTTGACATTGTTGAGGAAGATGATTGAAAAAATGGCAAGTTGATTTATCGCGTTTGACGAGTATGCGTTGGAGTTGATGGCTTGGATGGTTTCTGTCTGCTTCTGGAAAAGAACATCAACAGTGGCAGTTGGAAGGACGACATACCATAGCATGCTTGACACCACTACCCCGATAAAGAGATACATCAAAAAAGAGATTGCCTTGTTGTGCTCGTGTAGGAGCGTGCGCTCTTGATCAATAATCATGTCCTTGCTCTCCTCAAGCTTGATGGCGTTGTACATGATGGGCAAGGCGGCCATCACGATGAAGAGCACCATCACCATGCTCGCCTGCTCCCGGAATATCCACAGCGCGAGGAGTATGGCAACGGACGAATAGACAAACCCTATGAAGAACATCTCCCACGGCTTCTTCTCCGCGTTGAGGGGGTTAAGCAGCGATTCCAGAACCATGTGCTAACAGGAGAAAAAGGCTTTAAATTCTTTTGGGTAACTTATCTTCTCTTTCCCCTGATTTCTTTCTCTATGACAATCTCCTCTTTCATGATCTTCTCAATCACGCGCTCGATGTGGGTTTCAATGGACGCTATTCTCCTTTCCATGAGCACCAAAACGCGCAAGGAGTAGACAATGGCTGCCAATGTTCCAATAATGACTGCAAGAATAAGTTTCTGGACGTCTAGATCGAAATACATGCTACACCTCTTTTCTAGCTCTTTTTTGGTTTGCTTATTTAAAAACTTTACCTTTTTGCGTAGAGCCCATCTGCAGCCATTTCCTTGATCATCATCTGGTAGTTTTTGGTGGAAATTCCAAGCTTCCTCATGTGGGTGATGTCCAGGCTCCTATCGCAGTGGAATTTGTCGTAGGGATTGAGGGTGATGTCTTCTCGCTTGAATTCGTGCTTCATCATGTCCAGAAGGGAGAACTTGTCTATTTTGTCTGTGCCAACGTTCAGTGTCCCTTGTGTGTTTTTATCGAGGAGCTTGATAATGGTTCTGGACAGTTCTGCTGTTGACAGCCCGCTGAAGATTGCTCTGGTGTACCCGTTAACATTCCCAGCCTGTGAGAGAAACCATTCCACAAGGCCGTGTTTGGTGAAGAGCTCCCTTCCGATGATGGAGGTGCGAATGGTAAGGTGGTTCCCATAAGCGACTTCGCCCATGAGCTTTGTCCTGCCATACATGTCGTCAGCATCCGGGGCGTCTTCCTCTGTGTAATATCCTCTGTTGCCGGAAAACACACAATCCGTGCTCATGTGGATAAGTTTCGCCTTGTGTATGGTGCATAAATGGGCAACTTGATGTGGGAATAATGAGTTCAGCTCCGCGGCCGGGACAAACTCATTACAAACCTGCTTCACAACACCAACTGCATTGACAACTACATCCGGTTTTATGTGTTCAAGCGCTTTCGCAAACGCCGTGTTGTTAGTAACATCAAGATTATCGATGATATTTTTTTTGTTGAATAGGCTGAATTGCCTGAACGTGCTGAGTTTTTGCCTCATAATTCCGTGCGTGTCAAAGCCCTGCTCTGTAAACACTTGGTATGCCTTGTGGCCAAGCATGCCGTTTGCGCCGAGGATAAGTACTTTCATAATTCACCTAAATGGTAAGCCTCTTCCCTAAAAACAGATATTTCTCAGTAAAAATGGAAAACACGTAAGCATCGTTTACCTTTCTCATCTTTTGAAGTGTTGTTCTTTTTTTGAGTATTGTTGGCATGTTAAAAAAAACAGAAAAAATTGCTCGGACTCTCGCAAAAGCAGCGCCAAGCTTGAAGGTAAAAATGTCTCTAAGGATTGTGAGCAGTCTCATGAAGTGCACATAAGGAAAGAGCAGGATGAGGGTGCCAAGGGAAGGGATTTTGTAGAATGTGGTGAGTAGATTGCGTTCCATGAGGAAAGTTTTCTTGGGGTCTGAAACATTTTTCATTGTCATGGAATGCATATGGTAGCATGCTGCTTTTGGAACATAGAGTGTTTTCATGCCCAGCAACCTTATTCTCAAGCCAAGATCAAGGTCCTCAGCATAGATGAAATAATCTAAGTCAAATAGGTAGCCAAATGCTTCCACAACGCCTGCGCGGATAAGGCCAATACCCATGTAAGGGATTTCCTTAACGTTGTTATCAACCCCATCTGCCCTGTAATGCCCGTTGTAAAATGCCCTGCTCACCCATGTTCCTGCTGAATCATTTTTCCTATCATAATAATTCACGAGTTTTGGTACTGCGAGCGCTGCATTGCTGTCTTTCTCAAGGGTTTTTATAAGCGTGGTGACAGAGTTTTTCTCCATCTCCAGATCATTGTTGAGGAAGAGGATGTATTTTCCTTTACAGTGGGGAAGGGCAGAGTTTATTCCTGTATAGCCTTTGTTTTCTTTGTTCTCGATGAGGATAACGTTTGGAAACTTTTTCCTAAGCATTTCCTTAGTTCCATCTGTTGATGCATTATCAACAACAATGATTTCATAGGCAGAGGTTGTTGATCCCCTGATAGACTTAATGGCCTCACCAAGAAGTTTTTTTCCATTATAATTGACAAAGACAACAGAAACGGTTGGTTGTTTTTTCATGGCTTGTGTGAAAAATAGTGGTTATTGTACTGGATGTTTTTCCTTCCACCCATATGTTTTCCTCAACCCTTCTTCAACCAAAACTTTTGGTTTCCATCCGAGTTTTCTCATCTTTGAGTTGTCCGGTTGGCGGTAGTTGATTTCCCTCTCTTTTAACCTGGTTTTCTCACCAAAAGGGACAATCTCTAGCTTGAGTTTTTTGCCGGATGCCTTGATGGTGAGCTGCGCAAGCTCCAAGATGGTTGTCTGCTTGTCATTTCCTACGTTGTACGCTTCTCCTGGTTTCCCTTTCTCTAAAACAGTGAGAATGCCATCAACAGCGTCATCAACATACGTGAAGCATCTTGTTTGGGAGCCGTCTCCAAATACTTTTGGGGCTTTGCTCTCAAGGACGTTTTTGATAAAGATGGACATCACCCATTGTGGCAGCTGCCCTGGGCCATATACATTGAAGAATCTTGTGATGTAAAAGTTTGTCTTTCCTTCTCCTTGGTGTGCGAGCGCATACATCTCAGCAGCAAGCTTTGATACGCCATACGTTGAAACTGGTCCCTTTGTTGTGGTTTCCTTTATAGGGAGCTCTCTTGGCTCTCCATAAACTTCTGAAGATGATGCATAGAGGACCTTCTTCACACCACAATCAACAGCTGCTTGGAAAACGTTTCTTGATCCTATCAGGTTGACTTCAAGCGTTTTGAGTGGGTGTTTGTCTGAATTTTCAACACCAAGCACCGCTGCAAGATGAATAAGCACGTCACACCCCCTTAGCTCTTCATGGAGGTTTTCTAAAATTGATTTTTTTGAGAATGTGAGGTTTGGATGCTTTAATGTTGGTTGGGTAACGTCAATTATCTTTACTTCCTTACCTTGTTCCAGCAGCTTGTGCACCAGCACGCTTCCGATAAACCCACACCCACCTGTGACGACATGCATGAGTTGTTGGGTGGGGTGGATTTATTTAAAGATATGGGAAAGGAAAGTGTGTAATGTGTGGTTCTGATAATTGTATTTTTATCTTAGTATAAAAGTACTGTGACACCTCCATTTCTTATGGAAGCCATGGTGTTTGGTTTTTGTTTTATTTTATTGTTT
>Ga0247727_10007987_pt1 | contig 19834 bp, 17 predicted proteins | sample WisWelCaveWW1625_FD_202498 | JGI IMG/M metagenome (GOLD analysis project Ga0247727, IMG submission 202498) | Biofilm microbial communities from Wishing Well Cave, Virginia, United States - WW16-25 | ecosystem: Environmental > Aquatic > Deep subsurface > Groundwater > Cave microbial mat | place... | reverse complement strand
CGAGATCGAGATAATCAAAATAGTCTCCAGCGACTTCGTTCGCAGGCTGCGTGACGCCAAGAATTTCGAAGCCGGGAATTTTTTTGCTGCCGGCCGGCGTTAGGCTGGTTTGAATTCGCTTGGCGATTTGCATTTCGGCGTCTCGCGTGGCGCGGTTTTCCCATTCTTTGCCGATAACGCGCACGAAGAAGGCGTAGCCGAGGGCAATCATAAAAATTGCCAGCACGCCATCACGTTGCGCTGCCGACTTGGCGACACTTCGATAACGGTCAATCGCCTCCATCGCCGCATTTTCTTGCGGATTGGCCGCTGTCATCACATGAGTGGCCTCTCGATTCCATTGCCGCCGGGCGAACCCGAGGCCGAGTATGCACATGGTGAAAACGACGATGGTGCACATCAAGAGCATGAACCGATGCATGGTCAATACGATCATCGCTGCCATCGCCCCGGAGAACAACGCCTCGACCGCAACAAACCAAAAAGGCCAGGGTGGATTGGCAACGTCCATCAAGCTGCTCAGCGGGCCAATAGGTGCGAAGATGAAAAACACCGCCAGCGCAAAACCGCGGCGTTCGCATACCGGGCGGGCAAACCAAACATTCTTTTTGTGAACTTTGGGTTTTGAAGTCATGGGCGAATCGCCGCAAAACTCATGTAGCGCCTCTTATTGACGATCGGTAGAATATCCATCTTAAGCAGAGAAGATTCAAGGCCGCCGCTATGAATCATGATTGCCGTGATGGAGTTTGGCCTGCAGTACCCTGTTGTGCTATTGCACCGGATCTTGGAGAAGCAGGACGCGATGGTTGATTTCTTCTTAAAAGAAATAAAAGCCCGAAGCCGATGAGGATAAACGGGAGTAGGGAAACGATGAGCAATAAAGGGGCAAGCAAGATTCCGAGTACGCCGGCAATAACAGCGAATGGAATGATCAAGATGACGCAGAGCAAGACTGCGCCAACCGCGGCAAGAAGCTGAAAGGGTAGCGCCAAGGCGACAAATGTCAAGTGAAAAATCGCACCAATTATTTTTAATACCAGCCATGCGACGCCGAGAACGCAGAATAGAACCACTAACTCTCCCATAGAATCGCCCTCCCTTGTGAAAAATTAAATGGGTAATTTAAAAGGCCGGTAATTCATACGGGCAGTGCATTATCTTGTTGCTGCCGTTAAAGAGGTAAATAAAAAGGCCATCCCGCAATCGGGACAGCCTGTACAAAAATCCAACGAACCGCGCAATATGTTTTCCGATGCCGGAGTGGATTTTCACGAAGTTGCCTTTCTTGAATGATGAACAACTCACCTCAACTCGACTCCTACTTCGAGTTTTTCAATTCGGCGCTCATGATCATCGAGTTGCCGATCATGGTGGGAAAGGCTATGTAGGACTGCGGCTTGCTCTGTCTGATGGCTGTCGATTTTTCCGGCGAGTCCGTCAATCGCTTGCAAAACCACGTCGAATTTCGTATTCATGGTTGATTCGACTCTGGCTAAATTTTGTTTGAGTTCTCTGATATCGGTCGTATTCAGAACGACTTGGTCTGCCACTTCGTCGAGTTTTTTTCTTACTACATCAAACTCTTCCTTGGTCGCTAACTTGGCGATTTCGCGCTGGAGTTCTTCTTTGGTCGCAAGCTTGGCGATTTCTCGCTTAAATTCCGTTTTGGAAACAAAGCTTGCCTTTTGCCTTCGTTCGAATGCTTCCAAGTCACTTTTCGTTACGCTTTGTCGCTTCGAAGAATTCATAACTCTCCCTGAAAGGCCACGCCCTCATCCGGGTTTATCCTCCTGAAAAACGCGCTGATTGACAACGATCATCAATCAGGCGACGCGCTCAAGATATTTTCCGGTGCGCGTATCTATTCTTATGGTGTCGCCTTCTTTAATGAAAAGCGGCACGCCGATCTTGGCGCCGGTTTCGATCTTGGCATTTTTCGTTACACCGGTGGCGGTGTCACCCTTGACGGCCGGCTCGGCTTCGATGATTTTGAAATCGATGAAGTTTGGAAGATCTGCGGAGATGGCCTTGCCTTCATGAAACATCACGCGGCACAAATTGCCTTCTTTGAGAAAGCGAACATTGTCGCCAAGCAAATCTGACGAGATGAAAGTTTGATCGTAGGTTTCGTTGTCCATAAAATACAGATTGCCGTCCGCTTCATACAAATATTGCATGTCTTTTTCTTCAAGTCGAACTTCTTCGATCTTGTCCGACATGCGGAATGTGTGGTCGACGACGCGGCCGCTCTTGGCGTGCTTGAGTTTGGTGCGTACCATGGCGCGCCAGTTTCCTGGATTGAAGTGCTGAAATTCAACTATGACCCAAATGTCACCATTGTGAAGAATTGCCATGCCATTATGAAAATCGGACGCTGCTGCCATTTACTAACTCCCGCTTTGCTATAAAATTTTCATGTGAACGTGAAAAAGCCGGCGCACCGTCCGGCTTTATTTTTTACGGAGGCAAGGTAAAAGAAAATACGCTCAGAGTCAATTGAAATTTCGGCGCGAGTTTCTGATTCACGGGTGTCTTTTTATACAAAAGGAAATCGAAAACGAAAAGCCCTCACTTTAATTTTACTCGATAGGGCATCCAAGCCGTAAGCAAATTTTGTAAGTGAGACATAGTTCGAAACAAATTCGTATCTTGATTCCTTCATTTGCCAAGAGCAGTGATGCCCTCTGCTGGCATAAGTTATGCTAATTTGACTTTGAAATGACCTCTCTTTCAAGCTTTGGCATTGAACCCATGTACAGCTTTTGGCTGGGCTCCCCTTTACGCAATTGCCGGAAAGGTAATGTAAGTACAAGTGGAAATAGATTACGACGAGCGCTTTAGGAATCTCGAAGCCGGATTAATGTTACATGAAAGGATTGAACGCCGCCCGCCTCAAATCACCGGCTTTGTTTTACCTCCTCGGTATGCAACCGTGGCAATCAACTCTGGAGAGATAATTCACAGGACGTGGCCTTTGCCATCTCTATCCATTTGAACTCAAAATTGTGCGGAAATTACCGAAACTTATGATATAGGTGAAGTGTGTCTTCTCTTCTACAAATCCCAAAAGGAATTTTCTGAGAATCCAGGCGCTTGATGGCATGTTGCTTCACGCGCCAACTCAGCTCATCAATGATTTTGCAACAGGAAAACTCAGATGCTCAGGATCCATGGATTGACCCTTACTGCCGTTCTTTTCATTGCCTTTGTCCGAATGGCTATCGCGGATTCACTCGGTTCGCTGACTGTGACACCATCGAATTCACAGGCCGGACAAAGCGCGATATATACGCTTTCATTTACAACTTCCAGCCTCGGCAACGGCGCCGATGTCGGCATTCCGAAGGATGGAAAGATCATTGTCACTTTTCCGGCGGGGTTCAACCTCACGGGGGTGAACAATGCCGCCCCGGCGAATGGCAACATGACCGGTGATTTTAATTTGCCTACCGTTGTCGGGAACGTAGTGACTCTGGTGCGAGACGGTACTGGAAACGACGTTCTCGGTGATATAAACGTTCTTGTTGACTTTGAGTTCGTCACCAATGCAACCGTTGTGGGCAATTATCAACTAACGGTAGAAACGCGAACGGCAGCGGATACCGGCATTGATAGCGGCACCTCGGCAAATTTCGGTATCACGTCAGGATCGCTCAACAACTTTTTAGTCGAAGCCGAGGGCGGCGGGAGTATCCTCGCGCAAACTGCCGGGACGCCATTTTCGATTAGAATCACTGCGCGAGATGTGAATAATAACACGGTGACAAGTTTTAACGGCGCGGGCAATACCGTCAACATCACATCGACCGGGACTTTATCCTCCGGCAGCGGCACGACCGCGGCATTCACGAACGGCGTTTTGCCTTCTCACTCCGTGACGATTTCCAACACCGGTAGCTTCACAATCACCGCGACGCGAACATCGGGGGGCTCTGAAATCGGAACCAGCAATAGCTTTTCAGTAAATCCCGGGACGCTTAACAATTTCTTGGTCGAGGCCAGTGGTGGCGGCAATATTCTCACGCAAACCGCCGGGACGGCATTTTCGATCAGAATCACCGCGCGAGATGTGAATGGCAACACAGTGACAAGTTTTAGCGGCGCGGGCAATACCGTCAACATCACTTCGACTGGGACGTTGTCCTCCGGCAGCGGCACGACCGCAGCATTCACGAACGGCGTTTTGTCTTCTCATAGCGTGACGATTTCCAATTCCGGCACCTTCACAATAACAGCCACGCGCACTTCAGGTGGCACGGAATTCGGCGTCAGCAACAGTTTTGCAGTCAATTCTGGGGCGCTCAACAACTTCTTGGTTGAAGCCGGGGGCGGTGGGAGTATCCTCACGCAAACTGCCGGGACGCTATTTTTGATCAGAATCACTGCGCGCGATGTGAATGGCAACACGGTGACAAGTTTTAACGGCGCGGGCAATACCGTCAACATTACTTCGACCGGGACGTTGTCCTCCGGCAGCGGCACGACCGCGGCATTCACGAACGGCGTTTTGTCTTCTCACTCCGTAACGATTTCCAACACCGGTAGCTTCACAATCAACGCTACGCGCACTTCGGGCGGCACGGAATTTGGCGTCAGCAACAGTTTCACCGTTGATGCCGGTGCGCTCAACAACTTTTTGGTGGAGGCTGGCGGCGGCGGCAATATCCTCACGCAAACTGCCGGGACGCCATTTTCGATCAGGATCACCGCGCGCGACGTGAATGGCAACACGGCGACAAGTTTTAACGGCGCGGGCAATACCGTCAACATTACTTCGACTGGAACGTTATCCTCCGGCAGCGGCCCGACGGCAGCATTTACGAACGGCGTTTTGCTTTCTCATAGCGTGACGATTTCCAATTCCGGCACCTTCACAATAACAGCCACGCGCACTTCGGGTGGCACGGAATTCGGCGTCAGCAACAGTTTTGCAGTCAATTCGGGGGCGCTCAACAACTTCTTGGTTGAAGCCGGGGGCGGCGGGAGTATCCTCACGCAAGCTGCCGGGACGGCATTTTCGATCAGAATCACCGCGCGCGACGTGAATGGCAACACGGTGACAAGTTTTAACGGCGCGGGCAACACGGTCAACATCACTTCGACCGGGACGTTGTCCTCCGGCAGCGGCACGACGGCAGCATTTACGAACGGCGTTTTGCTTTCTCATAGCGTGACGATTTCTAATACCGGCACATTCACAATCACAGCCACGCGAACCTTGGGCGGCTCGGAGTTCGGCATCAGCAACAGTTTCACCGTTGATGCCGGTGCGCTCAACAACTTTTTGGTGGAGGCTGGCGGCGGCGGCAATATTCTCACGCAAACGGCCGGGAACGCATTTTCGATCAGGATCACCGCGCGAGATGCCAATAATAACACAGTCATCGGCTTTACGGGGACAGCGCAGCTCACGGATGATACCGGCACTCTTGTGCCAACAGTCACGGGAAATTTTGTCGTCGGAGTGTGGACTGGCAACTTGATGATTACCAAAAGCCAAAGCAACGTCAGAATTAGAGCGCAGGCCAGTGGCAAGCAAGGGTTTTCGAATTTCTTCACAGTCAATCCCGCAGCTTTGAATAATTTCGGCTTCGCCCCGATTAGCAGCCCGCAAGTTGCCGGAAAGAAGTTTTTTATCTCGATTACGGCGCGAGATGTTTACAACAACACCGTCACCGGTTTTGCGAGCACGGTGAGCTTGAGCGTGCCCGGCGACACCACTCTCACGCCGAAAATTACCACCAACTTTGTCAACGGCGCATGGAGTGATAGCGTCAGCCTCACCAAAAGTCAGTTTGGCATCACGATCACGGCAACACAAGGCGCGGTAAACAACCCATCGAATGCGTTCGATGTTTCTCCCGGGCCGTTGGATCGTTTTGTGTTTGGGCCAGTAACTTCGCCGCAAACTGCCGGCGCGCAATTTTCGATCAGCATCACGGCTGTAGATTTATACAGCAATATTCTCACTGCGTACGCCGACTCGGTGACATTGAGCGATCCTTTTAATACGATCATGCCAAAGAAAATCGGCGGCTTTATTAACGGCGCGTGGAGTGATAATGTCGCAGTGACAAAGGCCGATGCAAACACAACCATCCTCGCCAATGCTTCAGGCAAAAGCGGCGCTTCTGCTTTGTTTGAGGTTATGCATGCGGCGCTGAATCAATTCCAAATCACTGACATTGGTGATCAGACCGCTGGCGAGAATTTTTCAGTTTCCATCACCGCGCAAGATCTGTATTTGAATACAGTTTTAAATTTTGCGGAAACGATCGGTTTGCAGGATTCCACTGGCTCGATAAGTCCCACACAGACTCAAGCTTTCAGCGCTGGACAGTGGACTGATCAGGTCAGTATAACAAAAAGCCAGCCCACAAGGGTGACCGCCAATTTCTTGGGAACCGTCGGACAATCGAACGCATTCTTCATCAACCCGGCGGCATTGAATCACTTTTCAATCGATTCGCTTGGCAATCAAATGGCCGGCGTGCCGTTTCCTATCACGATTAGAGCGCGCGATCCTTATCAAAATGTGGTAACAAGCTTTGCTTCAAATGTTACGCTGAATGATATGACCGGCACACTCCGACCGAGAGTTATTGACGGATTTCAGTCTGGGCATTGGAATGGAGATGTTATCATCATTGATGCAATCCCCAGCAATCAAATTACCGTGGCGCGCAGCGGCGGCAGCGAAAACGGTTCTTCCAACAGCTTTTCTTTGATCCCCAATTTGAGTATCCTTTCCATCGACGCCAGCCCGGCAAAGGTCAATCGAGGCCAACAGGGCAATCTTGTTACGATGCTGATCGAAAACAGCGGCGCAACGGGGATCGACATTAGTTCGGCGGTATTGACATTTACGGGAACCGTGAATCGAACCGCGCAATATGTCGTCACACGCACAGATAATATAACATCGATCGCCCCGGCGACGACACAGACTTTAACATTTTCTGTGAACGTCAGTCCAACAGCTTCGTTGGAGCTTATTACCATTGATGGTCAGGTTTCTGGTACAATTCTTGGCATACCGGTCGTTGATAATAGCGCTGATTCTACGGACCAATGGCAGGTGCAATCTCCCGCAACGCTGAGTATCACTTTGGTGGATTTTGGCGTCGCCGGTGTTGATACCGTGAGCCGTGGACAGACTGATCTGCAGGTCACAATGAGCGTTTCGAATACCGGTACTGCGGATGCTCAGGTGACCAGCACCACCCTTCGATTTCGTTTTGGAGCGCAAGATGTGTCGTCCTCCTATATCGTTTCTGCTTCCAACGAAGCTATCATTGCCGGCGGAGCGAGCAGTAATATCGACATCGTTGTTAATGTCGGCAGTACAGCGCCGACTGGTTTGACCATAGTTGATGGAGTGATTCGAGCGACAGATATCAATACAGGTGCCATCATTGCAGACAGCAGCGCCGCGACGACGGATCAATGGGAAGTCGTTGAGGCGCCGATCATCGCGTTCAACTCTATTGTGCCATCGCAAAACTTCGTTACCTTGGGTCAGAGCAGCAATTGGAACGTGATAGTCACGGTAGAAAACAATGGGGGTAGCGACGTGCGCCTTGAAAATGCCTCTCTCAGTTTGATCATCGGCGCGAACAATATTACCGGGCAGTTCAATATCGTCCCGCCAACTGCTTTTGTGAATAGCGGTGACGCAATTCTTGAGGGGAATGGCGGGGAAGATCAACTGCGATTTACCTTCACAAGCAATCCTAATGTTAGTCAGCCTTTATTAGGAGAGGCCTCCATTCAAGGCCATCTGACGCTGACTGATCTTGGTACGAATGAACCAATCACCCCAAATCCAAGCTCTTCTCCTAACCTTGGAGGTTTTACGATACAAACCCCCGCAAATCTGAGGATCGCCAGCATTACGCCATCACAACCGCGTGTCAATACCGGACAGTTGCAGGACTGGGACGTAACGGTGAGGTTGGTGAATGACGGCCAGAGCGATGTACGCCTTGACACGGTCGCAGCCGCGACAAAAATTTCATTTAGCCTGGCAAACGATTTTGATGTCGCATTTAAGAATTTTACTGGCGACGCAAATTTAACCTTGAGGGGCAATTCAAACGCCGATTTGGTTTATACCGTGAGAACGAGCAGCAATCAAACCGGACCAAATGTTATCTCGGCAGAGATTGCCTGGGTGGAATTAAATTCGAACCGGCGGGTTGTATTCTCCGGTCAAGGGCCGCAGGCGCAAAGCGTGATTGTCCAAACCCCCGGCCAGCTTCTCATCGAGAGTACTCAAACCCCGACGCCGAATGTTTTCGTCGGATCACCCATCCCGATTAACGTGACGGTTAGAAATAGCGGAGAAGAGTTGGTGCGCAATATCAGTGTTGATTTGACCTCCAACGGCATATCGGATATCGTTGCAAGTCCTCTCTCGATTGATAGCCTTAACGGCGGTCAAAACCGAATAGTTCGTTTTGATGTTCAGGCCGATGCTTTGGCTTCCGTTCAAGAAATTTTCACGGCGAAAATCCTTCAAGGTACGGGCAATAACACGCGAGCGACGGTTACAATTCTAACACCCCTCGACTCCACGACTACCGTGAATATTGATTCAAGACTTTTGAGCGCAAATTCTTCCATCTTGTCGCCAAGCGGCGCGCAAGATAGTGTCGTCTCCACCGGGCAAACATTTACATTGGCCACAAGAGTTGATTTTGACGATCGACAAATCCACGATGTGCAAGCCATACTCGATCTGCCGGATGGATATAGCGCGAACAGCAATCTTACTCAGATCATCGCCACCAAGGGCGACACCGCAAAATGGATTATCAACGCCCCACTGACGGCGATCCCTGGGCCGAGTGTCTTTAGCATCCACGCCGAAGGGAAGAATGATTTGGACGAAACGATTCCGACAAGTCCAAATGATATTTCAATACGGACGGTTACTCGCGCGCAGGTGCGCGTGGTGTCGTTCGTTGCAGAGCCAGTGGGAGCGCGCAGCATCAGAGTTGGCGAACAGTTCGAAATACAAGTTGAGCTGGAAAACGACGGCGATGCAGCGATGAACAACCCCGTCTCCGTCAGACTCGCGTTCGAGTCTCCGGCCTACTCAACCACCGACAATTTGACTCAATTGTTTGCGGTCGGCTCGCCGGCTTCATGGACGATCCAGGCGCCGTCTCAACCGACGCTCGCTTCGAAAATTTATTGCATTATGAGCGCCAGCGGCCTGCCCAACGATGAGAACGGCGTGCAGGCAGTGGCGTTGAACGATACAAGCGAGCTTACGATTTCCACTATTGTCGATACCAGCCTGTCGTTCAGCAATTATCCGAACCCCTTCGGTAACCCGGGACGGGGCAGAACAACCAGGCTCTACTACTATCTGTCGAAAGACACCGACGTTCAAATCAGAATCTACTCTCTGCTTGGCGAGCTGGTCTGGCAACGCTCGTTCAAAGCCACGGACCCCTACGGAAGAGAAGGAGCGCACGAAGATTTACAATGGGATGCAACCAACGGCAACGGGGAGGTCGTCTTGAACGGCGTTTACATCGCTCACATCACCACCGGCGATGGCCAGCAGGCAACGAGGAAGATTGCGGTGGTGAAGTGAAAAACAGTAATCAGTTATCAGTATTCAGTAATCGGTTGAACGCTGGTTGCTGATAGCTGCCCTTACTCGTACTCATACTCTTACTCATACTCGCTTTTGGAATTTGTAATGCTGAACAGCGAGTAAGAGTACGAGAAAGAGTAGGAGTAAGAGTACGAGTATATAAAAAAATCACGCCACGGACCAAGCCATGTACCGAAATGCGAGAAAATCAGTTCTGCATTTGACCGGCGGCGGGCGCATACTTTGAATAGTTTTTATTACAGCATCACCCTGTGGGTATTTTCGGGGATGACTTAATTCGATCATGCTCTGAGACATCCGGTTCGGCACAGCAGAAAAGCCTTCCCCTCATTCTGAAAACCTTCACACTTTTATTGACCGGTCGTTAGACGCACCTCGGGCTGAGACTTTCTTACCAAGCGATCGGTCAAATCATTCTTTGTTGCAAAAATTTGTCGATATTCCGTTGCTTTACGCTATTCCTATAGTGCGAAACACAAGACGCTGAAGGATTCTCACATTATTTCTTCTCGCGGAGGACTTATGAAAGAACATCGGTTTGTTCTTATCGCCATTTTCCTATGCGCTTTAGGGATCAACACACTCGACGCCCAAATTCCCCGCACGCTTTCCTACCAGGGTGTGCTCACGGATAATGCCGGCAAGCCGAGGCCGGATGGCAGTTACACTTTCACGTTTCGATTTTACACCTCACCCACCGGCGGCGCGGCGATTTGGTCTGAATCAAGAAGTTTGCCCGTGAAGAACGGACTCTTTTCCACCGTGTTGGGCGACCAAACCTCGTTTGGCGCAGCAGTCAAATTTGACCAACAATATTGGCTGAGCATTCAAGTTGGTAATGAGCCGGAGCTTTCCCCGCGCATTCCGCTGACAAGTGTGGGATATAGTTTAGGTGCTATGAGGGCTGATACCGCTAAGGTAGCTTTGGTTTCCTTGCAGACGAGCACTTCTCATAACTGCACCGACTGCAACGTCAAGCAGATGCCCTACAATGCAGTAGGGGATGGAATCGCCGATGACCGCCAAGCATTCGTAAATGCTATCGCCAACTGTGGCTCTATATTTATCCCGACGGGCATATATCGCTGGTCATCAGGAATCATCACAGACCGACCGATCCGGTTAACCGGATCCTCACCTTCTACGTCAGTCATCAGAGTAGACGCGGGAGATGGATTGGTGATCGGAGGCTCTGAAGTTATTCGCCCTACAATACAAGAGCTAACCATAATTGGGCAGAGCGGACGTGGGCTGGTTTTGACCAATTCGAAGGGTGCTTTAGTTCAGCATGTTGCTGTCGCCGGTTTCTCAGGAGGCGGTATCGTTATAAACGGCATCAATTCGCTGCACGTTAGCCTCCGTGATGTTCGAGTTGCGGGTCCTCTTCCATTCCCACAGCGAGCGGGATATACTGCGAGCAGGGCACTTCGGTGCGAATCGAGAATGCCTATGTATCTGAATATGAGACTCTACTCCGCACTGCTGTTGATGGGCTTTACGCGTCGGGCAACATCCTCGAAAATGGTCGATATGGCTACCATAGAGAGCATGGCGAGATGACCTCCATCGGCGACTGGTTTACTGCTGTCGTATGGGCATACACCATTCAAGAGAACAGTTCCATAGGGATCTTTCACCCACGTGGTTACGTCATTCGCGATAAGATCTTCGTGGAGGCGGATGTGGATCCACGTTATTTGGTCTTCGTCCTCCCGGATCATGGGACGCCGCTGACACCATACTAAAGCCACCCTTAAACTTTTAGCGAACAAGAGAAATGACAAATATAGGCCTATAAAATATTCTAACGAATTTGAAAGGGTCGAACCATGATTACGAAAAAAGTATTTGTTATTTTGCTCTTCGCTTGCTTCCTTTATCAAAGCGAAGCATCCGCTCAAACCAACCAAACCAGCAAAGTCGAATGGTCTTCATTCAACATGGGTTTTGCCATCCCCACCTCGACGAGCAATATGGTGGAATCAACCGTGGGGCAGGCCTTTGTCGGTGGAATGCAGCAGGGCGACACCCGTTTTGAAAGTGGCTTTCTCGCGTATACGGCGCTCGGCACTACGACTCCGGTTGAAGAAGTGCCGGAAACCGGCCTTCCTTCATCCTTCGAGCTGCACCAGAATTATCCGAATCCCTTCAATCCAACCACCAAGATTGAGTTTTCGCTTCCCCAGCCGAGCCTTGTTCGCATAACTGTCTACGATATCCTTGGCGTTGAGGTCGTCGCGTTGTTGGATGAAACGCGTCCGGCGGAAAATTATACCGTCGCTTGGAATGGTCTGGATAGCAAAGGAACCCGGGTGAGTAGTGGAGTTTATTTTTACCGGCTTGAGGCCACAGCGCCCGGCGGGCAGGCGCCGTTTATCAGTTTGAAGAAGATGCTGCTCCTGAAATAGTTACTCGTTGCTTGTCGCTGATTGCTCGTGCTCATACTCTTACTCGTACTCGCTTTTGATTTTTACAATTTCAAAAGACAAAAGCGAGTACGAGTAAGAGAAAGAGTAGGAGTAAGAGTAAGAGCAGAAGGCCATCAAATAAACTCCTTAACTGCCGCGGCGAGCAGCGGCATCATGATTTCATGATGTCCGATGAAGTTGTAGCCTTTGCCGCCCTGAAGAGTCGGTCTCTGCACTACATTCACGCGTGGCCGGTAATGCGCAAACATATCAAAGTTCGCCGTGAAGAAATTGTTCACCGGCGGATGTAAATTTCGCGCGATGGTCAGCGCCTTCAAGAAAACTTCCGGCATCAAAACGGTCGAACCGAAATTTAAGACCACCCCGCCGTCGTTGATCTCAACCACCTCGCGCGCAAAAATTTTGAAATCCCGAAAACTCAATTCGCCGGACGCCGCGCCATCGGCGGAAGGATGTTGATGGATGATATCGGTGCCGATGGCCACATGCACGGTGAAGGGGATATTACCTGCGAAGCACGCCGCCAAAACGCTTGACTCCGGATTTGCTTCTTTGTTTTCACAAATCGCTTTGCCCACAGCTTCGCCAAGCCCCAGGTTTTCCCCGCGCCCTTTTTTGATTGCCGAATTGATGAACTCCGCCGTCTCCTGCGCCATCCCGAATGAACCGTCAGCTAATCCATCAGCCACTTCCTCGGAGGTCTTGCCGAATAGCGCCAACTCGGAGTCATGAATGATGCTCGCGCCGTTGCTGGCCACGCCGGTGATGATGTCGCGCTTGATCAGATCGATGACGATCGGCGAAAGGCCAACTTTTAACACGTGCGCGCCCATCATCAAAAGCACCGGCTTTTTATTTTTTCGCGCAGTGATAATGCGATCCACCAACTCGCGAAAATCGTGCGCAATGAGAATGTCGGGAAGCGATTTGTAGAAATCCTCGAAAAAATCTCCCCGGCGATGTGGCGTGGCCATAGCCTCGCGGTGCACTTTGCTAAAGCGCTGCGCCACGGAAAAGGTGCGAACGTTGGAAAGATCGACTTCTGGATATTTTGACATGATTGAACGATCTCCACGAGAAAAGACTTAATGCGTAATTCTTAATGCGTAAAACGTAATCCGTAAAAAACGCATTTACGAATTACGCTTTACGTATTATTTTACCACCCCCGACATTTTTTCCAGCTCGACAATGATGCTGCCAACATTGAGGCCTTTGACATAAATTTGGCTGGTCATCATCACCGGAATTTTTCGATGATCGTCGGTCAGATGAACGACCACGCTGCCCTTTTGCTGAAAGAGCGCCGGGGTTTGCAAAAACGGCTCAACGACCAGGCATTGGAATTTGCCGGCTCTCACGTTCTTTTTTTCCCGGCGGTGCACGACGATTTTCAGTGGATAAACCTTGCCGTCGTGGTTATCGATTAAAATCGTATCCCCCGGCGAGAGTGTTTGTGTGCGAATAAAATACATCGCCGACAAGACGTCTTGCACAAAAGGCGGAACGTGCGTCGTGTCGTTTTTGCCTTTGGCAAGATGCGCCGCTTGATCATATTCGAAATATTGATCTCTTTTGAAATGCCCTTCGCGCAATTTTTTTTCAAATCGCCGGGTGAAGATGCCTTGCACGTCGGTGTATGATTGAATTTTGTCTTCGACTTTATAGAAAGTTGAAAAGAAACTGTTCGACCACGCCTCGGAAAGAATATGGTAACATGGATGGCCGTCAACGTCGACGATATCGGGAATCGAAAGCCGCGAAGTACCGGCGACGATACGCCCATAGCGCACAATGTAATCAAGCTTTTCGCCGACTTGAAAGGCGCGGTTCTCAACGACCCGCAACGGGGCGGAAGAATTCGTTTTGACGCTATCAGCGGAAAGATTTATAACACCGGCCACTTTTAGATCATTGCTTTCTTTCACGACTTCCGTTTGCGCGGCAAGTTGTCCGGAAAGAAGCATCATGACGAATGCGTGAAGATTTCTATATAAAGAGCGATTGTGCTTCATTGTTTTCACTCATGCTGAAGTGCCGGCGCCGGTTGGGGCGCGCCGATTTTTTCGTGAATTTTTTCAAGAGCTTGCTGAACGGTAATTGCCGCCATGCACGCGCAATATCTTTCCTCAGTTTTGCGGCAGCGAAAACATTCTTCTTGGTGCGACATGAGCACGTCGGCGCGGCGACCGTATGGCCCCCAGCGCTCCGGGCGGCATACCAGAATCGGCGGATAGAAGGCGACGACCGGCGCGCCGACCATCACCGCGAGATGCAATGGCCCGGTGCTGTTGCTGACGAAGACGGCGGCGCGTTCAAGCAGAACCATCAAATCTTTGAGAGTTAGACGACCGGCGAGATTCAACGGTTTCGCGCGCGTATTATTATTAACGCCTGCAACAAGATCGATTTCTCCGGGACCGCCGGTAAAAACAACTTGTCGATGTTCTTCTACATCGAGCGCATCGGCTAATGCGGCAAAATTTTGAAGCGGCCAATCGCGCGCCGAGCCGCCGCTGCCGACGTGAAGAATTATCGGACGGCCATCGACCTTGATCCCTAATGCCGCGAGCTTTGCTAGCGAACTTCGTCGATCATTTTGACTAAGAAAGTAATGGAATTCGACGTGCGCATCCTCGATGCCGATTGCTTTTAACAATCGCAGATTGTATTCGGCTTCATGAAACTGCGCCGTCTTGCGATGATCGAAAACTCGATGCGTAAACAGCGCGCTGTAAAATCTATAGCCGGTACCGAGGCGTAGCAGAATGCGCGCGAGAAATGCAAGACAGGCGAGTGCAAAAGACGGATGCAGCAGAATAGTTGCGTCAAAGTTTTTCTTTCTCAATAAAGCAGCGAGCCTGAAGAAGCCGCGCGCCCCGGTAAATTGCGGATCGTCTGCTGTAATAACCTCATCTACGTGCGGGTGGCATTCGAGAACTTCGCGCGTTTCTCTTCTTGCAAGAAATGTGACACGACAACCCGGGAAATTCTTCTTGAGTACCGTGGCCACCGGCGTGGAGAGAATAACATCCCCCAAACGATCCGTGCGGACCAACAGAATGTTATTGATTGCCACGGCCATCGGCATTCTTCTCTTCGACCATCTTCATCAACGCCGGCAAGATGCGCTCAAGTTCTTCGTTGATAATGCATGCGCATTCCCGATACGTGTCGAGACTGCTGCCAATAGGATCTGCGATGTCGGCATCATCCGGAGGTTGGTCGTTCGCAAATTGTTTGAGCAAATGAACCTTTGCGCGGAATTCGGGATACCTGCCTTCAAAATACTCGAGGTGTTCCGCGCTCATCGCCAAAATCAAATCTGCGCCGGCGACAGTGAGCCGTCGAAGCCCGTGCGAGCGATGGCCGCTGAGGTCGCCCAAATATTCAGCGACGACGGTTTGCGCATGCTCTGCCGCCGGCATACCGTTGATGCCGAGCGTTCCGGCAGAAGAAATTTTGATCTCGCGATTGCCGATTCGCTGCGGCAGCTTCTCACGCAACATTCCCTCTGCCATTGGACTGCGGCAACTGTTGCCGCTGCACACGAATAAAATGTGGAATGATTTCTCTTCACTCATCTTTGAATTCTTATGACGGCGTTTATTTTCTCTGCAGATACCGCGCCTTCTCTGAGCAATCGGGGCGGCGACTGTGTCATGTCGAGCAGTGTTGATGGTCGCGTCTCAGTGGCCGGACCGCTATCCACGATCATGTCGATTCCGCCGGACAACGCTGCATGCACACCTTCAGCGGTTTGCGCCGCTGCCTCGCCGCTTCGATTGGCGCTGGTCGCGGTCAATGCGCCGCCCGAGACGATGGCCAGTTCTCGCGCAACAGCGCATGACGGCAAGCGCACGGCAATTCTCTTTGAATCTCCATGGAGCACACCCGGCACTGCTGGATTGGCTGGAAGAATTAGACTCAAAGGCCCTGGCCAGAAAATTTTAATCAACTTTTCCGCATCGGACGAGATTTCGAGAACGAGCTTTGAGAGCATGGCTCTGTTGCCGATGATCACCGGCAATGCTTTTTCTTCTGAGCGCGATTTGAGCGCAAACACTTTTTGCACTGCCATAGTATTGAAGGCATCCGCACCCAGCCCGTAGAGCGTATCGGTCAAATATGCGATCACGCCGCCGCGACGAATAATTTCTGCCGCCTCGGCAATCAATCGGCTTTGCGGTTGATCGCGATCGATGCGCAGAATTTTTGCTTCAGACACTTACCGGCTCCATAAGCATTTCGCTGATTTTGGCGAGCACTCTTCCCGGTGTTATCGAATTCAAACATTCAAGCGTTCCGAGCGGACAAGCTCTCCGGCCATGGTCGGTGCATGGCCGGCAAGACAAATTAATTTCCAGAATCGCGTGTCGCTTTCCCGATGGATCATAAGGCGCAAAACCGAACGCCGGAACAGTCGAACCGAAGATAGTGATCACCCGGCATTGAGATGCAACCGCAATATGCGTCGGCGCGCTGTCGTTGCTGACGAGGACGGTGCAGCGGGAGAGAAACGCTGCGGTCTGTCGCAGCGTAAACTCGCCTGCCACACTATAACATCTGCTGCCGACTGCGACGCTGATTTTTTTACATAATTCTGCGTCCTCAGCGCCGCCGATTAACACGGCCATGCCATCAGAAGCATCGAGCACTGATTTTGCGAGTTCTTCATAGTTCTCTTGCGGCCACCGCTTCGTGTACCACACGGAGCCGGGCGCCAGCGCGATGATCGGAGAAAGCCGTCTCGTCCGTGTGGCGAGCACGGCGTCAACTTTTTTTTCGTCATCTGCATTCCAATAAATCTTGGGTAATTGTGCCACACCACCGCCAAATGGTTTCAGCAAATCAAGATTACGTTCCACCTCATGTACGCGGCGATAGGCAACAATGTCGGTGAACAGCCAGCGTCCGGCGCTGCGATCGAATCCTACTCGGCGAGGGATGTTTGCTAACCATACTAATGCTGCGCTACGCAAGGATCGATGAGGAACAAGCGCCAGATCATATTTTTCCGCTAGCAGTTTTCGCGCGAATCTCCAAAGTCGAAAAATGCCGCGATGCTTGCCACGTTTGTAAAAACTAAGCACTCGGCGAATGTTGGGATTTCGCTCCAGCACGTTTGCCGCCGCAGGAATCGCCACAAAGTCTATGATCGCCTCCGGCCATTTGCGCTTCACCGATTCAACGAGAGCAGTTGCCAGAATCACGTCGCCGATGAATGCAGTCTGGACGACGAGCACTTTCTCAGGCGTGCTGCTTGGCGAGCTTGTCGAGCTAAAGATCGGCATGCGCCTCAACTGGTTGCGGTTGATTTTTCCAGCGCCGATGCAGCCAGAACCACTGCTCTGGGTTACGGCGAATATGATTCTCGATAGCTTTGGTGTAGCGCGTGGTGATCTCTTTTATTTTTTGATCATCATCCCACGCTGGTGAAAGATCAAATTCCAATTTTTCCGTCGTCAATGAGTAGTCACCATCCGGCTGCCGGCGCAACATGCAAAGGATGATAGGCACACCGGTTTTGAGAACGAAGGCGGCAGTGCCGCGCGCCACCGAAGCTGGTCTTCCGAAAAATGGCACGAAGATGCCGTCGCGGCCGGCGTCTTGATCCGGCGCGATGAGCACCATGCGCCGGTCACGCAACGCGCGTAAAATGACACGCATCCCCATGCTGCCGCGCTCGATCATTTGCATCCCCATGCGGCTGCGGGTTTTCTGGATGAGCCGGTCAGAGTATGGATTATTCTGCGGCTGGTTGATGAAGCTCATCGGATAGCCTTTGGCCGCCAGCCAGGCAGCAAGATATTCCCAATTGCCAAAATGCGCGACGAGCACGATCGCTCCGGTTTTTTCTTTATGCGCGCGATCTAAAGCAGCCGCTGCTGCGCCGTTGGCATCGTCGATCAGCGCGAATATATCATCGCGCGTCATCGATTGCATACGCAAATATTCGAGCATCATCATCCCAAAATGTTCATAACACTTTCTGCCGATCTGCATAATTTCGCCGGCTAATTTTTCGGGAAAAGCCTTTTCAAGATTCTCCAGCGTCACCTCACGGCGAATGCGCAACACGCTGAAAGTGAATCTTCCCAACGCTCTACCGAAGGCAAGCATCAATCGGCGCGGCAGAACGCGAACGACTTGCAGAAGAAAAAGAACGCCGATGAATTCAAGAAGATGTTTAAGTTTTCGACCCACAGGAATGACAAGAGGATTTATTTATGAAGAATAGGCCATCGCAAGCGGTTGATATTTTTGAAGGAAACTTAGCAAAAAGGGATATGATTGTCAATTCATATTTCCCTTTTATAACTGCCATTTAGAAACCTTCGTGTTGATGTAGTCAAAACTAGTTTTTCGTTATAGTTTCTCCTATATATGCAATGATTCTGAGCTATGATTCGAAAAAATGTTGACAATGAAATCGAGTTTTCATATTTTCACGTACATAATCCATACGCAGCGATGAACCATGCGGATTCTATTTGTAGCGCATTACTTAGAATTCGCCATCTCATATGGATTTTCAGGCTTCACTGAAGGGTGAAGTGTAAAGAATCAACCATGGTCTTGTACAAACGTTATCGCTTTGCAAAACAATTCCAGGTTTCATTGTCTTTGCAATGCAAGCTGTGACCATCGTTGAAGAGTGTGCCCCTTATATGAGAAGGGACACAATAAAAGTTGTACAGCTTGCATTGCGTAACAAAACAATGATACTTGGAGTTAGCAATGTCAACGTTCAAGCGTTTTCTTGCGGGTATGGGGATCGTTTCCGCCTATCTCCTTTCTCCTAATCCTTATCTTCTAATTACTGGTCTCATAATCACAATTGTGTTGATGCTTATTAATTTTGAGCGAGAAAAGGTGCTACTTAAGATTGCTCACAAAGCGGGGTATAGAAAAGTTATTGTTAGATTGCTGCGCATAGATGTTGAAAGGTAGGACCACCGGCGAAGTCTTTATTGGTTTTTAATAAATGCCATAATAAGGGCAATTACTAAAATAGAAATACGCAAATAACACACCATAAGAACATTAGGGTTCCCACTACTCATCTGCTCCCAATTTATCTAGATACAATTTCTCGTCAACTTGTTCTTGATTTTCTTCCTTTTCCCACTCAGCTATTTTCCTCCGCGCTCGCCACCGCACTACGACAATTGCCACCACCAACAACACAATAATCACCGCCCAGATCATCATACTCGCATCCAACAAAAACTGCCAGCGATAGTTTTGCCTCAACCAGTCGAAGTAGGCGGTTTCAAAATCAATCAAATCCTCGTTGAATGATTCCTTGAAAGCATTGTTGAGATCAGGCGAAGCGGCCAGGCTTTTGCACATATCGTGAACTGCGGTTTCTCCGTAGCGTCGGATGAGAAAACGGACGGCTTGATAACTTTCTTGGTAGGCAAGGCTCGCACGCGCAGCTTCGAATTTGAGAACTTGATCCAATTCATCAAAAGCAACGAGAGAATTTGTAAGAATCGCTCGTGAGATCAAGGTCGGGTCGCTGTGTTCTGTTTCTCCAGAATAATAAATCGCCGCGCCTTCGGCCAGCCAAATGGGCAGATGCTTCCCGTCGAGGAGATCATGTATCATAAAATGAATCAACTCGTGGGCCACGACATTGCTGAGCGGGCGGCGATAAGCAGTAGCCTGCGGCGAGAGCAAGAGCATACGGCGGTTTGTCAAATCAGCCAGGCCGTCGCCCCAATCGGGCGCCATGTTGCTGCTGAGGGCGCTGAACGTCTCGCGG
>Ga0247727_10007986_pt1 | contig 19837 bp, 13 predicted proteins | sample WisWelCaveWW1625_FD_202498 | JGI IMG/M metagenome (GOLD analysis project Ga0247727, IMG submission 202498) | Biofilm microbial communities from Wishing Well Cave, Virginia, United States - WW16-25 | ecosystem: Environmental > Aquatic > Deep subsurface > Groundwater > Cave microbial mat | place... | reverse complement strand
TTCTGGCACATGCTCGCCGTCGGGAACGTCATGACCCTGGGCTGGATGTGCGGCCTGCTCTTCTTCGATCTCCGCCGCTTCTATCCGATCGTTCCGGCCCTCGCCTTCCTCAAGGGCTTCTCGGCGCTCTTCGCGCTCGCGATCGGCGTGCGCCGCGCCCTGCCCACCTTCACGGCCATCTTCGTCCTCGACGCCGTCACCACGGTCGCGATCGTCGCCTTCGCCGTCCGTGCCCACCGCGCGCTGCGCGGCGAGCCGCGGTTTCCGCTCTGGTCCTGGCTGCTCCTCTTCCGCCCGGACCGCATCAGCGCTTCGCTCCAGCGCATCCGCGCCGCCGGCCTCGTCGAGCGCGCTCCGACGCTGTGGCAGATCTGGCTGGGCGTCCTGCGCCTGTGGCGGCGGCTGATCTTCCGCTCCGGCACCATCGGGACCAGCCGCAGCCGACCCGTGCGGCGGACGTGGCGCGCGAGGCTGCTCCGCTTCCGCCTTCTTCGCTTCCCTTTCCTGCTCACCGAGCGGGCCATCGCGCCCCTAGATTTCAGCGGCCTCTCCAGCCCGCCCGATCGCGTGCTGCGCCACCTCCTCGGCGCGCACCACGACGGCGCCCAGTTCCTCTACGATCTGGAGTTGCTGTCGACCGTGCCCGGCAAGCTGGAGGAGTTGCGGGCCGCGGCCCGCGCCGTCGTCGATGGTTCCTCGCCGCGCGCGGAGTGGCTGCGCGACCTCGCCGTCTTCGAGGGCTATCACGAGGAGTTGCTTCTGGCGGTGGAGCGGATGCTGGCCGGCCAGCGCTGGCCGGCGCCGGTCGAGGCCGATCCCGACCTCTCCTTGCGGGCCCATCTTCGCTGGTGCGCGCAGCAGGCCCCTTCACCCGGCGAAACGCTCCGCGGGGCGTTCGTCCCGGGGCGTCGCGCCTCGTGAGCGGCGTAACGCGCAAGCCCCGATAGGCCCGCGAGCATCGCCTCTCCGGGCGCGGCATCCAACAGCCGCACGGGAGACGACGGTGAGGATCGCCCAGATCGACGAGTTGGAGAAGCCGCGGTTCGTGGCCGCGGCGCATTGATCGGCCATGCGCCGCCGCGATCTCCTCCATGCCGCCCTCGGCCTCGCGATGACGAAAACAAAGAAACGCCTGCCCGTGCTCTTCATCGGCCACGGCTCGCCGATGAACGCCATCGACACGCCCTGGAGCCGCGGTTTCCGGGCGCTGGCGAAGCTGTTGCCGCAGCCCGAGGCCATCGTCTCCGTCTCCGCCCACTGGTACACGCGCGGAACGTTCCTCACCGGCGAACCGAGGCCGCGGACGATCCACGACTTCGGCGGCTTCCCGCGCGCGCTGTACGAGATCGAGTACCCCGCGGCCGGCAAGCCGGATCTTGCGGCGCGCATCGCGAAGCTGCTCGCCGGCGCGGAGTTGCGCACCGACTGGGGCCTGGATCACGGCACCTGGTCCGTGCTCAGGCACCTGCGGCCGGCCGCGGACGTGCCGGTGGTGCAGCTCAGCATCGACGCGCGGCTGGCTCCCGAACGGCACCTCGAGATCGGGCGCGCGCTGCGGCCGCTGCGCGAAGAGGGCGTACTCGTGCTCGGCAGCGGCAACGTGACGCACAACCTGCGGCACGCGTTCCAGCACGGCGGCGAAGGGACGCCGCAGTGGGCGGCGCGATTCGACAGCGAGATTGCGCGGGCGCTGGAGCAACGCGATGCCGCCCACCTCGTCCGCGCGCTCGACACCGAAGAGGGGCGGCTTTCGCATCCGAGCCCCGACCACTACCTGCCGCTTCTCTACGCCGCGGGCGCGGCCGACGAGCGCGACGGAGTCCGCTTCCCCATCGAGGGCTTCGATCTCTCCTCGCTGTCGATGCGCGCCGCGCTCTTCGGAAGCTGAGCCGCCGACGAGGCGCCTCCGCCGCCTGGTCCGAAAACGGCCAGCGCCGCTCCGGCGCGCGACTTAGACTGCCGGCCATGGTGCTGAGGCCCGAGGCCCTCTACCGCGCGGTGGAGACCCGCGACGCGCGCTTCGACGGACGCTTCTTCACCGGCGTCGTCACCACGGGCATCTACTGCCGGCCGGTCTGCCCGTCGCGGACGCCGCGCGCATCGAGTTGCGTCTTCTTCCGCAGCGCCGCCGCGGCCGCGGCGGCCGGCTTCCGCGCCTGCCTGCGCTGCCGGCCCGAGGTGGCGCCGCGGGTGGCGGCATGGACGGGGACGGCGGCGGTGGTCTCGCGGGCGCTGCGGCTCCTCGACGACGGAGCGCTCGATCGCGCGGGCGTCGACGCGCTGGCCGGCAAGCTCGGCATCGGGGCGCGCCACTTGCGCCGCCTCTTCCTCGATCACCTGGGGGCGCCGCCGGTGGCGGTGGCACAAGCGCGGCGCGCGCTCTTCGCCAAGGCGCTCCTGCAAGAGACGCGGCTGCCGGTGGGCGACGTGGCGCTCGCGGCCGGCTTCGGCAGCTTGCGCCGGTTCAACGCGGTGATGCGCCGGGCGCTCGGCCGCGCGCCCGGCGAGGTGCGGCGTGGGCGCGCTCCGGCCGACGGCCCGGACGTGACGCTCCGCCTGCCTTACACGCCACCCTACGATTGGGACGCGATGGCGGCCTTCCTGGGCGCCCGCGCGATCCCCGGCGTCGAGGAAGTCTTCGAGGGAGGCTGGCGGCGCCTCACCGCGGGCGGGACCGTCGAGGTCCGCCCCGGCAAGGGCGCGCTCATGGCGACCATCCGGTGCTCGAGGCTTGCGATGCTGCCGGGGGCGGTGGTCCGGCTGCGGAGGCTGTTCGATCTCGACGCTGATGCCCGGGCCATCGGCCGGCACTTGTCGCGCGACCCGCTGCTCGCGCCGCTGGTGAAGGCACGCCCCGGCCTGCGCGTCCCCGGGGCATGGGACGGGTTCGAGCTGGCCGTGCGCGCCGTCCTCGGGCAGCAGATCAGCGTCGCCGGCGCGCGGACGCTTGCGGGGCGCATCGCAGAGCGATTCGGCGCCGCGCCGCGCCACCCGGCCGGCGACCTGCGGCGCGTGTTCCCCGGGCCCGAGCGCATCGCCGGCGCCGATCTCTCCGGCATCGGGCTGCCGAAGGCGCGCGCCCGGGCGATCTCCGCGCTCGCGGCCCACCCCGAACTGCCCGGCCCCGCGGCCACGCTCGAAGACGCGGTGGAAAGGCTGGCGCGCCTTCCCGGCTTCGGCCCCTGGACCGCGCACTACGTCGCCATGCGGGCGCTGGGCGAGCCGGACGCATTCCCGTCGGGCGACCTGGGGCTGATGCGCGCCACCGGCCTGACCGCCGCCGCCCTCCAGGCCCGCGCCGAGAGATGGCGGCCGTGGCGAGCGTACGCGGCGATTCACCTGTGGGCAGGAGGTCCTCGATGATCGTCGACGACCTGGAGACGCCGATCGGCACGCTCTGGCTGGCCACCGACGGCGACCGGCTTTGCGAGGTGGCGTTCGACAGCGCTCCGCAAGGCGAGCCGGGCCGCGATCCGCGAGGCTTCACGTCGCGCCTGCGCGCCTGGTTCGAGGGCGACCTCGACGCGATCGAGGGGATCCCGACCCGCGCCGAGGGCACGCCGTTCCAACTCGCGGTCTGGTCGGAGCTGCGCCGGATCCGCCGCGGAACGACCATCACCTACGGCGAGTTGGCGGCGCGCCTGGGAAAGCCGGGCGCGAGCCGCGCCGTCGGGCTGGCCAACGGCAAGAACCCGATCGCCATCGTCGTCCCCTGCCACCGCGTGATCGGCGCGGGCGGCAAGCTGACCGGATACGGCGGCGGCCTCCACCGCAAGGAGTGGCTCCTGCGCCACGAGGGCGCGCTCCTCGTCTAGATCGCGCAAGTCACGGGCGCATCGGGACCGCCCCAGACCCCGATGCGCCCGGTCAGGCGGCGCTACTCCTCGCCGCCCTCGTCCATCTGGGCCTGCTTCTTCGCGCTGCCCTTGCCCTTGCCCTTGAAGCTCGGCTTCTGGAAGGAGCCCTCGTCGTCGTAGCCCGGCTTCTTGAACGAGCCCTCGCCGTCGTAGCTCGGCTTCTGGGACGAGCCCTCGCCGTCGCCGCCCCGGCCCTTCTGGGCCGACTGCGACGCCTGCGCCCGCGAGCCGCCGCGCTGCGTGCGCGCCGCCGACCGCGAGGAGCGCGCCGTGCTCCGGTTCGAGCGCGCCGTGCTCCGGCTCGAGCGCGCGGTGCTCCGGCTCGAGCGCGACGCGCTGGTGCGGCGATGAGAGCCCGAGTTCGCCGAGCGGGAGCGGGAGCTGCGGGAGCTCTGCGCCTCGGCGAAGGTGGGCGTGAGGAGCGCAGCGGCAAGAATGGCCATCATCCACTTCGACATCGTCATCGGATCCTCCAGGGGTGGGTCGTGCACGCGCTCTCTTTTGCACCCGGCGGGCCAGCGCCTCTCCGAGGGAAGGCGTGGGCGCGGCGGGCACCGCGTGCTCGATGTTGAGCACATCGTGCCCAGCGATTGCCGAGCCCTCCGCCCGGCGCGCAAGATGAAGACATGCCGGAAGGCCTGGGCCCCAAGCCCGCGGCCGCGCTGGAGACGGTGCGGCTGAAGAGCGACGAGCCGAAGACGCCGCGGACCAGCTCCGACGAGCGCAGCCTCGATCCCGGGCGTCGCACGCTCGCCGACGGCGAGATGGTCGCGGGGCGGTACCGCGTGCTCCGCTTCATCGCCGCGGGCGGAATGGGCGAGGTCTACGAAGCGCACGACGATGCGCTGGGCGAGAACGTGGCGCTCAAGGTGGTGGCCGCGCGCGACGAGGAGGCGGCGGCGCGACTGCGGCGCGAAGTGCAACTGGCGCGCCGGGTCACGCACCCGAACGTCTGCCGCATCTTCGATCTCGGCGTCCACCAGGCTGCCGGCCGCGCGGCTCCCTTCCTCACCATGGAGCTTCTTCCCGGAGAGACGCTGGCGCAGCGGCTGCGGCGGGGCGGGCGCATGACCACGGCGCAGGCGCGGCCGCTGGCGGCGCAGATCGCCGCGGCGCTCGACGCCGCCCACGCCGCGGGCGTGCTCCATCGCGACCTCAAACCAGAGAACGTGATCCTGCTGGGCGAGCGCGCGGTGCTCACCGATTTCGGCATCGCGCGGGCCCGCGAGCCGCTGCAGGGGGACTCCGTCACCGGCCCGGGAACGATGCTGGGCACCCCGGCGTACATGTCGCCGGAGCAGCTTGCGGGCGCGCAGCCCACGGCCGCCTCCGACCTCTACGCGCTCGGCGTCATGCTCTACGAGATGGTGACGGGGCGGCTTCCGTTCCCGCGCGAGGCCCCCGCCGCGCGGCTGGTGGAGCCGCCGCACCCGCCGGGCGATGCCGCGCCCGGGATAGATCCGCGCTGGGAGCAGGCCATCCTCCGCTGCCTTTCGCGGCAGCCACGGCGCCGCTTCCGGAGCGGCGCGGAGATGCTGCGTGCCCTCGATGGAAAGCTACCCTCGCCGCGCCGCTGGTGGGCGGCCGGCGGCGGCATCGCCCTGGCGGCGGCGGCGAGCTGGATGGCGGTGGCCAGCGCGCCCCAGGGCGGCCCGAATGCGCGCCGCGCGATCGCGGTGGCCGGGCTGCGCGACGATGCGTCCGACGCGCAGGCGCGCTGGCTGTCGACCGCCCTGCCCGAGCTGCTCTCCACCGAGTTGGCCGCGAGCGGCTGGCGCGTCGCGTCCGGCGAGGACGTCGTCTCCGCCCGCCAGGATCTCGGCCTGGAGGAATCCGCCGGCCATCCCCGCGAGGCGCTTGCCCGCCTGCGCCGTCATCTGGGCGCCGACGTGATCGTCTCCGGCTCGTATTCGGCGCAAGCGGGGCGGCTGCGGCTCGATCTGGAGGCCCAGGACGCGAAGGACGGCGCGCGGCTCTCGTCCTTCTCCGAGCTGGGCGCGCCGGCCGACCTGCTGGCGATGGCGACGCGCGCCGGCGCCAGGCTGCGCGAGGTGCTCGGCCCGACATCGGCGACGGCGCTGCGGGCCGCCCGCGCCGCGCACCCGGCCAACCTGGAAGCGGCCCGGCGCTTCGCCTTCGGCCTCTTGCGCATGCGCAAGGGGCACCCCGGCCTGGCGCGCGACGTCTTCACCCAGGCGGTGGCCGCCGATCCCGCCTTCGCCCTCGGCCACTACTGGCTGTGGATGGCGCACTGGCGCGGCGGAGACGGCCCCGGTGGCGACGCCGCGCTGCAGAAGGCCGCGGCGCTGGCTCGCCCGCTGCCTCGCGAGCAGCGCATGCGCATCGAGGCCCGCGCCGCCGAGTCGCGCGGGGACTTCGCCGGCGCCCTGCGCGTCGCCGCCGCGCTGGCCGAGGCGTTCCCTGACGACGTCGATGACTCGCTGGCGGCCGCCCGGCTCTTCCGGCTGCGCGGCCTCTTCCCCGCCGCCCACGACGTGCTGGCGCGATCGCGATCGATGTCCGACGACGCGCGCATCGATCTCGAAGCCGCCCACCTCCACCAGTTGGCGACCGACCACGATCGGCAGGTGCCGACCCTGCGCCGGGCGATCGAGAAGGCCGACGCGGCGGGCGCGCGCCTGCTGGCGTCGCGAGCCCGGAGCCGGCTGGGCGCGGCGCTGATCGAGGTGGGCGCGCTCGACGAAGCAGAGCGCCAACTGGCCCTGGCCCGCACCGCCTTCGCCGAGATGCACGACACCGAGGGCGTCTCGCTCGCCCTGCGCACGCTTTCGCTGGTCCGGGTCCGGCGGGGCTCGTTGCGCGAGGCGCGAGCGTCGATCGAAGAGGCGCTCCGGCTGGCATCGAAGCTCGGCCTGGAGAAGACGATCTGGTACGAGCGGCTGCTCCTGGTTCCCGTGCTCCTCGACCTCGGCGAGACCGACCAGGCCGCGGCCCACGCGAGCCAGATCGAGGCGGGCCTCGGCCGCCACGCCTTCATCCACCGATTCGAGTCGGCCGCCGTGCTGGCCCGCGTCCAGCGCGCGCGCGGCGAACTGACCGCCGCGCGGCAACGCATGGAGCGGGCCCTCGACATCCGCGATCAGGACAAGGAAGGCTACGCGTCCGCGCTGCACCTGCTCGGCGAGCTGCTGCGCGACGGCGGGGCGGCCGGCGAGGCGCGGCTACGCCACGAGGAGGCGCTGGCGGTGCGCGAGGCCGCGCGGCTCGGGTGGCAAGCGGCGCAGAGCCGGCTCTCCCTGGCCGTGCTGGCGCTCGACGCGGGCGATCCGGCGCGCGCCGAGAAGCTGGCCGAGGCCGCCGCCGCCGAGTTCCGGCGCCAGGGCGCGGCCCCCTGGGAAGGAGCCGCGCTGGCCCAGCTCGGCACCGCGCTCCTCGAGCAGGACAAGGCAGGGGCCGACGCAGCTCTCGATCGCGCCCTCGAGCTGGGCGCCGGATGCGACTCCCTCCCCGGCCGCCTCTCGGTGCTGGGCGCGGCGGTGCGGGCCGGCCGCGACGATGCGCGGGCCGCGCTGGAGGAGGTGGCGCGGGTGGCCGCGGCCGGCGGCGCCGCGGCCGAGGAGTTGGAGGCCCGCCTGTCGCTGGCGCGCACGGACCGGGAGCGCGCGCTGATCGAGCGGCGCGCCCGCGCACTGGGCTTCACGGCCCTGGCCGACCAGGCCGCCGCGCGATGACGGCGGCCGCCGTGCGAGCACTGGGGTTACTATCGCCGCGTGCTGCTCACCGCGCTCATCGTGCTGCCCGACGGAACGACCACGGCGCACCCGCTTCCCGAGAGCGGCGTGGTGGGCATCGGCCGCTCCGAGGAGAGCGGCATCGAGGTCCCCGACGCGTCGATCTCGCGCCGCCACGCGCTGCTCCACGTCGGCCCTCCGCCCGCGATCGAGGATCTGGGCAGCTCCAACGGCACCGCCATCCGCGGCACCAGGATCGAGAAGGGCGCCACCGCCAAGATGCTCGAGCGCCGCCTCAAGCCCGGCGAGCGCGCCGAGATCGCCCCCGGCGACGTCGTCCACCTCGGCTCCGCCGTGCTCCTCTTGCAGCCCGGCCGCGCCGAGGGGCACCCCGCGCCCAAGCGCCGCCCGGCCGCGACCGGCGTGGTCCTGCTCGATCCGGCCATGCGCGACCTCTATGCGCTGGCGGAGCGCATCGCGCGCGGCGACATCGGCGTCTTGCTCCTCGGCGAGACGGGCGCGGGCAAGGAGGTGCTGGCCGAGGCCATCCACCGCGCCTCGCCGCGCGCGAAGAAACCCCTGGTGAAACTGAACTGCGCGTCCTTCACCGAGCAACTCCTGGAGTCGGAGCTGTTCGGCCACGAGCGCGGGGCCTTCACCGGCGCGGCGGCGGCGAAACCGGGCCTGCTCGAATCGGCCGACGGCGGCACCGTCTTCCTCGACGAGGTGGGCGAGCTGTCGCCGACCACGCAGGCCAAGCTGCTGCGCGCCCTCGAGGACGGGCAGGTCTTGCGCGTGGGCGGCCTCAAGCCGCGGCCCATCGACGTGCGCTTCGTGGCCGCCACCAACCGCGATCTGCTCGCCGAGGTGCAGCGCGGCGCGTTCCGGCAGGACCTCTATTTCCGCCTGGCGGCGGTGTGCCTCGCCATCCCGCCGCTGCGCGAGCGCCCCGCCGAGATCGAGCCGCTGGCCCGCACGTTCCTGGCCCGCGCCTGCGAGCGGTTGGGCAGGGCAGCCCCCGACCTCTCCGCCGAGGCGCTGGCGCGGCTCGCGTCGCACAAGTGGCCGGGCAACGCGCGCGAGCTGCGCAACGTGATGGAGCGCGCCGCGCTGATCTGTGAGGGCGGCGCGATCGGCCCGCAGCACCTCGACCTGGGGCGCGGCGCGGCGCCGGCGGCCGCCCAGAGCGACCTGCGCGGCGAGATGGAGTCGCTGGAACGGAAACGCATCGTCGAGGCGCTGGAGCGCTCGGGCGGCAACCAGACGCGCGCCGCGGAGATCCTCGGCATGCCCCGGCGCACGTTGGTGAAGCGGCTGGCGCAATACGGGATCGACCGCACACGCCGCTGATCACTGGCCGCCGCAGCCGCACTGGTTCGCGGCCGAGGACGAATTGCGCGGCGCCGGCGCGCTCGCGGTGAAGTCGGCCGAGGCGCTGTCGGTGTCGTCGCAGCCCGCTCCGTTGCGCAGCACCGCCTTGGTGTTGCTCGGGTCCGCCGTCTGCGTCAGGCACTCGTTGCCGCCGGTCCCGCTCCCGTAGGGCACGAAGTCGACCACGTCCGCTCCCGACGGGCAGGCGCCCGAGAGCGCGCCGGTGGTCTTCACCAGCGCCACCTTGCCCGCGCCCGCGGCCATGGGGATGGTCCCGGAGACGTCGGGCGCCGGCAGGAGGCTGCCGTTGCCCGCACCGCCGCCCTCCTGGACGAGGAAGAACGCTCCCGGCTGGATGGTGCCGGAGAGATTGGTCTGGTTCGTCCAGCTCGTGCCGTTGGAGGAGGCGTATTGCACCGACCAGCCGCCCAGGCTCACCGCCGTGTTGCCCCGGTTGTGCAGCTCGATGAAGTCGTTCTGGTAGGGCGCGCTGGTGTTGCCGCCGCCGCCGAAGATCTGGCTGATGACGATCTGCGACGGCACGCAAGCCGGCAGGCCGAACGTGAGATCCGCGGTCACCTCGTCCAGGCCGTAGGTGGCGCGGATGGTGCCGGTGCCCGATGCCTGCGCGTCCGCGGTCACGGAGAAGCTTGCGCCCAGGGCCTCCGCCGGCACGTCCACGCTGGCGGGGGCGGTCGTGAACGCGCTGGCCGGCTTGTACTGCAGGCCCACCGTGATCTGCTCGAAGGCGGGGATGTCGAGCTTCACGCTGAACGACGCCGACGTCCCGGGCGGCAGCACCGCCGGCGTGGGCTCGATGGCTACCAGGGTGGGCAGTTCGGCGGCGCCGAGGACGCGCACCGTCCGCGCCTTGATCTTGCCGTCGATGCTGGCCGTCAGCTCGACGCCGGCATTCTTGTTCACGCCCGTCATGCGAACGGGCACGAAGGTGTCACCCGCGGCGATGCTGAGCGCGCCGCCGTTTTCCAGAGTCAGGTCGCCGCTCGTCGTGGTGATGGTCACGGGCGTGGCCTGTCCCCGCGGCGCGGAGATGGTGACGCGCAGTTCCTCGGGGAACGTCGAGCCCATCGGGCGCCCCACGCGCGTGAACGTGCCGGCGGGCCCGAACTTGGGGCCCAGGACGATGTCCGTCGCAGCGCGCGGCTCGAGCTTCATGTGCCCGTGGCGCCTCTCGAGGATCCCGGTGAGCAGGTCGATCCCGTCGCCCTGCGCGGGGAACGGGCTGGCCCGGTAGATCAGGTCGTTGACGCGCAGCCCCGGATCGAGCGCGAACTCGTACGTGGGCGCGGCGTCGCCCGGATGGGGCGCGGGACTGGCGTCGCTGACGGCGACGTCGGCGAGCCGCACCAGGACGCCCTCGAGCCCCTGGGCACGCGCGCCGCCGTCGGCGATCTGCGCGACCGTGACGGCGATGGGGGCCGGCAGCGGGTTCCCGCTGTTGCGCTTCGTCTGGGCTACGGAAGTGAGCCGGATCTGGCCGTCGAGGTTGTCGACGGTGGCGCTGCTGATGTCGAGCCGATCGCCGGCCGCGATGCCGGTGGTGGCGCCGGAGACGAACACGCCCGAGTCGTCGGGGCCGGCGTAGCCCAGGTCGTTCTCGTGGACCTGGAGGAACCAGCCGGCGCCCGGCGCCACCGCGGTGACGAGAACGTCGTCGAGCGCGAAACGCATCTTGTTGAAGAGCGGCAGCCCGGAGGCGGCGCGCTTCTTCACGTCGTAGAGGCGGGCCTTGCAGACGGCGGAGAGGAGATTGGAGGCCGGGCAGGGATCGCAGGCGTCGCCGATGCCGTCGCCGTCGGCGTCGGCCTGACCCGGGTTGGAATGGACCGGGCAGTTGTCGACGCCGTTGAGGACGCCGTCGCCGTCGAGGTCGTCGGGAACGGCGGGCCCGGGGCAGGTGCCGTCGTTGGCGGCGCAGGTCGGGTACGCATCGCACGCGTCGCCGATGCCGTCGCCGTCGGAGTCGGCCTGCTGGCTGCCGTCGACCGGGCGCACGGGATTGAACACGCCGGGGCAGTTGTCTTGCGCGTCGGGCACGCCGTCGCCGTCGCCGTCGCCGGCCTGCGGGATGCCGGTGTACGCGGTGGTGCCGGCCGGCACCCATGGCGGCTGCCGCGACGGCACGCAGGTGGGCTCGGTGCGCGGCGCCGTCTTGCAGAAGAACAGCTCGTAGCTGCTCGCGTTCGACGAGGTGAGCTGTGCCATCGTCTCCGTCAGCTCCCCGCCCAGGCAGACGTGTTTCCCCTCGACGCACGAGGCGTCGCGCGTGCCGCCGGCCGGGTTGTGCGGCGGGATGGCCTCGCAGCCGGAACCGCCCAGCGCCGCCACCACCGCGGCGTCGCCGTACAGCGCCTTGCCGGCGCGCAGGGTGAGCACGACGTCGATGGGCTCGGCCTCGACCACCGCGGTGTGCGGCGCGGCCAGGTGCTTCTCGGCGCGGAAGATGGCGATGTCTGCCACCCTGCCCGAAACCAGCCGGCCCACGCGGTGGCCGACGCGCATGACGTCGGCCGCCGAGGAGGTGACCATGCGCCACAGCTCCTCGTCGCTGAAGACGCCGCCGAAGCTGTTCGCCGAGAGCGACTTCGCGCAGCGCAGCTCGCGCAGCACGTTCATCGAGCCGGAACGCAGCCAGTCGGTGCCGAGCGCGATCTGCACGCCCAGCCGCTTGAAGGCGGTGATCATCGAGGTGTTGCCGTAGAGCCGCACGTTCGATCGCGGCGACCAGACGTAGCCGGTGCCGCTGTTCGCCAGCTCCTCGATCTCGGGCGCGGAGAGCGCCACCGCGTGCACGAAGGCCGTGCGCAATCCGAGCAGGTTCACCGGCGCCGCCGGCCTCCCGCTCGCGGCCGGCCGCCCGTCGATGCACTGGAACTCGTTGAGCGCCGAGGCCTCGATGCCCTCGGCCACGTGGGCGAAGAGGCAGGAGTCGCCCTTGATCTGCGACGGCTGGAAGAAGCCGGGGTACGCGCAGCTGTTGGTCCGCTCCGTCCCCGAGCCGTCGCCGAGCGGGAAGGTCTCGTAGTCCATGCCCGTCTGGTTCGCGCCCAGGCCTTCCTGGTTGGGCGAACTGGTCGTGTCGTTGGAGTCGAGGTTCCGCAGCAGGCCCTTGGGTCCGCCGCTGCCGGAGATGGAGGTGGTGGCGGCCATGAGGTGGCGCACCTCGGCCCAGCGCTGCTCGACGGAGCTGGAGGGGCCGCCGCTGGTGATCTCGCTGTGCCCGTCGTGGCCGACGCGCCAATCCTGGCGGTGTTCGTAGCGCTCGCCGCTGTCGGGCGTCCAGGGATCGGAGACGAAGGTGGAGTGCTCGTGGGCGTTGATCAGGCCGGGCGAGATCACCGCCTTGGCGCAGGTGATGCGGGTGGCGCTGGAGGCGCCGGCCTGGCCCGTGCAATCGGCGGCGACGCAGCGGATGATCCCCGACGCGTCGACCAGCACCTGGCCGGGAGAGATGACCTGGGATGGCGCCAGCACGATGCCGCCGAAGAGCTTGTTGGCGTCGCCGGCCACGATGGTGCAGGCCGGCTTGAGGCGGCAGTCGGCCCCGCAGTCGTCGGTGGAGTCGCACTGCTCGCCGGAGTCGACGACGCCGTTGCCGCAGGCGCTGGGCGTCACCGGAGACGACGCGTCGGAGGCGGGCCCGATGCCGACCGCGTTGGTGGCGGCGACGGTGAACGTGTACGCCGTGCCGTTGGCAAGGCCGGTCACCGCCGCGCTGGTGGCGCCGCTGGTCGTAGCCGAGGCGCCGCCCGGGCTGGCGGTCACGCGATATTGGGTGATCGGGTATGCCGCCTCGACCGTCGCGTCGGTCCAGGCGACCGTCACCTGCGCGTCGCCCGGGACGGCGCTGGTGATCGAGGGCTTCGCCGGCAGCTTCGCCGTCGTCACCTGCGTGGTCGGCGCCGAGTAGGGGCCGGTGCCGGCGTCGTTGACGGCGGCGATGCGGAAGGCGTAGCCGGTGCCGTCGGAAAGGCCGCTCGCCGAGGCGGAGCCGGCGCCCACGCTGGCCGCCGTGTCCGCGAAGGCGCCGCCGCCCTGCGAGAGCTGGACCTTGTACGACGTGATGGCCGCCCCGTTCTCGGCGGGCGCCGTGAAGGTGAACGACGCGCTGCGAATGCCGGCGGCCGCGCTGCCGATCGCCGGCGCGTCGGGCGCTCCGGCGGGCGTCACCGGCGCCGATGGAGCGGAGGGATCGCCGTCGCCGACGGCGTTCGTGGCCTTGACGGTGAAGGTGTAGGGGTGCCGTTGGCGAGGCCGGTGATGGTCGCGCTGCGCACCGTTCCGCCCGTCGAGCCCGTGCTGCCGCTCGAAGACGTCCAGGTGTAGCCGTCGATGGGATCGGTGCTCGCGGGCGCGCTCCATTCGAGCAGGACCTGCCCCGACCCGCGCGTGACCTTGGTGATGGCGGGCGCGCCCGGCCGGTCGATGAGCCGCACCTGCGCCGAGGCCTCCGAGAGCGGGCCGTCGCCAATCGCGTTGGTGGCCAGCACCGAAAACGAATAGCGGCGGCCGGCGAGGAGGCCGGTGACGGCGGCGCTGGTGCCGGTGATCGACGCCGCGCTCTGCACCGGCGCGCCCGCGTCGAGCGACTGGAATACCTTGTATCCGCTGATCGCGCTGCCGTTGTCGGCCGGTGCGGTCCAGTTCACCGCCGCGGCCCGCACGCCGCCCGCCGCGGTGACGCCTCCCGGCCTGGCCGGAGGCCCGCGCGGCGTCACCGGTGCTCTCGGCGCCGAGGCCGGCCCCAGCCCGATGGCGTTTCCGGCGCGAACCGTGAAGGTGTACGCAGTTCCATTGGCGAGGCCCGTCACCGTGGCCGACAGCGCCGTGCCGGCCGCCTCGACGCTCGCGCTCCCAGGCGCGGCGGCGACGACGTACCGCTCGATGGGCGCGCCGCCATCGGAGGCCGGAGCCCGCCAGGTCAACGTCGCCTGGCCGACGCCCGCCGCGGCGACGATGTCTCGCGGCTCACCGGGGACCGACCGGGGCGGCGCGAAGGCCGCGCTCAGCTCCGCGTCGGCAACGAGAACGATCGAGCAGGCCTCGGTCCCCGAGCAGGCCCCCGACCAGCCGCCGAACGAAAAGCCGGCCGCCGGCTCCGCGGCCAGCGTCACGCGCGTGCCGCGGGCGAACCTCGCCGAACAGGTGGCACCGCAGATGATGCCGGAGGGGGACGACCGGATCGTCCCTTCGCCATTGCGCACCACCGTGAGCGTGAACTGGACCGGGGACGAGCCGCAGCCGGCCAGCGCAAGGCCGCCAAGAGCGACGAGGAGGGTTCTCGGCATCGTTGGTCCTGATCGCGCGGGCACACCGGCGCGCCCGCAGCAGGACTAGCCGCGCCGCACCCGTAGCGTCAACCGCAGATGCCGAGCGCGCCGCTGTCGACACCGATGCACTTGAGCGGGCTGGCGCAGTTGCCGTTGCGGAAGCAGGGGCTGCCGGCGCCCTGCGCGGGCTGGCACGATCCGCTGAACTCCTTCTCGCCCACCGAGAGATCGTTGGTGCAGAAGAGCCCGGCGGCGCAGTCGGCGCTGCTCAGGCAGCGGAAGCCGGGGGTGAGCGGGGCGAAGCTGCAGATGCCGGAGGAGGCGCCGGCGGGCTTCATGCAAACGAGATCCGGCGAGCACGCCGCGTCGTCGTTGCAGGCGTCGCCGGGGCGGACACCGCAAGCGGCGAGGGCGAGGGCGACGAGGGCGAGGCGCCTCACAGCGATCCCTCCAGCAGGACCTGCACGCTGCGGCCGGGCCCGTCGATGCCCGAGCCGTGCATCCGGTAGCTGAGGTTGGTCAGGTTCTCGAGCGCGGCGGTGATGCGCAGGCGATCGAAGAGCGAAAGCCCGCCGCGCAGCGTGAACACCGCCCAGCCCGGCGTGCCCGTGCACCTGCCGGGGACGTCCTGGCAGATGCGCACGTCGCCCAGGTCGGCCGCCCCCAGCCGGTCCTGCCGGAGCGCGAAGCGCATCACGCCCTCGGCGAACCAGGCGTTGGCGGGCGCGCGCCAGCCGAGGCCGACCTTGCCGAAGAGCGGCGGCACCTTCTCCGCCGGCTCCTCGATGATGGTGGCCGGCTGCGATGGATCGCTCCCTGGCTGGGTGCGCCTGATCTGCCCCCGGACCCAGGCGGCATTGGCGAAGAGGGCCAGCCGCTCGACGATCGGGACGCGCACCGCGGCCTCGACGGCGTGGTAGCGCGCCGAGTCGGCGTTGGAGAACCGGACCACCCGCTGCCCGTCGAGCCGATCGTTTCCGGCGATGCTCGCGCCCTCCCGACCCAGGGCGGCGAAGACGTGCGTGTAGGAATAGGCGGCCAGGGCCTCCAGGCCCTTGTCGGCGAACTTGACGTTGATCTCCGGACCGAGCGCCTTTTCCGGCTTGAGGCCGCGCGTCGGGAGCAGGAACGAGCCACCCTCGACGCCGAGCCGCGCCATGTCGTCCATGTTGGGCGCGCGATAGCCGAGGGAGAGGCCGGCGTTGACGGCCACCGGCTGGACCGGCCGGTAGCGGACGTGAACGCCGCCGGCGTAGACGGGGATGAGCTCGCTCGCTGCATCGATCACCGGCAGGCCGGCCGTCGGGAAGAGGATCTGGAGTCGGTTGTCCGCGGGAAGGTCGATGCGCGCCAGGCCCAGGCGCGCCTCGGTGTGGAGCGAGATTCCTGGCGCCACCTCGAGACGATGGCCGGCGAAGAGGCCGGCGCTCTGGTAGCCGGGGCCCTCGCCGTAGCGCGACAGCTCGCTCTTCTCGCTCAGCCCCCCGCTGCCGATCGCCCCGCGCGCCGCCTTGCTGGCGATGAAATCGAAGTAGGCCTCCAGGCCCGCCACCAGGGGGCCACCGGCGACCTTCGACTCGCCCTCGATCTGCAGGCCCAGCGTGCCGACGCGGTTCTCGTCGCGCTCGAGGCTGTCGCGGCTCACGCGGTACCGGTCGGCCAGCTCGTGCTGCCGGTGGAACGAAGCGGTGGCGCGCACGTTGGAGAGGCCGCCCAGCGCGTCGGCGCCGTAGCGCAGGTACGCGAGCTGCCTCTCTTGCAGGCTGAACATCCGCACGTCGAGCGGCGTGGAGCGATCGGTGCGCGGCACGTCGAACTGGCGCGTCGACTGGAACGACGCCGTCAGCCGGTGGCCGGGCGCGAGCAGCGCGGTGGCGGCCCCGGACGCGCTCCATTCGTCGTAGCCGGTGAAGTGCTGGACGCCGGTGTCCCGGCCGCCGCGCAGCTCGCCGAAGTGGCGTGCGCTGCCGGTGAAGATGGCGGCCAGCGACTCGCCGGCCCAGCGGACCCGGGCGCCGACTTGCCCCGAGTCGTCGGCCGTGCTCCCCGCCAGGCGCAGGTCGGCGCCGAAGGCCTTGGCGGCGCCCGGCTCCGGCTGCTCGGTGAGCACGTTGATGGCCGCGCCGATGGCGTCCGAGCCGTACAACGCCGATCCGGTGCCCCGCACCATCTCGATGCGGTCGACCAGCAGCGGATCGATGGTGTTCGTGTACTGGTTGGGCCCGGCGCGGAAGGTGGAGTTGTTGAGCCGGATCCCGTCGACCAGCACCAGGATGCGGTTGCCGAACTGGCCGCGCACGAACGGCATGCCGCCGCCGTAGTTGGTCCGTTGCACCCAGACGCCCGGCTCCTCGAGCAGCGCCTCGGGCGTGGAGCGCGCCTGGTGACGGTCCATCTCCTGGCGGCGGAGCACGGTGGTGGTGCGCGGGCTGTCGATCACCAGCTCGCGCCGCCGCGAGGCGGTGACGGTGATCTCCTCCGTCAACCCGATCGACTCCGGCGGCGGCTGCGGCGCTTCCTTGGGCCGCTCCTTGGGCGGCTTCTTGGGCGGCTCCTTGTCCTGTGCCGTCGCGGCGATGCTGAGCAAGGCGGCGACGATCAGCGTCGGGCGCACGATTCCCCCGGGGGCGGTCTGGCGATAGTAGGCGAAGCGCGCGCGCGGTTTCAGCGCACCACCAGATCGCCGGAGAAGGTCTCGCATTCGACGACGCCCTCGCCCGAGCCGAGGCGCGCCCGTCGCCAGGAGTGCTTTCCCCTGCCGCCCTCGACCGGGGCCAGCGCCCGGCCCTCGTCGCGCAGCGCGCCCGAGTGGGTGGCGAAGTGCAGCTCGAACGAACTGGGCAGGGCGGGCTTGAGCCGCACCGCGCCCGACACGCTCTCGACGTCGGCGCGGCAGCCCCTGGCGCACGCGCCCTCCCACTCGATCTGGCCCGAGGCGGTCTCGACGTCGAGCTGCAGCGCCGGGTTCTTGCTGGAGATGGCGATGGCGCCGGAGACGGTGTGGATGCGCAGCGGGCCCTGGGCGGCGCCGATGCGCACCCGGCCGTCGATGGTCTCGACGTCGACCGCCGCCGCGCCCTCGACGGAGACGTCGCCCGACGAGGTGCGCACGCGGACATCGCCGTCCACCCCGCTGGCCGAGATGGCGCCTTGCGCCGAGCCCAGGTCGAGGCGGCTCTTGCGCGGCAGCTCGATCCGCACGCGCCCCGGGCTCTTCGGCTCGACGCCCAGGTCGACATCGATGCGGTCGGCGCCGGCGAAGAGGATGCGGACCAGGCGCCCGGGCGAGTCCGGCAGCGCCACGCGGACGGCCGGCGCATCGGAGGCGGTGATCTCGACGCGCGCCGCGACGGTGCGCAGCCGCAGCGAAACCGGCCCAGCCACCGAGGCCACCGCCGAGCCCTGGCCGGAGGCCAGCGCGTTGGTGAGCGCGGCGATGAGGAACAAGCTCATGGCTCCTCCGCCAGCTCGCGGCGAAGCGACCGCAGGTAGGCCGTGTACCCCTCCAGCCGGCGCACGCGCGCGGAGGAATCCGCCGCCGACAGGATTGAGAGGCGCGGGCGCGGCGGCAAGGGCCCCCGGGCCGCGAGTTGGGTTTCGAGGACGTCGATGGCGCGGCGCACGTCGGTCTCCGCGCGCTCCAGCGCCACCTCGGCCGAGGGCGGCGGCACGCCTTCCTCCCGGCGCGGTTCGACGGCGACGAGGAGCGCGGCCGCCGCGGCCAGCATCGCCGCCGCGAACGCGCCGCGCACCGCGAACCGCCGCCGCCGAAGCCGCTTCTCGACGCCCTCCCAGAGCCGCTGCGGACGGCCGGCGCCGGCGACGGACCAGCGCCGGACCAGCTCCCGTTCGCCGGCGAGCAGCCGCAGCTCTTCCGCACAGCCCGCGCACGAGCGCACGTGCGCCTCGAGCGCGGCCTCGTCCGACTCGCCGCGCGAGAAGAGCTCCAGCTCCTCCAGCCGCTCGGGGCAGCCCGGCGTCACGGCGCGCCTCGCAGGTAGCCCAGGATCTCCTCGCGGATCTGCAGCCTCGAGCGATGGATCTCGTTCTTCACCTTCTGCAGCGACCAGCCCATCGCGTCGGCGATCTCGCCGTAGCCCAGGTCCTGATCCAGCCGCATGAGGAGCGCGGCGCGCCGCTCGGGCTCGAGCCGGGCCAGCGCGGCGCCCAGCACGCGCTCCGCCTCGCCGTGCAGGATGCCGTCGTCGGGCGCCTGCGGTTCGGGCGCGGGCTCGATCGGGAGCGGACGCGACCGGAGTCGCCGTCGCGAGAGCGCATCGAGCCAGATGTTCTTGGCGATCCCCAGCAGCCAGGGCCGCAGCCGCGCACCTTCTCGGATGGAACCAAGGCTGGCATGCGCACGGGCGAACGTCTCCTGCGCGGCGTCGTCGGCCTCGTCGGGGGCGCGCATCAGCCCGCCCAGGTAGCGCCGGACCGCCGGCGAGTGGCGGACGAAGATCATGCGAAACGCCTCCCGTTCGCCCGCGCGAGCCGCGGCGAGGAGCGCCTCGTCGTCTTCCGGCTCGCTGGCGATCGCCCTGCCCTCCCCGACGAGGTAGGCGGAGCCGGCCCCCGGTTTCACGCCGCATCCCCGGACTGCTCGCGGGAGACGAGAGCGGAACCGGGCCTCATCCGCGGAGTGAGGCCATCCGGGCGCGGCGCGGTCAAGCGACCGGTCGCTCGGGCGCCGCCGCGGCCACGCGGACGCCGAGCGCGAGTTGCCCCAGCGCCGCGAGGACGCAGAGCAAGCCGCAGCCCACCCAGAGCGCGGGCGCGCCGGCCCGGGCCAGCACCGCCGAGCCGATGGCGGGGGCGGCCATCCCCGCCAGGGCCCAGCCGAGGGCGAAGGCGCCCTGGTAGCGGCCGCGCATCTCGGTGGGGGCCATGGCGGCCACCACCGCCGACGCCACCGGCACGTACGCGATCTCGCCGAGGCTGAGCACGCCGGTGGCGAGCGCGAACTGGGGCGCGGTGGCGCAGACGGCGTACGCGGCGTACCCCGCGCCGAGCAGCAGCGTGGCCGCGGCCAGGACGCGCGCCGGAGCGAAGCGGTCGGTCACGCGCGCCGTGAACGGCTGCAGCCCGGCGATGAGCGCGGTGTTGACCAGGAAAACGAGGCCGAACTGCTGGGCGGAGAGGCCGTGCCGCTTCATGTCCATGGGCGCGGCGGCGAGGAACTGCATCAGCACCAGGCAGAACGCGAAGTGGAGGCCCCAGAAGCCGAGGAAGCGCCGGTCGGCCACCAGCGCCGCCCAGCCGCCCCCGGCGCTCTCCCGCGCCTGGCCCGCCACGGCCGGGAGCGTTTCCGGCACCCGCCGCCAGACCAGGAGCGCGAACGCCGCCGTGGTGGCCGCGTCGAGGAGGAAGAGGAGCAGCCAGCTCTTCTCCGCCAGCGCGCCGCCCACCAGCAAGGAGACGCCGATGCCGACGTTGTTGGCCCAGTAGAACAGCCCGAACCCGCGAGCCCGATCCGCCTCGGGCAGCAGATCGCTGAGCATCGCGCTGATGGCGGGCTGGCCGAGGTGCGAGACGAATCCGAAGGCGCAGACCAGGCCCACGATCGCCGCCGTCGAGGTGAGGAAGCCCAGCCCCGCCGCGCACGCCGCCGAGAGCACCAGCGCGGCGA
>Ga0247727_10007985_pt1 | contig 19843 bp, 14 predicted proteins | sample WisWelCaveWW1625_FD_202498 | JGI IMG/M metagenome (GOLD analysis project Ga0247727, IMG submission 202498) | Biofilm microbial communities from Wishing Well Cave, Virginia, United States - WW16-25 | ecosystem: Environmental > Aquatic > Deep subsurface > Groundwater > Cave microbial mat | place... | reverse complement strand
GCCGCGATGCACGTCGAGATCTATCGCTTCCTGAAAACGCCGCTCACGGTTCGGCTCATTGAAATGTCCGATCGGTTGCGCGGCATTCGCACGTCGATTGACGCGGCGGTCACGCACGAGCGGCTGCTCACGGTCGTCGCGGCTCCGATCGCCGTGATGATCCTCGCCGCGCTGCTCATCTTCTGTCTGTCGCGCAGCGTCGTGGCGATTCATGCGGCAGCGTGTCGTTGGCGCGGCCGCGTCATCGGGGCGGCGTACTTTCTCGTTGCAATCCTGGCGACACGGCTCGCCGGACTCGACTGCGCCGTGGTCACCAATCCGCACGTCGAACTCGTCGCGTCGTTCTGGGACCGCTCCGATCCGTTCCTTGACGCCCATTTCGACGCATCCGACTTGGAAGATTTCAAGCCAGCCGCCCACGCGACGCGCGCGGCCGACGCGACGGCAGAACCGGACCCGCTCGCCACGTTTCGCGATCGCGCTGGACCGTGCAACGTGGTGATGGTCGTGATGGAGTCGGTCGGGTCGCGGTACATGGGCCACTTCGGAGCACCGCACGCGAACACGCCGGAGCTCACGCGGCTCGCGCGGCGCGGCATCACGTTCGATCGCATCTACGCGTCGCAGCCGTACACGTCCAACGCGATGGCCGGCCTGTTCTGTTCGGTCTATCCCTGGCACGGCTGGCGGTCGCTGCCCGGCCGCGCGCCGGCATTGAAGATCCCCGGCCTAGGCGACGTGCTCGCGAGTCGCGGCTACCGCACCGCGTTTCTGCACACGGGCGACTTGCGGTTCGATTCCGAAGCGGAGTTCCTGCACCGCCACGGTTACTCCGAGGTGCGGCACGTCGTGAACTTGAAGGAGCTTGCACGGGACAACGCCACTCAAGCCGACGCCGTCCCTGCGTGGACCGGCGACGCACGCTGGCTGCCCGATCGCATGCTGCTCGACGCCACGCGCAACTGGCTGAACGCCGACCGCGATCGCCCGTTCTTCCTCACGCTCTGGACCATCCAGACGCATCATCCCTATTTTTCCGACGCCACGCACGCGAACCGATTCGTCGACGACCCCGATCTGAACCGGTACTTGAACGCCATCGCGCACACGGACCAACTCATCGGCGACCTCTACCGCGAACTCGAATCGCGCGGGCTTGCCGATTCGACGCTATTCGTCGTGGTCGGCGATCACGGCGACGCGTTCGCGCAGCACGGTTACTTCGGCCACGCCCAAACGCTCTACGAGGAAACCGTGCGTGTGCCGCTCGTCGTGGTACACCCGCAACTCGAAGTGGCCCACCGCCGGCGCGACACGCTGGGCCAGCAGATCGACATCGCGCCGACGATTCTCCAACTGCTGGGCCTCGACGCCCCAGCCGAGTGGCAGGGCCGCAGCCTGTTCGCCGCCGACCGGCCGAATCGTGCGTACCTGTTCACGGGCATGATTCATTACCTATTCGCCGTCGTCGAAGGGGACCGCAAATACATCTTCGACGCGACCACGAACCGTCGGGAATGCTACGACCTGCGCGCTGATCCGACCGAGCAGCACAACTTGGCACTGCAATCCGCCGGACGCGACGATTTCAAGTCGCAGCAACGTCGGCTCGCGGCCTGGCTCAAGTTTCAGAACGACTACCTGAGCCAGTTCCTGCCAGACTCCGCGCCGCAGCCGCAATGACTGGGCACGGTCGCGCCGATTGGGAAATGAGAATCAAAAGCCATGGTTGCACCAGACCACAAAAACTTTGCCGGGGATGATCTGCTGCGCGCACCAGACCAAAAAAAACTTTCCGGTGATCATCTGCTGCGCGCACCAGACCCCAATAACTTTGCCAGCGATGACCTGCTGCGCGCACCAGGCCCCAAGAACTTTGCCGGCGATGACCTGCTTCGCGTACCAGACCCTAAAAACTTTGCCGGCGATGACCTGCTGCGCGTACCAGACCCTAAAAACTTTGCCGGCGATGACCTGCTGCGCGTACCAGACCCTAAAAACTTTGCCGGCGATGATCTGCTGCGCGCAACAGACCCTAAAAACTTTGCCGGCGATGATCTGCTGTGCGCAACAGACCCCAAAAACTTTGCCGGCGATGGTCTGCTGCGCGCAACAGACCCAAAAAACTTTGCCGGCGATGGTCTGCTGCGCTAAGAAATATATGCACAAAGTGATATGTATAAACACTTTACATCTACTGATACGCAAGGCATCCTGATTAATGCCACATTGGCAGCCTCGGATCGTGCGATTTCGCACATCTGTCGAATACCCGACCGAAATGAGGGCAATATTCGTCGCGTCGCGCAGCGACAAGAGGGTTGCCGCGGTATTGATTTTTGGCCAGACACAGCCTCACGGACTCGTCTACTCGCACTCCTCCAGCAACCGCGTCACCGCCTCCATCGGCAGTCCGACCACGTTGGAGTGGCTGCCACGAATGATGGTCACGTACGGATCGGGATCCTGAATCGCGTACGCGCCGGCCTTGCCGACCCAGCGGTCGCTCGCCAGATAGTCGTCCAGCTCCTGACCACTGAGCTGCCGCATTTCGAGTTCGGTCACGTCCACGGCCATGAGGTGGTTATCGTCCGGACGGCGCCAGAGGCAGACTCCCGTGAGCACTTGATGAACACTGCCGGAGAGCGATTCGAGGATGCGTCGCGCGTGGGCTTGATCGACCGGTTTGCCGATGATCTCTCCGCCGAGCGCGACGACTGTGTCTGCCGCGAGCACCCGACCGCAGTCAATTTGGGACGCGACCTGCTCGGCCTTGAGCCACGCTGTGCGAGCGACGTACTGCGCCGCGTCGGCAAACAGCGTCGGGTCCGGCTCGCCATCCTTGGGCACGATGACGTCAAACACGTAACCTGCCTCTCGCAGCAGCCGCTCGCGTTGCGGTGAACCACTTGCCAGAATGAGTCGCGACGGTGGCACGGTCACGAGGAAGGTGAGTGGTGAGTGGTGAGTGAGTGGTCGGTTGCGATCGCCGATTGCGTCGTCTCGCCGACGCCGGCCGGCGACGCGGCGATGACGGGAGAGTCTGTCGCCTGCCCGGTCGTGCGATCGACCGCCGCCGCCGGAATCACTTGGCGTGCTTGAAATCGCTCGACCGCCCAGCGTGTCAGATAATAGCCCGGCACGGCACTGGCGATCGCGAGCACGAGTCCGCCGAGCCACATCGGTCCGGCGAGTTCCACGCACAGCGTCCAGATCGCACTCTTGAAACCGTCCCAGCCGGAGTAGTCGAGCGCTCGCCGCATCTCGTCGTAGGTGAATCGCTGTTCGAGGACCAGCGCGCCCAGCCAGTATTCAATCCAGTACATGGGCAGCATCGTCAGCGGATTCGAGACATACACGGCAACGAGCCCGGCCAATTTGTTCGCTCGCAATAGCATCGCCGCGGCGACGACTAGAATCATGTGAATGCCGACGGTCGGCGTCCACGCGATGAAAAGCCCGATCGCCGTGCCGAGCGCGATCGAGTGCGGCGTGTCCTGAATGAACAGCAGCGAACGAAACATTCTGGCGAGTTTTCCGAACATGGTCGGTCGCGGGTCGCGAACCTCTCTGAACAAGTCGCGTTTGAAGACTTCGATATTAGCCGCCGTCGCAAACATGCTTCAAGGGAAGCTGCGGACGGTGTTGATATACTAATTCGGATTTGAACGGCAGTGCTCGCCGGCTGCGTTGACGCGAACGATCGGGATTCTCGGAGAGACCGATGGACGATTCGTGGCGACATCTCATCGAACAGATACACAACTCCGGCCGCCGAGTGGTCATGGCGATCACCGGCGGCGGCAGCGGCGCGATTGCCGAACTCCTGTGCGTGCCCGGCGGCTCGCGCACGCTGATCGAGGCGATCGTGCCGTACGACTTCGCCGCGCTCGCCGAGTTCCTGGGCACGGAGCCGGAATCCGCTTGCAGCCCGGAGACGGCCGTCGCGATGGCACGGCGAGCACGCGAGATCGCCGCGCGGCTTTGCCACGAGGAAGTTCCGCTCGTCGGTGTTGGAGTCACGGCAAGCCTTGTCAGCGATCGACCGAAGAAGGGAAAGCACCGCTGCCACATCGCGATCGATTGCGGCAGGTCAACGATTATCTCGCGATCCATCATGCTGAAGAAGGGCGAGCGCGACCGGGCTGCCGAGGAAGAATTGGTGGCACGCGAGATACTCCTTGCCCTGGCTGAAGCAAGCGGCGTGCAGTGCGCCAATGCCACTCTGCTGGAAGCGTCGGACGAGTTGAGTGGCAGTTTGCTTCCAGTTCCGGACGTGGTTTTTCAACTGCTCGATGGCCGAATAAGTCGCGTCACCGCGTTGCCGGACGGGCAGATGGTCACGAGTGCAGCGCTGCCACGGGCCGTCGTCGCCGGCTCGTTCAATCCGCTGCACGACGCTCATCTCGCGTTGGCGCAAGTCGCGTGCGAGATATTGCAGACGCCCGTGTCGTTTGAAATTTCGGTGCTCAACGTGGACAAGCCGCCGCTCCACGTCGGCGAGGTGCGTCGCCGGCTCTCCCAATTCGCCTGGCGGCATCGCGTCGAATTGACCCGCGCGCCGACGTTTCGCGAGAAGGGGGTGCTGCTCCCCGGCACGACGTTCGTCGTCGGGGCCGACACGGCTGAACGAATCGTGCAGCCGAAATATTACGGCGCCAGCGACTCGGCGATGCGGGCGGCGCTCGGCGAGATTGCCGCGTGCGGCTGCCAATTCCTCGTCGCCGGCCGCGCCGTGGCCGATGGCCGGTTCCTCACGCTCGCGGACTTGGCCGTCCCGACAGAGTTCAATTCGCTCTTCACGTCAATTCCCGTAGGACGCTTTCGCAGCGAACTGTCCTCCACACGGCTGCGGCAAGATTGATTTGAGTCGCGAGCCGTCGTGTGCCGAAAAGTCACGGGATAATCTCTCTCGGCGGCGTTCGGCGGCATGGATTGGCCGACTGGCGATAATTCCTCAAGTCATGCCCGACCGCGGCCGTGGTCCTGGCTGCCGGGACTCCACCTGAATTTTCGTTTGATCCTTACATTTGTTACCGCGAGCGGCACACGACCGTCGCGCCCGAGAGAACGGAGCAGCGAATGAAGACCAGCGTCGCGAGTTGGCGGTTGAAGCGGCTGATTATCGAGCAGGCGCGGCCGTCGCTGCAAAACCGGCAACCGCGGCACAGGACCGCCGAGCTGCCGGCGATTTTGAGCGACCATGATCTGCGGCTAATTCGCGACGGCAAGCACACGTCGCTGTACCGGCGGCTCGGAGCACATCACACGCGGCGCGGCCAAGAGCGAGGTGTGCGATTCGCCGTGTGGGCGCCGAACGCCCAACGCGTCAGCGTGATCGGCGACTTCAACGGCTGGAATCGCAACGCGACGCCGATGGAACTCGGCGGCGAGCACGGCGTCTGGCACGCGTTCGCGCCAGGCATCGCGGACGGCTCGCTCTACAAGTTCGCGGTCGAGAGCGACGGCGGGCACTGGATGGAGAAATCCGACCCGTTCGCGTTCGGTTGCGAGTTGCGGCCGTCAACCGCGTCGGTCGTGCGCGATCTGCATCGACACGCGTGGAACGACGAGGAGTGGATGGGCCACCGGCATCGCTGGCAAGCAGCGCAGCGGCCCATGTCGATCTACGAAGTACACCTCGGAAGCTGGCTGCCGGCGTCGGCGTCCGGCTCAGGAGACAGGCTGTTCCCAAATTATCGCGACTTGGCCCACGCACTCGTCGCATACGCGCGCGAGATGGGCTACACGCACGTCGAGCTGATGCCGATCACCGAGCATCCGCTCGACGCCTCGTGGGGTTACCAGACGACTGGCTTCTTCGCGCCGACCAGCCGCTTCGGATCGCCGCAGGATTTCATGTACTTCGTCGATTACTGCCACCAGAACGGAATCGGTGTCATCCTCGATTGGGTGCCCGGCCACTTCCCGCGCGACGGATTCGGCCTTGCCGGCTTCGACGGCAGTAGTCTCTACGAACATCACGATCCGCAGCAGGGCGAGCACCCGCATTGGGGCACGAAAATTTTCAACCACGGCCGCAACGAGGTCCGCAGCTTCCTCCTGTCGAGCGCGATGTTCTGGTGCGATCAATATCACGTGGACGGCTTCCGCGTCGATGCCGTCGCGTCGATGCTGTATCTCGATTACGGCCGCGAGCTCGGCCAGTGGCAGCCCAACCGATTCGGCGGCAACGGCAACATCGAGGCGATGGCCTTCCTCCGCGACTTCAACCAACTCGTGCACACGTATTATCCGGGCGTGCTCACGATCGCCGAGGAATCGACGGCGTGGGCGGGCGTGTCGCACCCGGCGTCGACCGGCGGCCTCGGCTTCTCGATGAAGTGGAACATGGGCTGGATGAACGACACGCTGCGTTATTTCCGCCGAGAGCCGATTCACCGCCGCTTCCACCAGAACGACCTCACGTTCAGCGGCCTCTACGCCTGGAGCGAAAACTTCGTGCTGCCGTTTTCGCACGACGAGGTCGTCCACGGCAAAGGCTCGCTGCTGTCGAAGATGCCGGGCGACGATTGGCAGAAATTCGCGAGCCTGCGGCTGCTGCTCGCGTACACGTTCGCGCACCCCGGCAAGAAACTGCTCTTCATGGGCAACGACCTCGCGCCATGGCATGAGTGGAATCACCAGCAGCCGGTTGATTGGAGCCTGCTCGACCACGCGCCGCACGCGGGTGTGAACCGGCTCGTGCGCGACCTGAACCGGCTCTACAACCAAGAATCGTCGCTGCACGAACTCGACTTCGCCCCGGAAGGCTTCGAGTGGATCGACTGCTCCGACGCGGACTCGAGCGTCCTCTCCTTCATTCGCCGCGGCAAGAGTCGCGACGACTTCATCGTCGCCGCGGCCAATTTCACGCCGCGCGTCCGCGGCTCGTACCGCGTCGGCGTGCCGGCGGCCGGGCAGTACACCGAACTCCTGAACACGGATTCCGCGTCGTACTGGGGCACGAACGTCGGCAACCTCGGCGTCGTCTCGACGCAATCCATCTCGCACAACGGCCGCGCGCAATCGATCGAAATCGTGTTGCCGCCGTTGGCGTTGTTGCTTTTTTGTCCAGCAAAAAAACGCTGTGCGTAACACGCGTACGACGGGAATTATCGTACTACCTGGCGCCGGAGTTGACTTCGGATTGAAGCTGTTCGCCGGCGCAACTCTTGCGCATCACGTCGCTTGGCTGCCGCTGCTTGGATCGTTTACCTCACCGCGAGACGCTGCGCTCGAGTGTGCTTCACTAGCCACTGGCAAAGGGAATACGCCTTGCTATTATTGAACTGCATCCAAGGTGAGCAACGAGGCACCACAATGAGGTTCGCCCGGAGATCCGGAATTCTTTTGCACCTAACCTCGCTGCCGAGTCGCTTCGGCGTCGGTGACCTCGGCGAAGCGGCGTTTCGGTTTGTTGAGTTTCTAAACAGGGCGGGCCAGCAGATTTGGCAAGTGTTGCCGCTTAGTCCCACTTCGAAGGGAAACTCTCCGTACACGTGCTCCTCCGCGTTTGCCGGCAACCCGTTGATGATTTGTCCAAAACGGCTTGTCATGGATGGAATGCTTGACGATGCCGCGCTCCAAGACACTCCTGACTTTGCGGAAGATGAAGTCTCGTTCGACGCGGTTCGGCAATTCAAGAATTGCTTGTTACAACGATCGTTCGACATGTTCGGTCGCGCTAGAAAGCGCAGGCGGGCGTTTGATTTCTTCTGCCACAAGAACCGCTCGTGGCTCCATGACTTTGCACTCTTCGAGTCACTGCGGGACGAATTCGGCACTGGCGATTGGAGTGCGTGGGAACCAGAGGTCGTGCGACGCAACGCAAAGGCCCTTCAACATTGGGAACTCCGGCTCGCAACCCGGATTGAGTTTTCCAAATACGTCCAATTCATGTTCTCTCGCCAATGGCAACAACTGAAAGCGTTCGCCAAAGGACGAGTGGAAATCTTCGGAGACTTGCCGATTTTTGTGGCCTACGAAAGTGCCGACGTCTGGGCACACCCGACCTATTTCTGGCTTGATGAAGCCGGCAAGCCAACGGTGGTCGCGGGAGTGCCACCGGATGATTTCAGCGCGACGGGGCAGTTGTGGGAAAACCCGCTGTACAACTGGGACGAACTTGCTCGGGCCAATTTCGATTGGTGGGTCGAGAGGTTGCGTCATGCATTTTCGCTCTTCGGCATGCTTCGCGTCGATCATTTTCGTGGATTCGAGTCGTACTGGGAAGTTCCCGCGGATGCGCCGACCGCGCTGCACGGACGATGGGTAAAAGGTCCCGGGGCGGCCCCGTTTCGGGCGGCAGAGCGCAAACTTGGTGAACTGCGAATTGTGGCGGAGGATTTGGGCTCCATCACGTCGGAGGTACTTGCACTGCGCGACGACTTGCGATTTCCAGGCATGCGGGTACTTCAATTTGGGTTTGAGAATGGTGGAAATGAGTACCATCAACCGCACACTTTTCCGCAACATTGCGCCGCCTATACGGGGACTCACGACAATGACACAGTCGTTGGCTGGTTTCGTCGCCGCGCATCCACACAAAGTGACGACCGTGTGATGAAATACCTTGGGACAGACGGCCACGAAATCCACTGGGATCTCTGTCGTCTTGTCTTGTCGTCCGCAGCCGACACAGCAATCGTACCCCTGCAGGATGTGCTAGGCCTGGGCAGCGAAGCACGCATGAACGTGCCGGGACGATCTGAAGGAAACTGGAAGTGGCGTTATCGCGAAGAAATGCTGACGCGAGAGGTTGAGGAGCGATTAAGACGCTTGACCACGAACTCGGAGCGATACACGGCTCAGCCTCACAAGCACCGCAGTGCCTACGCTTTGCCCCTGTCCCATGGGGCTGGAGGTACTACCCGGCGGCGGTGAGCGGAAATGCGTTCCTTGCGCTTGCCACGAACGATCTCCTCAGAGCCGTAGAGCTTTTTCTCCCGATCGGGCAACATTGCCCACGCGCCGGCGTCAATCAGCACTTCGCCCGTTCGGCAAGCGGCTTCGAGGCGCACGGCATTTGAAATTGCCATACCTGCCATGTCCACACTACTCTCCTCCCCGTCGTCCGACTTCGGAAAGTCAAGAATCACGCCTCCTGCGGCAATGCCCACACGAAAATGCCGCTGATCCAAATCGCGGCGTCTTGTGCGGTTATGTGCCTGAGCGATCTTGTGGAGGATCTCACCAAAGAGTGAAGCCTGCCGAGACTCGGCGAAAGCGAGAATTGCGCCGTCGCCACTTGTCTTCAGCAGCGTTTTCTTCACCGGAGTGTCTACCGACTGGATCGCATCCGTTACAAACTTTTTGATTTGTCGATTTAGTTTCATGACTTCTCTCGCGCCACTTTTGTCCTGAAGTGCTTTGGCGATATCGCTGTAACGAGCCATGTCCAATTCCACAATTATACGGATGGCCGTTGGCTCCACGTCCTGAAGTTCGTTGAAAAGTTCTTGAATCGCTTGTTCGGTATTTTCAATCTCGGACTTGGTTTGCGCGAGATCGCTCGTTGACCGAAGCAGGACGTCGTATTCCTGTTTCAGGTAGCTGCTCGCATGGGCGAGAAATCCCGCGTCGTCCTGCGTCTTTCGCCATTTCAGTTTCGCGAACTCCATTTGAAGTTCACGTAGACGCTGACGCAGCAGTCCAAAATCAGCGGCCTTCAATTCCGCCGTGGCAGCCGTCTCTCGCAGCATGCGAGAGAATTCGGCCCCCGCCTTCGGGCCGTCCTTCTCCGAAACGATTGGTTCCAGTCCGCCGGGAACTGATTTGGCCATCGCAGTCGGGCCTTTCGATCGGGGCGCAAAATATCGGTCCCCTCCGATTGTCGCAGCAAATGTCGCAGCAAGTGCGGCCGATCACTTACTCGTCGTGGCCAATCCCTCGACAAACCCCCGCCACAGAACCAACCGCTGTTGCAGGAGGCTGTACCAATTCACGTACTCCCATTTCAACGAGATGAAGTCGTCCGCTCCGGCGTTCATTGCTTCGACGCCGAACTCAGTCCCCCCTTTGTCCGTGAGAGCAATGATCTTGCAATGGGGATGGCGGTCTCGAAGTGACTGAATTACTTCCAAGCCTGTTTTCGCGGGCAATGTCGTGAGAACGACATCCACAACCGCGAAGTCGATGACAGGTTCGAGGGAATCAATCAGTTCCTCGGCCTCGGCCTGGGTCGATGCTTGAACGATCTCGTCACGTTCGAAGCCTACGGCACTTGCCGCGCGAACGATCCGCTCGCGCTTCGGACCCTCATCGTCCACTACTAACAACCTAGCCATGAGACTCGACTCCTTTTGCTGCTTGGGGTTTGTCGGCATCCGAAGGCGCCTCAACGGAAACGCCAAACCGAATGTCGAATGTTGCGCCAATCGTTTTCGATGGATCCAAGGGATCCTTACGCGGACCAGGTTCGGCCAATTGCAGGTCCCCGTGGTACATCAGAAGTTGTGCACGCGCGACGCTCAATCCGCGTCCCTTGTTCTTGCGGACGTTCGGTGCGACGCCGCGAGGATGAGTCGTGAATCCATCCAGGAAAATGTGTTGAACAACATTATCGGGAATTCCTGGGCCCGTGTCCGTCACGCTCAAGGCGATCACACTGGAAAAGTTAGCTGAGGTTGAGTTTTCGCACAAGGCGTCAATGCGAATCTCAAGCTCCTCGCCCTGGGCCGCCGTGTTAGCCGCCACTGCGTTCTCTGCCAAGCACTGCAAAGTTTCTTCGAGCGTATTCGGAGGGCAGCCGAGTCGTACTCCTTGAGCCGTCGCCCAGTTGCGGCGAACGCGAAACCTCCTCTCAGCTTCCCACTTCCAGGCCAACGTATCGAGAAAAGCGCCCAGGTCCTCCACCAAATCCTGAGGTAGCCACTCCATGGCTCGCTGAGCGCGCAGAATCTGCTCGACCTCCAGGTTGAGTAGCTCACGGTCACTTTCCAGAACCTTCACAAGCTCACTCCGACCCGTGCGCTGTTCAACTTCGCGAACGATCTGGTCAAGATGCGGGAGGAAGGCACTCCAAACGTCGTGAAGTCCAAGATGATGCCGGAATGCGGGAAGACCGCCGATCCAGCCTCTGACAAATTGCTCGTGGTGTCGAAATGCGAGGATGCCCGAAATCAGGTCCAGAAACACAACGGTGGACGGAATGGTCTGTTCTGGCGGGCGTTCCCGGTGTTCTCGCATCTCCAACACGATCAGTCCCAACGGCTTTTCCTCTTGCTCGTACGTACGCCACAATGGAAACGCGTAGCTGGTCTCGGCACAGAACATTCGAGGAAAAGTCCGGTTCATGAATTCAAACCAGGCAGCTTCACCTTCAAGCTTCAGAGGTTTTGCCGAACCGGCTTCGGAGTAATCCTGACTAAGAATCCAGCGCAGCGGGTGGCACTCGCGAATTGGAAGTTCGAGCTTGTTCTTCTCCGCAAGGAAGTCTTGGAACGGTAGTTCCAAATCACTCTTTACGAATGGAATCGTTATCGGCTCGTTTAGCTTGTTCGGCGAAATCACACACAACTCGTACAGGGAGTCGATGCGATCACGGCCTTCGCGTAGATCTTTACCATGGGGAATCGGATCGGAGATCCGCGTCCGGACGAGTTTCTCAAGCCGAATTAGCTCCGTGTCCTTTTGCACATCTCCCTGAGTTGCTTCGCCACAGCCGCCCAAGGCGTAGACGAGTTCAGCAGAATTGGGCTCACGACCCTTGCAATTGAAGATGAAAACTCGATTCCAGGCCAAGCCATCTCTTGCTGTGAGGATCGTGGCGAGCACGGCGAAGAAGACATCGTCACGCGGCGCCTGGGCCAACAGCGGAAGAAAGACGACGAGTTCACTGAGGATCTTTACGCTCCAGCCACGGCCATCGTGGAGTTCCCCGAGTTCAAACCACAGTGCGGCCGTGTACATGAATCGCTCCACGGCGACAACAAGGTCGGAACTGAACGCTCCCTTGTTCCATGCGACCGCCACGATGACGCCACGCAAGTCTCCGTGCACCACTACCGGCAAATAGATTTCGGAGCCGATGCGCCGAATGAACTCTCTTTCATCCTCGTTCCAGCGATCCGCCACAGCGTTCCGCAGGAGATCGTCGGCCACTTGCTTCGCGTCGTTTTCGAATCCCCATTGCGGCACCTTCTGTTCCAGGACCGTGCTGCTAGCCCCTTCGCCTCGCCGCTTCTCGTTCGGGACTACGCAGTGCTTCGGCGGTGCGGCGAGCCACTTCGGCTGGCCTTTCAGTTGCAACACGTCTTCGCTTCGCTTTTCGCGGTAGAAGACGACAGCCGCCCCGGTGATCGCCAAGTACATCTCCAGCAGGAGCTCGATTACGTTGGGAAGGATCTCCTTGTCGGGCTTTCGCCAGTCTGCCTTCGCCAATTGCTCGGAATACTGCCGAAAGAGTTGCAGGTGTCGGCGATCCGTCTCCATGTTCTGCACTACCGCGATTGCCGCCGACGCCACGCTCGCGAACAGCGCCATGTCCGCCGCATCTCCGGCGCTAAGGCGATCCGACTCGTCGCCCAAATCTACGCACAGTTTGCCCCACAGGCGATTGTTGTGGACGATTTGCCCGTTGCTTTGCGCTCGAGTCGGCACACGTAATGGCGCTTCCACCCAGCGGTTCACCTGCTCCATTTCAAGTCGTGGCTCGGGGCGAGGGTAGTCGTAGCGCACCAAATCAGACTCAACTCCGCCCGACGCGGTCATCTGGCCGGGCAGTTCACCGAGGAAAGAATCGGGTTTGATGAAAAGCACGGGATGTTGGCGATTCTCGTGCAGCGTTACCAGCGACGGTGGGTCATCCTTCAATGGAAACTCACAGACTTCTCGAAACCAACGGGAATTATCGTCCGACAGACCGATGCACGCCTTACCGCGCAACAATCCGTCCTGTTCGATGAAACGATACAAGCGAGATCGTTTGAATCCAAGCCGTTCAGCGTATTGAACAATTGCCTCGCAAAGTTCGTCAAGAGTTTCTTTTTCTTGAAAGACCGACGCAGCTTCAACGATTTGCGCCCACCGGTTGACCTCTACGAACAACACCGCAACGGCTCGCACCGTTCCCTGCTTCAGGCCTGTAATCGGGCGACAAAGGAGATTTGTCCATCGAGCGTCTTGGCCTTGGCCCGCGTATTGATAGTATTGGGTCACGGCCTTGCCGGTCGAGAACGCCTTCTGAATCGGATGGCCGTCCGGCAACTTTGGCTCCTGGGATCGCTCCGCTGCGATGCGATACGCTTGGCCAACGATGTCGTCTCCGAACTGACTGGTCGCGACACTGTTCGCTCGCACGACAAGCCCGTTTGCGTCCACAACGACGAACGGCAGATCGAAATCGGAGACGCCCCACCACCAAGTGGCCTGTAGCGCGCGGCTCACTTCGGATGCGATCAAAGAAGGGCTGGCGTCTTGTTTCACGTAAAAGACGCCGCCTAAAGTGTGCGGCGAAATGCGCTCGTTGTCCGGTCCGCCAACCACGACTACGGGCAAGTAAGGATATCGATCCAGTAAGAGGCGAAGGGTTTCGTCAAAAGTCTCCGTGGCCGAGGACGTGGAGTGAAACACCACCACGTCCGTCTCTTTTATTGTGGCGAAATCCGGTACGTCGCCGTTCTGCTCGGCAAACTCTACTTCCACAGTTGAGTCGCGGACTACCGCGGAGAGGGCCGACTTGATCTCGCCTTGGTCCCTTGGTCCCAGCACCAGAATCCTAGCCCGATTCATTTTCAGTCCCCGGCAGCGCGTGTGTGCAAAACGATGATGGCCTTGCTGGCTGATGGACGCGGATATTCTTAGCTACGACGCCAAGATTTGCAAGCGCCCGAAAGAAATTGTCAACAACGCCTACGCGGACACGCCTGTCGGCTCCTGCCGGAGTCTTGGTCCTTCGCCGGGCACAAGTGCTGCCAATCACGCGTGCGCATGGCTTGCGTCCAGCATTTCCTCGTCTATTCTCACGGTCGCGAATGATACGACTCGCAGTCGAGTCCTTTGAACAAACCTACCAATGGTTGATCAGAGCACATACGAATTAAGCGGGCGGTGGTACCACGGCATCACGCGCTATCAGTGGCTCGTGCTCGCGATCGCGTCGCTTGGCTGGGTGTTCGACGTGTTCGAGGGGCAGATTTTCGTGGCGAGCATGAACGAGGCGATGCCGTCGCTCGTGCCGGTCGGGACACCGAAGGCGGACTTGCCGTTCTACAACAACATCACATTCGGTGCGTTTCTGCTGGGTGGGGCGCTGGGTGGCGTCGCGTTCGGGATGCTGAGCGATCGAATCGGCCGCACGCGGACGATGGTTTGGACGATCGTGATGTACTCCGCGTTCACTTGCCTCTCGGCGGCGTCGCAGACGTGGTGGCACATGGCGGTGTTTCGGTTTCTGGTCGCGATGGGCGTGGGCGGCGAGTGGGCGGTCGCTAGCGCGATGGTCGCGGAAGTCTTTCCGAAACGCGCCCGCGCGTGGTCGCTCGCCATCTTTCACGCATCGAGCGTGTTGGGCACGTATCTGGCGATCGCGGCCGGCGCGTTCATCGTCGCCGACGAGCGACTCGGTTGGAAATGGGGGTTCGTGCTCGGCGCGTTGCCGGCGCTGCTGGTGATTTGGGTGCGGCTCAGTTTGCGCGAGCCGGAGAATTGGCGGCACGCGCGCGACGCGGCGCGGCAGGGGGGCAAGCCGATGGGCCGCGTGGCGGATCTGTTCGACGCGGGCCTCGTGCGGCATACGCTGGTCGGCGTCGGACTTGCGGCCGTCGGTCTGGCGACGTTTTGGGGCGTGCACATTTACGGCAAGGATTTGATGCGTCGCGCCGTCGAGGCCCGATACCTCGCCGAACTGCCCCGCGACGCGGACGACGACACGCGGCAGGCGCTGCTCAAGCAGAACTTCAAGTCAATCAAGCGGGGCGAGATGTTCGGACTGCTGCTCGTGACGACCGGCGGCGGACTCGGCCTGTTGACGTTCGGTCCGCTGAGCGAACGCTGGGGCCGGCGCGGCACGTTTCTGTTCTTTCACCTCGGCGGGCTCGTGAGCGCGATCGTGCTGTTTCAGACGATTTCCGGAGTCGGCCCGCTCGTGTGCGTGCTGCCGATCTTCGGCTTTCTCACGCTCGGCATGCACGCGGGCTACGCGATCTATTTTCCCGAACTGTTCCCGACGCGGCTGCGTGGCACGGGGGGCGGCTTCTGTTTCAACTTTGGCCGGGTCATCGCCGCGCCGATTCTGTTCATTGGCGGCTGGATGCAGAGCAGCCTGAAAATGTCGCTCGGCAACGCCGCGTCGATCCTCAGCCTGCTGTTCCTGCTCGGCGCGGCGATCCTCATTGCCGCACCTGAAACGCGTGGGCGCGAGCTGCCCGAATGACGGCGGCCTACCGACTGTAAATTCCCCAACTGTCTGAGTCCGGACTCACCGTGGCGATTTCCTCCATCATGAACGGTCGAAATCGCTGGTACTTCTTACCGTGCGGACACAGTCGGGCGTATTCGTCCCAGATCCAATCGATCGTCGCCATGTCCACGTCGTCCCGGAGACGCTGCTCCAACTCGCGGGAAAAACGGAATATGTCCGCCCGGCTCGCCTCGTGTAAAAGCAAACTATTGCCGTGAAGATTGCGTGTCCAAGCCACCGCCGAGGCCCACTGGCCGCGCGTCATGTCGTTCGGTGGCTTTTGGGCGAGCGATTCAATGGACCGCTCGATGTGGCGACACTCGTTGCTGGTGACGACGAAGCGGTAAAACCACGCGACGCAAGCCAGGGGCACGGCGAGAACGCAGACGCCGATCATCAAGGATCTGAGGCCGAATTGAAATCGAAAGCGTGCCACGTCGGTCGCCTCCGCGTGCGGTTTGCTGCTCAGCCTATGCGGCTGGCCGACTCAATCGTGCCACTCAAACTCGCCACTTGCCACAGTCCAATCGAGGCCGAAGAACCCGGCCGCGCGGACGCCGCCGGCGCCGCTCGCCAGCATCTCGGACGAAAGCACGATGCAATCAGGATACGCAACGCCGGAGACGAAATACGGCAGCCGATCGGTGAGCCGCATGCCAGCGACGCCCGTGCCGCTGACAACGCCGACCGACGCCGTGTCGCTGCCGGGCCGCGGGCGGACGACCAGGCACGCAAGGTCGTCGCCCAACTCGATGCGGTCGCCGATTTCGATGCAGCCGCGGCGGACTTGCACCGGGCTGTCTTTAAGCACCCGCTGCCACGCGCCGTTCGAGTCGGCGTTGCCGTAGACGATCACGTTGCGGTCGATGAATTGGACGGCATCTTTCGGATTCGGCGAAAAGTCCGCGCACTCCGCTTCGAAACTCATGTCGCTCATGATGTCGATCGACCCGTTGCCGCGATACCAGAACGTCTCGGCGTCGAACCGCGCCTTGGCCAGCGACCAGGCGTTCTCCTCCGGCGAGCCGCGCGTGCCGTAGACGAAAATGACGCGGTTGCGGAACGCGTCTTTGAACGTGCCGTAGCGCAGCGGGCCTTTGAGCGACGCGGGCGGCTGCGGCACGATCGACCATTTTCCAGCGTCGCGACTCAGCCAGATCCGATTCTGGTTCTCCTCCAGTTTGAGTTTCGGCAGTTCCTGATCGTCGAGCACGATGCCGAACGTCCGGCCCTTTTCGAGGTGCGACGTGTCGATCGCAAGCCGGGCTACGTTTTCGGTCGATCCGGCGAATACTTGCCGCCCGGATTGATATTCGATTCGGACGGAACTGGGCGCGAACTGCCGAGTCTGCGCCTCGATGCCGACCCAGTGCGACCAGGCCGACACGCCGGGACTGGCCGTGACAAATTCGATTTCGCGAACCAGTGCTTTTGAATTCGTCGAGTGCTTGCGGAAGAACTCCCACATCGGCGGCCAATCGACGCACGCGGTGCCGGGGATCCCCTCCTTGCCCCACCAGTGGCCCATGCCGGGTTCTTCGTGATACGCGAAATCGGTGTGGAACTTTTCGAGCACGCCCTTCATGGTGCGGGCCTGGGCGACGGGCACGTTGTCGTCCTTCTCGCCGTGCAGCACGAACACGCCGTGCTGCACGTAGTTCCGCGCGAGTGCCAGCGTGTCGCTGGGCGACGCCGCTCGCAGCAGCAACTCTTGCATCGCGCTGGGATTCTCCGGCCGGCGCGCCCCGGCGTACGAGACCATGCTGACCCAGCCGGCGCTCGGGCCAATCGCGGCGAAGCGATCGGGGAAGTGTGCGCCGATCTGCCAGACGCCGTGGCCGCCCATCGAATGGCCGGTCAGGTACGTGCGGCCCGGCGCAGTGTTCAGTTGCTTCTGTGCCAGTTCAAGGACCTCGATCGCGTCGAGCCGTCCCCAGTCCTCCCAATCAAATCCGTACGGCCGGCGGTTCGTCGGCGCGACAACGTGCGCCCAGTCTTTTTGCAAATACGCGTTCGCTTGGCCGATCGCTTCGACGCCGGCGCCGTGAAGCGTCAGAATGAGCGCGGGCTTGGAACGAAATCTTGCCGTCTGCACTAAGTCGCGAGCAGGCTTGCTGTCGTCCGTCACGTCCGGCGTCTTGGCCGGCACGACCGCGAAATACTGCACGCTGCCGTCGATCGAACTAACGAACGTCCGCTTGTGCGTCTGATCTGGGCGGACCACGCGGAGCCGGAGCTTGGTTGAATCCAAGACTCGCCACGCGGGGATTTCCACCAGGATGGCCTTGGTGCTGCCGTCGTCCTGCTTTTCATCGACGAGGTGCCGCTTGCCGCTCCGCTCACTCTTCATCAGTGTCAAATTGAGTTCGATTTCACCTTCTTGCTCCGGCGTCCAGCGGCCGCTTACTCGAAATCCCAGCTTGCGCGTGCTCGCCGCGGCAATGGAACCCAAGTAGGTCTGTCGCGAGTGTCCGCCTGGCAGTTCCGCCTCGATTGCCAGGCCGTTCAGCGATTCGTTTGTGGCGTTGATGACCGGCACGGCGGCCCACGTGTCCACCTCGCTTCCGACGATCAAGTCCGGCAGCGTCGTATCGGCGAGATCGAACTGCGCGGCGGCCTTCGGCGGCACGAGCTTCGCGCGTAGTTGTCCGCGCGCGACGTGAAACAGGAAATCATTCGTGCCCGCGCGGAGCTGCACCGGCACGCGAACCCAGCCGTTCGAGTACGGGTCGCCCGCGCGCGGCTCGCCGTTCACGTACACCATGCCGTGCCCGGCCGCGTCGAGCAGCATGACGTGCTCCGATTCGGCCGGCACGGCGAAATACACGTAGCCGCCGCCCAGCGACCGACCGCGAAACCAGCCGTCGTCGCCCGCCTGAATCGCCTTCCACGTGCGGCTCGACCCGTCGGGCAGCGACACGCCGTCGCCCGCCTTCGGCGCACGCCACTTGCCCGCGACGATCTGGGCCTCGATCGCGTCCTGATGAATCGCCGACCGGCCGTACCGCCCGACCGGTGCAATGGCGAGTCCCTCGCGGAGTTGCACGTCGTCCGCACGCACAGCCGGCGGATCGTCGTCGCCCCGCGCACCGGAAACGAGCGTGAGCACGGCGGCAACAGCGGTCAGCACTAATCCAACATACGGGCGTTCGAAGATCGTTTTCATGCCGGGAGTCTATTCGCCGCGCGGCGCCATTGCGAGTAGAAACGCGGCCAGCGTGCCACACCCGCCGAGGCTGTGGCCATGAAATTTAAGATTTGTCCTTGGCACCCGGCGCGTGGATTGACGACGACGCACTGGATTGAAATGATTTGATGTGTATGGACTAGAGCGCGAACAAACGCTGGCTGAAGTGGGGAGCCGTGTTGTTGTGGCTGATGACGGCGAGCGTCGTGCTTTGGGCCGTGGCACTGTTCGCCGTCCCGCGCTATCTGCGGTATGCGGCGCTCGAAGAGCTGAAGCAACTGGGGACGGTCATAATCACCGACGACGGCGCCCGGTTCGAAGCGGACCTGCCGGATCAGCAGTCGTTCAATCGCCTGGGCGTTCTCTTGCGAAGGGTCCAGTGGATGTCGCTCGATCTCGACATCGGCGGCAGCGAAGTGAGCGATCTATCGCCGCTGGCCGGGCTGAGCGGGCTGACCACGCTCGACCTCTACGGCACGCAAGTGAGCGACCTGTCGCCGCTGGCCGGGCTGAGCGGGCTGACCTCGCTCGACCTCGACGACACGCCGGTGAGCGACCTGTCGCCGCTGGCCGGGCTGAGCGGGCTGACCTCGCTCGACCTCGACGACACGCCGGTGAGCGACCTGTCGCCGCTGGCCGGGCTGAGCGGGCTGACCCCGCTCTACCTCAGCGACACGGAGGTGAGCGACCTGTCGCCGCTGGCCGGGCTGAGCGGGCTGACCACGCTCTACCTCCGCGGCACGCAGGTGAGCGACCTGTCGCCGCTGGCCGGGCTGAGCGGGCTGACCTCGCTCTACCTCCGCGGCATGCAGGTGAGCGACCTGTCGCCGCTGGCCGGGCTGAGCGGGCTGACCTCGCTCTACCTCCGCGGCATGCAGGTGAGCGACCTGTCGCCGCTGGCCGGGTTGAAGCAACTCGAAGCGATATACTTTTGGAAGGGTCAAGAGGTGCGAATCCCGAAGTCCCTTGAAAAGGTCGTGAAACGGTTTTGAACGCCCGCGGGGATGCCATTTTGGCATAAGTTGTGTGCGATTACGCACATTATTTCCGTAAGTGCCGTAGTGAAATGGCTTAGTGACCGAAAATGGCCTCGTCACTTGCATCCCCACGAGCGTCACTTGCGTCCCCACGCTCGTCACTTGCACCCTTACGGACGTCACTTGGGCACCGAAGCTCGTCAATTGCGGCCCTACGGGCGTCACCTGGGCACTTACGCTCGTCTTCCGCCCCAGCAAGGTCGTCGGCCGGGCACA
>Ga0247727_10007984_pt1 | contig 19843 bp, 17 predicted proteins | sample WisWelCaveWW1625_FD_202498 | JGI IMG/M metagenome (GOLD analysis project Ga0247727, IMG submission 202498) | Biofilm microbial communities from Wishing Well Cave, Virginia, United States - WW16-25 | ecosystem: Environmental > Aquatic > Deep subsurface > Groundwater > Cave microbial mat | place... | reverse complement strand
ATGCTGAGACTTTTGAAGAATCGCAAATCCGGCAGCGCCAAGATGGAGTTCGCCATCGCCGCCCCCGTGCTGTTGATCATGACGCTCGGCGCCGGTGACTTTGCGCGCGCCTTTTACCACGCCATCTCGCTGGCCAACGCCGCCGAAACCGGCGCCATGTTTGGCGCGCAGAATGTGATCTACTCCGGCCACCTCGGCGAGGACGGCGGGATGGCGGATGCCGCCAAGCAGGACGCCAAGGATCTGTCGGCTGTAACCGCGATGGGCGAGCGGTACTGCGACTGCCCCGGCGGCGCCAAGGTGGATTGCATCACCGGCGCCTGCGTGGGCTACGGGCCGCCGCGGGTCTACGTCAGCACGCGGGCTGAGCAGACCTTCAAGACCGCCGCGCCGTATCCGGCCGTCGTTCCCAGCAGCCTGCTGTTGAAGCGGACCGCCTTCATGCGCGTGCAGTAAGAAAGAGGAAGAACCATGTCCCTCCCAAAGCGTCAACAAAGCGGCAACGCCATGGTGGAGTTTGCCCTGGTATTCTTGCTGTTCCTGATGATCGTTTTCGGCCTGATCGAGTTCGGCCGGGCGGTATGGGCTTACACCAGCGTCGCCCATGCGGCCCGGATGGGCGGCCGCCATATCATCGTCCACGGCAGCATCAATCCCACCACCCCGACGAAGCTGAAGGAAGCGGTGACCAAGAACGCCATGGGACTCGATCCGACTAAGATCGTGGTAACGGCCACCCCTGCGGGACCGTGGGAACGCGGCGACTTCGTCTCGCTCCGCGTCCAGTATCCGTTCCAGTTCGTGGCCGGGCCGCTGGTTGCTGCCTCGTCATCGCCGATGGCCCTGGCCAGCACTACGCGTGTGATGGTCGGGAACTAGAGCACGGCCCGCTCACCGCTCTTCGCACGCCACCCAGCCTGGCTCTCCACCTCGGGCGGGTTTCTGCCTGCCCATTTCTTCCAATCCTGACATACGACTTCGGTTGGGATCGTCGTATGACTGTCATCTTCGGTTCTGTAAGGCCGATCCACGAGATGAAAACGGGACCAACCCTCCATGGACCTTCCCGCCCCGAAACGGCTATCTATATAGATGAAAGGCGTCGAGGCTTCCGCAGCGGCGCACACAAGGTTTACCGACGAGAGGATGCACATGACGGCAAAAAACGGCAGCAAGTCAACGAGGCAGAGCCGGGCCCGCCGCGGCCAGATCATCATCATGACGGCCCTGCTGATACCGGTACTGGGCAGCTTCATGGGCCTGGCGATCGACGTGGGGATGTTCTATCACGTCAAGCGCCGTCTGCAAACCTCGGCTGACGCCGGCGCCATAGGCGCCGCGCAGGAGATGTGGCGGCAGAATACCAAGGAGCAGGCCACGGCCGCCGCCAGGAACGACGTCAAGCTCAACGGCTTTGACGACGACAACGTCGGCGATGACGACCCCACCGTGACGGTGGCCGTCAACAACCCGCCCAGCAGCGGCGCTCGGGCCGGCGACGCGGGCTTTGTCGAAGTAATCGTCACCCAGAATCTGCCGACCTACTTCATGCGCTTCGCGAACCGCTCGACGATGACCGTGCGCGCCCGCGCCGTGGCCGGGCTGATTCCGTACGCCGACGGCTGCGTGATGGCGCTCAATCCCACGCTGCGGGGCGCGCTCGACATCGTGGGAACCGCCACCCTCACCGCCAACTGCGGCGTGATGGTCAACTCCAACGACGACCTCGCCATCCGGGCCAACGGCGGGGGCTGCATCTACAGCGACGAGGTCGGGGTCTCCGGCGGCTACACCATGAACGGCAGCGCCAACTGTATCTACCCCACGCCCGTGGTGGAGGTCCCGCCGGCGTTGGATCCGCTGAAGTACCTGCCGGAACCCATCCTGCCCGATCCACTCACGCCTGCGAGTGCGGTGGCGTTGAACTACAAACACCAGGCAGGAGACCCCGACGACACGATGGAGCCGGGCATCTACCTCAGCGGTATCACTATCACCGGGGGCAAGGTAACAATGGCGCCGGGAACGTACGTCATCGCCGGGGGCGACTTCATGGTCGATGGCGCCGCGACGGTTGTGGGGGAGGGCGTCACGATCTACCTCACAAACGGTCCCAAGGGCTGGGGCGACGTGCAGATTGCCGGCACCGCGACGGTGAAACTGACAGCGCCGACCAGCGGCGATTACGCGGGCGTGCTCATTTACCGCGACCCGCGGGCGCCCGACCGCAAGCCCGGCTCTTTCCTGGCGGGAACCGAAGAGTCCTACCTCACTGGAGCGGTCTATATTCCGTCCGGCAGCGTGAGGTGGTCCGGCACCAGCGACAATGCCGACTGGACGATGATCATCGCCGACAACATCACCATCACCGGGGACGCCGTCGTCAAGGGCGGTTTCACGAGCAGCGCCATCCCGCCCCCGACGCGCAAGGCGATGCTGGTGGAGTGAGTTCAGTTCACGCGCTTCTCGCGCCCGGCCCAAGCCCGCTCCCGCAATTCGTGCTTGCGGATCTTCCCCGTGGCGGTTTTCGGCAGCGGCCCGAACTCCACCTGCTTGGGACACTTGAAGTGCGCCAGGCGCGCCCGGCAGAACTCGATGAGCTCTTCCGGGGTGGGAGCCTGCCCAGGCTTGAGCGTCACGTGGGCCTTGGGAACTTCGCCCCACTTTTCGTCGGGGATGGCGATGATCGCCGCCTCCAGAACGGCCGGGTGCTCGTAGAGAACCTTCTCCACCTCGATCGAAGAGATGTTTTCGCCGCCGCTGATGATGATGTCCTTGCCGCGGTCGCGCAGCTCGATGTAGCCGTCGGGATGCATCACGGCCAGGTCGCCGGAGTGGAACCAGCCGCCGCGGAAGGCCTTGGCCGTGGCCTCCGGGTCGTTGTAGTACCCGAGCATGACGTTGTTGCCGCGCATGACCACCTCGCCCATGGTCGCGCCGTCGGCGGCCACGTCCCGCATCTCGTCGTCGACGACGCGCAGGTCCGTGCCGGCGATCAGGTAGGGCACCCCCTGCCGGGCCTTGAGCTGGGCGCGCTCGGCGGCCGGCAGGGCGTCCCATTCCTCGCGCCAGGCGCACAGGGTATGCGGCCCGTAGGTCTCGGTCAGACCATAGGCGTGGGCGATGTCCGCCCCCATCTCCTCGGCCGCCCGGATCACCGCCGGCGACGGCGGCGCCCCCGCGGTCACGATCTTCAGTCCCCGCTCGAAACGAATCCCGCTGGTCGCGCCGTAGTGCGTCAGGCCCGCGACCACCACCGGCGCCCCGCACAGGTGCGTCACGCCTTCCTGTTGTATCAGCTCGACAATGCGGGGCGGCTCGACGCGCCGCAGGCAGACCTGCCGTCCGCCGGCGGCCGTCACCGCCCAGGGAAAGCACCATCCGTTGCAGTGGAAAAGCGGCAGCGTCCACAGGTACACCGAGCGGGAGTTGAGCCCGTGCTCCATCATCTCGCCCAGCGCGTTCAGGTAAGCCCCGCGCGGCGTGAACATCACGCCTTTTGGGAAGCCCGTCGTGCCGCTGGTATAGTTGATACAGATCAGGCTGTCCTCTTCGGGCGGCGGCGGATCGGGCAGCGGAAACTCGCCCTCCGCGAGCAGGCCTTCGTAGTCGTCGGTGGCGAACGTCAGGCTCGGAAGCTGCGGCCGATGCGGATCCAGGGCCGGCAGGAACTCCGCGTCGCCCAGCAGCACTTTGGCCCCGCAATGGTTCAGGATCCACGCCAGCTCCGAGGGCTGCAGCCGGATGTTGAGCATCACCAGTACCGCCCCGAGCAGCGGCACGGCGAAGTGCGGCTCGATGGCGGCCGGCGTGTTGGGGGCCAGCACCGCCACGCGGTCGCCCGGCCCCACCCCGCGCCGCCGCAGCGCCGACGCCAGCCGGTGGACCCGCTGATTGAACTCCGCATAGGTGAACCGCCGCTCGCCGTCGACGACCGCGATCTTGTCGCGGTACACGTAGGCGCTGCGGGCGAGGAATTCCAGGGGGGTGAGCGCGCTGTTCATGGGTGTTAACGCGAGATTGTAGCATCCGGCGGCGAGCGCGCAGCGGCGGATTAGCCTTGGGAGGCTTCGCGCAGGGCTTCCAACTCGGGGATTACCAAGAGGTCTTTCGGTCGCCCGGCAGCGCGCTTGCATGTGATCAAGCCGTCGAGCGAGAGCACGGCAATGCGAATCCCAAACATCTGCCAAGGAACCGAAGCCGCTTTCACGCGCAGAAAATCCCCTAAGCCTGCCAGATCGCCAAGCAGATCGAGGTCTCCAACGTCGGTGCTTAAGGTGAAATGAAAACCGTTGCGCAAAGTCTCCACGTCCCACAGGAAAGGCAGGTCGGCGGGCGCCCCGCGAAGCCGGGGATTCACAGGCGCCAGGGCCTCAACCAGACGCCGCAGGTTCTCCGCATCGCGCGAGTAACAAACGTCGAGGTCGAAAGTGGCGGCGGAGGAGCCGTGAATGCCCCCAGCGACGCCGCCGGCAATCACAAACTCGACGCCATGGCCGACCAAAAGTTGCAGGGCCTCTCGCAGGTTTATCATGACGGAGCCGCGTCGCTCGCGGATTTCACGGAAGAACGCCATGGCGCCTTGAAGATCCTGGAACCGTTCTTCCGGGGTCCGGCGCAGGCGGCTGAACAGGAGCGTCAAGTCGATCCCAAAATCCCGCGCGGCGGCTATGGCGCTGCCGGGCTCGGGATGCAGCAACCGTTCCTCCAGCGACTTCATGCGGGCGACCACTCGCCCAGGTATTGTACCTCTTCCTCCAACACAATGCCAAAACGGGCGCGCACGCGCTCGCGCAGCTCCTCGATCAGCGCGCGCAGGTCGCGGGCCGCGCCCCCGCCGGCGTTGTAGATCAGGTTGGCGTGGTAGGAGGCGACCTGGATGCCGCCGCGGGTCATTCCCTTGGCGCCGGCGCGCTCCAGAAAATACGCCGCCGCGACCTTCCCGTCGCGGATCGCCTCGCGCGGAATTGCCGCCGCGACGCTCGCCGGCAGATCGGCAACGAGAAGATTCTTGAAGATGCTGCCGGCGCACTTCATCGTCGGCGGGAACTTCTCGTTGCGCACTTTCAGGATGTCATCGGCCTGGCGGCGCAGAGCGGCCGCATCGCCCGGCGCCAGCTCCAGGTGCACGCGCAGGATCATCCAGTCCTTGTGGTTCTTGAAGATGCTGCCGCGGTATTCGAAACGGCATTGCTCGCCCGAGAGTTCTCCCAGCTCCTCGCCGTCGAAAAACTCGACGCCACGAACCCGCTCGGAAATCGAGTGCCCGTAGGCTCCGGCGTTGCCGTAGAGGGCCGCCCCGACCGACCCCGGGATCCCGGTGAGGGTCTGGAGTCCCTCGAGCCCGTGATCGATCGAGCCATCCACCAGCTCTTGCAGCGCGGCCCCGGCGTCGGCGACCATCCGCGCGCCGGCGGCCGCAATCTTGCGCGCCACAAACCGCAGCACCACTCCCCGGTAGCCCGCGTCGGACGCCACCAGGTTGCTCCCGTCGCCGATGATCGTGAAGGGGGTCGCCGACCCGCGGCAGGCGCGCACCGCGGCGACAAACGCCTGCGGGTCGGCGGTCTCGGCCACCAGGTCCGCCGGGCCCCCGATGCCGAATCGCGTAAACTCGGCCAGCAGCGCCCCCGGTCGCAGGTTCAGTCCCGCGATGTCAGCCAGAAAAGAAACCGCAACCGCGCGCGAGGTCACTCATCTATTATAAGAAACCGTCATGCCCGCTTCGTTTTCCGGCTTTCCCCCAGAGGCGCTGAGATTCCTCGCGCAGCTCAAGCGCCACAACCGGCGGGAGTGGTTTCTGGCCCAGCGGGACACCTATGAGCGGAAGGTGCGGGCCCCCATGGTCGAGCTGGTGCTCGCCCTGGGCCGTGAAATGCAGCCTTATGCCCCGGAGCTCTCCTTTGACCCGGCCCGCGCGATCTTTCGCATCTACCGCGACGTCCGCTTCAGCCTCGACAGAAGCCCGTACAAGACGAACATCGCCGCCGTTTTCCGCACGCGGGCCGCCGGCCGCGGCAGCGGCGCCGCGCTGTATTTCTCGGTGGGAGCGGACGAAGTGGAGATCGCCGGCGGTGTGTATATGCCCGACCCCGCCGCCTTGCTCGCTCTCCGCCGGCACGTTGCGGCTCACCACCAGAAACTGCGCGCCATCCTCGACGCGCCGGGGTTCCGGCGGCTGTTCGGCGAGCTGTGGGGCGAGCAGTTGACGCGCGCCCCCAAGGGATTTCCCGCCGATCATCCCGCTGTCGATCTTCTACGGTACAAGCACTACCTGGTCGACACTATCCGGCCCCCCAGGCTCGCCGAAAGCCCGAAGTTTCTGCCCGAGATCCTCCGGCTGTTTCGCGCCATGATGCCCCTGGTGCGCTTCCTCAACGAGCCAGTTCGGAAATCGCTCCGTCCACGTCGGTGATCGACAGGATGATTTTCTGGCGCGCGTCGAGCTCGGCTTTGGCGAGATCGAACCGCGCCGTCAGCATCGCCATCCGCGACTCCTCCGGCGCGATTTTCGCCTTGATCACCAGCGTCTCGGCCCCTCGCGCCCCCAGCCCGGGAAACAGTTCGAACAACTGGTTCGCATCGCGGGCCGCCACCATGTAGCCGGGCTTCGCTTCTCCCTTGCTGTCCACCACCGACATACCCGTCGACTGCACGATGAAGGGATGCTTGCTGGTGTTGGCGAACCGGAAATCGACGATGGCCACCGAGCTCGACTGATCCATCCCGAGCGTGCGCACGGAGGTGATCTCGCCGCCGAGGCTCGGCGTCGCCCCCCGCTGCTTGAGAACGATCAGGCCGACCACGACGGAGGCCACCACCAGACCCAGCCCCATGGACAGCAGTGTCGTCCGGTTCGGCATTTTCCCTATCTTACACGAGCGCGCCGCCTGGATTACAATGAGGTACAGGGGGTCCGTGATGAAGGTCCTTCGCTACGCGCTGCTGCTGGCGCTGCTGCTCGCGACGAAAGCTCCCAACGACGTCGCCCGGCGCCGGCCGCTCGACCTGGCCGAGCTCGAGCTCCCGCCGGGCTTCGTGATCGAGCGGCACGTGCAGGGACTCTCCGGGCCGCGATTCATGGCCTTCAGCCCGACCGGCGTTCTGTTCGTCAGCGAGATGGGAGCCGGCAGAATCCGCGCCATCCCCGAGCCGGGCCGCCTGGAAATCTTCGCCAGCGGCCTCCGCCAGCCTCACGGTCTGGCCTTCCGCGGCAACGATCTCTACGTCGCCGAGAATCACCGCATCATCGTCTACCGCAACGCCACTAACCCATCACTGAGAGGCACAACGCCGGAGGTGGTCGCCGATCTGCCTTCCGTCGGCGGCGGGCACTCCACGCGCAGCATTCTTTTCACTCCCGAGGGGAAGCTCCTGGCCACGGCCGGTTCCACGTGCAACGTCTGCAACGAAACCGACCCCCGCCGCGCCGCCGCCATGCTATTCAACGCGGACGGCAGCGGCATGGAGATCTTCTCGCGCGGCCTGCGCAACTCGGTCGGGATCGCCGTGCATCCGGCGACCGGCGAAGTCTGGTCCGTCGACAACGGCCGCGACAATCTGGGCGACGACCTGCCGCCGGAAGAAATCAACATTCTCCGCCCGGGCGGCGACTACGGCTGGCCGCGCTGCTACGGCGACCGCCGGCGCAATCCGGAATACCCGTCGGCCGATTGCTCCTCGACCTTACAGCCGGAGCTTGAGATGCAGGCGCACTCGGCGCCCCTGAGCATCACCTTCTACACCGGCGACACGTTCCCGGCGCGCTACCTCCACGATGCCTTCGCCGGCTTCCACGGATCCTGGAACCGCAACGAGCCGACCGGCTACAAGGTATCGCGAGTACTAGCATCGAGCGGCCGCGCCGCGGGCATCGAGGATTTTGTGGGCGGCTTCCTGCGCGCCGGAACCACCTCCGGCCGCCCCGTCGGCGTCCTCACCGGCCCCGACGGCGCGCTCTACGTGAGCGACGACCTCAACGGCGTGATTTACCGCGTCAGCTATCGCGGCCCGCGTCTCAATCCGGGCGGCGCCGTCAGCGCGGCCGCCGCCACCGGCGTCGCGCCCGGCGCGCTGGTCTCGCTTTACGGCAAGAATCTGAAGGCCCAGGAGCTGGGCGCCGCTTCGCTTCCGCTGCCGCTGAATCTCGAAGACGTCAGCGTCACGGTCGCCGGCCGGGCCGTTCCCTTGCTTTACGCCGGCCCGCAACAGGTGAACTTCCAGATGCCCTTCGGCGTCCATGGCCGCGTCCCCATAGCCCTGACCAACGGCGTCACTACCGATTTGCTGGAGGTAGAGGTCCGGACCGCCGCCCCCGCCATCTTCACCCAGGACCAGAGCGGCTCGGGCCTGGGCGCCATTCGCGTCTCGGACCAGGCGCTCGAGATCTACTGCACCGGCCTGGGCGAAGTGGATCAGCCCGTTGCGGCCGGCGCCGCCGCCCCCTCCAGCCCCCTGGCCCACGCCCTCGCCGGCGTTACCGTCACCATCGACGGCTGGCAGGTCGACGCTAGCTTCGCCGGCCTCGCTCCCGGCTACGCCGGCCTCTACCAGGTCAACGCGCCGATTCCGGCCGGGGCCCGCCGCGGCAGCCGTGTACTGGTAGTTCTCACCGCCGGCGGCGCTGCGAGCAACGTCGTCGAGGTCGTCCTGCCCTAGTCGCTCCCGCCTCTCCTGCCGATAAGAACCTCAGGAGTCCGGGTGAAGTGCGTTTCCTGCTGCTGGCGATCGTTGCGGTGACTCTGGCTGCACGCCACCCGGCTGCGGCCCAGCTCCTGCTAAGCCCGGATCTGCGGATGCGCGCCGCCTACATCTACAACCTCGCCAAGTTCGTCGAGTGGCCTCCGCCATCCGACGCGCCGAGCGATGCTCCCATCGTGTTCGGCGTGATGGGCCGCGGCGCCCTGGCGGCCGCCCTCGAGATGACTGTTTACGGCAAGACCATTCAAGGTCGCCCGGTTCGCGTGCGCCTGGTGGGCTCGGTGCTGGAACTCAAGCCTTGCCATCTGTTGTTCATCGGCCTGGCGGGCGGAACGGGGGACGTGGCGCGCGCCGCCGCCCAAGCCGGCGTGCTCACGGTTGGGGAAGGCGAGGACTTCGTACGGTCGGGAGGGATGGTGAACTTGATCCCCTATCGGGAACGCGTCCGGTTCCAGATCAACCTGTCCGCCGTCGAAAGCGCCGGCCTGAGGATCAGCTCCAAGCTGCTACGGTTGGCCCCTCCGCAGGCCCGTTCGGCCCTCGCTAACCCCTAACAGCCCGCGCTCGGGCATATTCCGGGAAGCGCCGATAAGGATGAGGAGGGGGTGTCGCCCAGCGGCGCCCCCCCTGGACGGCTCCCATGAAACTCTCTGGATACGCGCAGTTGCTCGGTCTCCTGCTGGTTTTCTGCCCCGCTTCGGCGGAGTCTGCCTCCCAACGTCCCACCGACCTCACGGCCCTGAGCCTCGAGGAGCTGGCCAACATCGAGGTCACTTCTGTGGGCAAGAAGGAACAGAAGCTCTCCCAAGCCCCCGCTGCCGTCTATGTCCTCACGCAACAGGACATACGACGCTCCGGCGCCACCAGCATCCCCGAAGCTCTGCGGATGGTCCCCGGCCTGCAAGTCGCCCGCATCGACGCCAACAAGTGGGCCATCAGCGCCCGCGGCTTCAACGGCCAATTCGCCAACAAGCTGCTGGTCATGATCGACGGCCGCAGCGTCTACACGCCGCTATTCTCGGGCGTCTATTGGGACGCGCAGGACCTGCTGCTGGACGACATCGACCGCATCGAGGTGATCCGCGGTCCCGGGGGCGCCGCGTGGGGCGCCAACGCCGTTAACGGCGTCATCAGCATCATCACCAAGAGCGCCGCGGAAACCCAGGGCGGGCTGCTGACGGCCGGCGCCGGTAACCAGGAGCAGGGCTTCGGCGGGGTGCGCTACGGCGGCCGGCTCGGCCCCAGCGCCCGCTACCGTATGTACTCAAAATACTTCCAGCGCGACCACGTGTGGCGAGCCTCCGGCCGCGCGGCCGCCGACGACTGGCACGCCACCCGCGGCGGCTTCCGCCTGGACTGGGAGGCTTCCACGCGGGATTCCCTCACCATGCAGTGCGACGTTTTTGGCGGCCGCTCCGGCGAGACGCTCTCGGCGTTCTCTCTGGCGCCTCCCTTTTCCCGCACCTTCGACGATCACATTCGCTCCACCGGGGGCAACGCCATGGGCCGCTGGACGCGCCGCGTCAACGACAACTCCGAGCTGGCCCTCCAGTTCTACTACGACCGCACCGACCGCCGCTCCGCCACCATTGGCGAGATCCGCGACACCTTCGACCTGGACTTCCAGCACCGCTTCCCGCTCCCGGGGCGCAACGAAATCGTCTGGGGATTCGGGCATCGCTTCACGCGCGACCGCATCCTCGCGACCGAGATCGCGTCGCTCCATCCCGACCGCCGCGGCGAAGACATTGTCAATTTCTTCGTGCAGGATGAGATCGCGCTGGCGGGCGAGCAGCTGCGCCTGTCGTTCGGATCCAAGTTCGAGCGCAACGACTATACGGGGCTCGAAATCCAGCCCACCGCGCGGCTGCTGTGGATGCCGCAGCCGCGCCACACCGCCTGGGCCGCGGTTTCGCGCGCCGTCCGCACCCCCTCCCGCGGCGAGCGTAATGCCAGCATCAACTTCGCGGCCCTTCCGGGACCCGGTGGGTTGCCTGTCCTGATCCAGATCCTCGGCAACCGCGACCTCGACTCGGAAGATCTCGTGGCTTATGAGGCGGGCTACCGCTTGCAGCCGGCGCGCCGCCTGTCGCTCGACTTGGCTTCGTTCTACAGCGTCTACCGCCGCCTGGTTACCGCGGAGCCCGGCGCGCCGTTCCTGGCGCCTGGCCCCAGACCGCACCTCGTCTCGCCCCTGAACCTGACTAACGGCTCGCGGGGCGACGCCTATGGCCTTGAGGTAGCCGCCAACTGGCACGCGCACGACCGTTTCCGCCTGGCCGCCGGCTACGCCGGCCTTCACTTCGCCCTCCGCGGCTCGGGCCAAGCCGTCGTCGATCAGGGAAGCGGCAACCCCTCGCACGAGTTCCACGTCCGCGCCGCGCTCGATCTTTCGCCCACCGTGCAGCTCGATGCCGCCGTCTACCGCGTCGGGGCGCTGAGGATCGGCGTGCCGGCCTACACGCGGCTGGACACTCGGCTCGGCTGGCAGCCCACTCGCTCGCTCGACCTCAGCCTCATCGGCCAAGACCTCCAGGGCGGCCGCCACATCGAGTTTGTCGCCGAGACCCTGATTCCTCCCACGGCGGTCGGCCGGAGCCTCTTCGGAAAGATCGCATGGCGATTCTAAGGGTGCTGCTTTTGAGCTTGCTGCTCGTCGCCGCCGCGGCGCACCCGCAGGCCGCCGCCTCGCTCGAGCGGCACGTCAAGGCGGCCTATCTCTACAACTTCGCCAAGTTCGTGGAGTGGCCGGCGTCAGCGGCGCTGGACACCACCGCGCTGCTGGTCTGTGTGTTGGGCGACGACGTCTTCGCCGACGTTGTGGAGCAGACCGTCCAGGGAAAGACCGCCAACGGCCGGCCCGTGACCGTCCGGCGCGACCCCGACGCGCAACATCTCAAGGCCTGCCATGTTCTCTTCATCGGCGCCGCGGAACAGAAGCGTCTCAGCCGCCTGCTAGAGGCGGTCGCGGGCTCGGGCGTATTGACGGTCAGCGACGCCGAACGCTTCGCTCACCTGGGAGGCATCATCAACTTTATTGTGGAAGGCAACAAGGTCCAGTTCGAAGTCAACGTCGACGCGGCGGCGCGCTCCCGGCTGCGCATCAGCTCGCGCCTGTTGCAGGTGGCCCGCGTCGTGCGGGACGAGGGAAAATGACCTGGTTTCGAGACCTGCCCATCCCCCGGAAACTGCGGCTGATCATGGTCGCCACCAGCGCCATCGCCTTGGCCGCCGCCTGCGCCGCCTTCATCGGGTATGAGGTGTTCCAGTTTCGGCAAGACATCCTCCGCGAGCTGACTCCCGTAGTCGAGATCATCGCGCTCAACTGCACGGCCCCCCTGTCATTCCAAGACCAGCGTGCCGCCGAAGAAACGCTGGCCGCCCTGCGCGCCGACCGCCGCGTCACCGGCGCCTGTATCTACCAGGCCGACCGGCGCGTCCTCGCGCGCCACGGCCAGGCCGCCTGCCCGGAGCCCCCGCGCCCGCCCGGCTACTACTTCGAGCCCGACGCGGTGCTGTTCTTCCACCCGGTGGTGGTCGACGGCGAGGCTATCGGCGCCGTCTACGTCCGGGCCGGTTTGGGCGAGCTGTGGGCCAGACTGCAGCAGTATATGTTCATCGGCGCTACCGTGTTGGTGGCTTCGATGCTGCTTGCTTTCTTTCTTTCCTCCCGGCTCCAGCGCGTCATCTCCGAGCCCATTCTGCGCCTCTCGGAAACCGCCCGGGAGGTCTCGGCCGGCAGGGACTATACCCTGCGGGCTATCCACTACAGCCGCGACGAGCTCGGCGCGTTGACCGACTCCTTCAACGAGATGCTGGCGCAAATCGAGCGGCGAGACTTCGATCTCGCCAGCCACCGCGCCCACCTCGAAGAGGAAATCGCCGAGCGGACCGGCCAGTTGCTGCGCCTCAATGAGGAGCTGGTCGCGGCCAAGGACAAGGCCGAAGAGGTGGCGCGCCTCAAAAGCGAGTTTCTGGCCAACATGAGCCACGAGATCCGCACCCCCATGAACGGGATCATGGGGATGACCGAGCTCGCCCTGCACACCGAGCTCACCGCCGAGCAACGCGAGTACCTCGGGATGGTCAAGAGCTCGGCCGACTCGCTGCTCACCGTGATCAACGACATCCTGGATTTCTCCAAGATCGAGGCCGGCAAGCTTTCGATGCAGCCGGCCGACTTCGACTTGCGGGAGAACTTGGGCGCGACGATGAAGACCTTGGCCGTGATCGCGCATCGCAAGGGGCTCGAGCTGCTGTACGACGTCGACGCCGGTGTGCCGCAAACCGTCACCGGCGATCCCGCCCGGCTGCGGCAGATCCTGCTCAACCTGATCGGCAACGCGACCAAGTTTACCGAGCGCGGCGACGTCGCCGTCCGCGTGGAGCTTCAGGCGCGCGAGGAGCGCCAGGTTGTCCTCCACTTCCGGGTAATCGACACCGGCATCGGCATCCCGAAGGAAAAGCAGAGGCTCATCTTCGACGCCTTCGCTCAGGCCGACAGCTCGACCACGCGCCGCTACGGCGGAACCGGACTCGGTCTGTCCATCTCCTCGCAGTTGGTGCGCCTCATGGGCGGCGAAATCTGGGTCGAGAGCGAGCCGGGCAAGGGCAGCACGTTTCACTTCACCGCCCGCTTCGGAGCGCCGGACGTCACGGTCGCCGCGCCGGCCGCCGCCGAGCCAGCCGTGCTCGAGAACCTGCGCGTGCTGGTGGTGGATGACAACGCCACCAATCGGCGGATCCTCGAGAATCAGCTCACCCGCTGGCGCATGCGGCCCGCGATGGCCTCCAGCGGCGCGGCAGCGCTGCAAGCCATCGACTCTGCCAGCGCGGCCGGAACCCCCTTTCGGCTGATCCTGCTCGACAGTCAAATGCCGGAGATGGACGGCTTCGATCTGGCCGCGCGGATCCGGCAGGACCGGCAGTTGAATAACGCCATCATCATGATGCTGAGCTCGGTCGACCACTCGGCGGACGCGTCGCAGTGCCGGCAATTGGGGATCGCGGCCTACCTTACCAAGCCCGTGACGCCGTCCGAGCTGCTCGACCACATCCTGAAAACCCTGGGCGCTTCGCTCCGGGTCGAGAGGCAACCGCCCGCCACCGGGCTCCTGCCCGTACTAGAGCCCGGCCTGCGGCTGCGCGTTTTGCTGGCCGAGGACAACCCGGTCAATCAAAAGCTCGCCGTTCGGATGCTCGAGAAACGCGGCCACGCGGTCGTCGTTGCGGAAAACGGCCGGCTGGCCCTGCGGGCCCTGGAGAAAGAATCGTTCGACGTCGTGCTGATGGACGTGCAGATGCCGGAAATGGGCGGATTCGAAGCCACCGCAGCCATCCGCAAAAAAGAGAAGGGCACCGGCGCCCACCTCCCCATCGTGGCTCTGACCGCTCACGCCCTCAGCGACGACCGCCAGCAGTGCCTGGAGGCGGGCATGGACGATTACCTGTCGAAACCTATGCGCGCCGCGGAACTGTACGAGAAGGTCGAGCAGTACGCGAGAATCACATCAGCTCTTCGATGAACCCGCGCGCGATCTCCGGCGGCAGCCGCAGGCCGCGCTGGCTCATCGGAACGTCGTCGGCCAGGATCGGCTCGGCCCCGTGCAGCGACGGCAGATCGGTGCGCTGGAAGAACTTCCCGATGGGAATCTCGTCGCCCCACAGCAGGGCTTTCTCCATGGCCGCCCGGTAGTCGCCGGGGTCGTAGCCCGCCTCGTCTTCGAGCTTTTTGACGCGCGGCTTGAACCACTGGTAGGTATTGTCGTGGTTGTAGGTGACGCAGGGGCTGAAGACGTCCACGAAGGCGAACCCCTTGTGCTCGATGCCCTGCTTGAAAAGCTCCGTCAGGTGCTTCTGATCGGCGCTGTACCCGCGGGCGATGAAGGTCGCCCCGGCCGCCAGCGCCAGCGCGATCGGATTCACCGGGGCCTCGATGTTGCCGAACGGCATGCTCTTGGTTTTCATGCCGAGATGGCTGGTGGGCGAGGTCTGGCCGGTGGTCAGCCCGTAGATCTGGTTATCCATGACGATGTAGAGCAGGTCGACGTTTCGCCGCATGGTGTGGAGGAAGTGGTTGCCGCCGATCCCGAACCCGTCGCCGTCGCCCCCGGTCACCAGCACGTGCAGATGATGGTTGGCGAGCTTCACGCCGGTGGCCACCGCCAGCGACCGCCCGTGCAGCGTGTGCATGCCGTACGTCGAGACGTAGCCGGGCAGGTTCGACGAGCAGCCGATCCCGCTGATGGTCACCACGTCGTGCGGAGCGATCTGCAGCTCCACCAGCGCCTTTTGAAACGCCGCCAGCACGCCGAAGTCGCCGCACCCCGGACACCAGTCCGGATCGACTTTGCCCTTCATGTCGGCCATCGTCAACGGCTTGACAGTCTCTAGCGTAGTCGCCATTTTCCCTCGCTCCTTACACCATGATCTCGTGCGCCGGCACCGAGAGTTTCGTCTTGCCGGCCAGTTGTTCCTTCACCGCCTCCACGATGTGGTGCGGCATGAACGGCTCGCCGTCGTACTTGCGGATGTGCCCGTCGGCGACGAAGCTGGTCTCGCTGCGCAGGTAGCGCGCGAACTGTCCGGTGACGTTGTTCTCGACGATGATGGTCCGCTTGGCGCCCTTTAGCTGCTTGACGATGGCATCGCCCTTGAGCGGCACCAGCCACCGCACCGCGAGCTGGTTGGCCAGGATGCCCTGTTCGGTCAGCATCTCGCAGGCTTCCGCGACGACGCCCTTGGTCGAGCCCCAGCCGATCAGCGTGACCGCGGCGTTGCGCGGGCCGGTTAGCTCGGGAGGCGGAACGGACGCTTCGATCCCGTCCACCTTGCGCTGCCGCTTCTCCACCATCGCCCGGCGCTTCACCGGGTTGGTGAACTCGTCGCTGATGAGCACGCCGTCCTCGTCGTGCTCGTCGGTCGCCGCGGTGTGCTCGTGGCCCGGCACGCCCGGGATGGCCCGCGGCGAGACGCCGCTCTCCGTGATCAGGTATCGCTTGTAGGCGCCGTTCGACCCGTTGCCGTCCCCCGACGTGATCAGCTCGCCGCGGTCGATGTGCGGGCCGAAGTCGAGATCCTTCGGATCCACGCTCAGCCGCCCTTCCGACAGCAGCAGGTCGGCCAGCACCAGGCCGGGGCACTGGTAGCGGTCGGCGATGTTGAAGATCTCCGGGATCAGCGTGAAGCAGTCGCCGATGTCGGTCGGCGCCGCCATGACTCGCGGATAGTCGCCGAAGGCGGCGCCCAGAAACTGCCACAGGTCGCCCTGCTCGGTCTTGGTGGGAACGCCCGTCGACGGTCCGGCCCGCTGGCAGTTGATCACCACCACCGGCGTCTCGATCATCGCCGACATCCCGAGTCCCTCCGACATCAAAGCGAAGCCGCCGCCGGAGGTCGCGCACATCGCCCGGCAGCCGGCGTGCGCCGCGCCGATCGTCATGTTGATGACGCCGATCTCGTCCTCCACCTGGCGCACCATCACGCCCGCCTGGCGCGCGTGCGACGCCATCCAGTGCAGCACGCCGGTCGACGGGCTCATCGGGTAGGCGCAGTAGAACTTCACGCCGGCCGCCACGCCGCCCATGGCCAGCGCCGTGTTGCCGGAAAGCACCGCGTAGCGGTTGTCGGTCATCGGCAGCGGGTGCGCAAACGGCTGGAAGCGCGCCGCCGCGTAGTCGTAGCCGGCTTTGGCCACGCTCACGTTCTCGTCGATCACCGCCTGGCCTTTCTTCTGGAACTGCTCTGTCAGAGCCTCTTGGAGCGACTGAAAGCCGATGCCCATCATGTTGAGGCCCGCGCCGATGGCCAGCGTGTTCTGCGCCACCTTGTTGCGCGTGATGTCGGCCAGCTTCGACACCGGCAGCGGGCAGAGCTGCACGCCCGCCGCAGGAGCGCCCGCCTTGATGCTGTCTTCGTTAAAAATGCAGGCGGCCCCCGCGCCGAGCAGCCCCAGGTGGCGATCCATGGTGTCCTGGTTGAGCGGGACCATCAAATCGATCCGGTCGCCCATGTTGGTGACCTTCTCGGGGCCCGTGCGAATCGTCAGAAACGTGTGCCCGCCCCGGATGATCGACTGGTAGGCGTTATAGGCATTGAGATGAAGCCCCCGGCGGGCGAAAATCTTGGCAAAAATGTCGCCCGGGGTGGCTACGCCTTGTCCGGCGGCCCCTCCGATGGCGACGGCAAACGTTCGCTGCATCAGCTTCCTCCCTTAAATCTCGCGACGTCCTTCCATCGACTTCTGCATGGTGACCTCGTCGACGTACTCGAGGTCGCTACCCACCGGAATGCCCATGCCAATCCGCGTCACCCGCAGGCCCAACGGTTTCAGCAGGCGCGACAGGTACATCGCTGTCGCCTCGCCCTCGGCGGTCGGGTTGGTCGCAACTATTATCTCACTTATCGTACCGCTCTGCAGCCGCTCCAGCAAGTTCCCGAGCTTGAGCTGCTCGGGCCCCACGCCGCGCAGCGGCGACAGCGAGCCGTGCAGCACGTGGTAGAGGCCCTGAAACTGTCGCGTCTTCTCGATCACCATGATGTTGTGCGGCTCTTCGACCACGCACAAGAGTTTCTGGTCGCGCCCGGAATCCGAGCAGATCGAGCACAGCTCGGCGTCGGAGATATTATTGCAGGCCGCGCACAGCCGCACGCGCTCCTTGACGTCGGCTACGGCGCGCGCCAGCCGCTCGGCGTCCTCCCGGGAGGCACGCAGCAGGTAAAAGGCGATGCGCTGCGCGGATTTCGACCCGATCCCGGGGAGCCGTTTCAGCTCCTCGATCAGCCGCGCCATCGGCTCGATCATGCCCCCCATCCGGACTAGAACATCCCCGGCGGCAGCCCCATCCCGCCCAGCATGCCTCCCATCAATGACTGCGATTCCTGATCCACCTTTTTCCCCGCCTCGTTGACCGCCGCCAGCACCATGTCCTGGAGCATCTCGACGTCGCCGGCGGCTTCGGGGTCGATCTTGACTTCGAGGACGTGCTTTTGGCCGTCCATTTTCACCGTGACCATGCCGCCGCCGGTGGAGGCGTCCACGCGAATCGCCGCGACCTTCTCCTGGAGCTGCTGCTGCATCTGCTGGGCCTGTTTCATGATGGCCTGCATGTTGCCGGGCATTTTCATGGTTCGGTCTCCTTGAGGTCGCGGACCTCGCGCACCTGCCCGCCAAAGGCGGCCAGAAAGCGCTGCACCGGCGGATAGGCCGTCGCCCGCGCCGCGACCGCGTCGTCGCTCGCTGCGGGCGCCGCAGCCGCCGGGGCTGCCGGCGACGGCCCGTCGGCAACCAGGCGCACGCGAATCCGCCGACCGAGCTGCCGCTCGCTCAGCTCCGCCAGAGTCTTGGCGGCCGACTCCAGGTTGTAAAGCTGATCCGGCGGGGGACGAAAGACCGCTTCGCTCGCCGAGACTTCCACCGCCGACTGCTCGACGGCGTCGGCGGTGAAGTGGTCGCCGCGCTCGCGCAGAGCATCGATCAGGCCGCGCGCGAAATCGCCCTGCGGGGCGGCGCGGGCTGCCGTGGGCGCGGCTTGGGGCGTCGGCCGCGGCGCCGCCGGTATCGCCGCGGGTGGAGAGCCGCCCGCCGCGGCGTCCAACTCCGCCAGCGCCTTCTCGATCCCCACGATCCGCCCGGCGTGCACCAGCTTCAACAGCCCCATCTCGAGATGAAACCGCGGGTGCGGCGCCTGATGGAGGTCGCGCAGCAGATTGAGTGTTAACTGTAGGTATCGGGTCAGGTCCTCTTCCGAGAACCGCGGCGCCAGCGCCGCCAGCCGCCGGCGCTCCTCCCCGGGGGCGGCGATCAGGCGTGTCTCGGCGCCGGCCACGCGCGCCACCAGTAAATTGCGGAAAAACCGCGCCAGCTCCCGGCAGAAATGCTGCGGATTCTCGCCTTGCGCGGTCAGCCGGTCGGCCAGCTCGAGCACCCGCGACGCCGACTGCTCGAGGAGCGCCGCGGCCACTTCTTCCAGAACTTCGCCCGAGACGACCCCCAGCAAGCCGCGCACCTCCGCCGCCTTCAGCTTCTTGCCGAAGGCCGCGATGGCCTGGTCGAGCGTGGAGAGCGAATCCCGGATGCTGCCGTCGCCGGCCAGGGCGATCACCGAGAGCGCGTCCGGCTCGGCCTCGACGTTCTCCGACGCCGCGATCCACTCCAGTTGTTTGACGATGTCCTCGAAATCGACCATGCGAAAGGTGAAGTTCTGGCACCGCGAGGAGATGGTCGCCGGGATCTTGTGCGCTTCCGTCGTGCACAGTACAAACACGACCCACTCGGGCGGCTCCTCCAGCGTCTTGAGCAGGGCGTTGAAGGCGGCGTCGGTGATCTGGTGCGCCTCATCGATGATGAAGACCTTGCGCCGGTCGCGGGCCGGCCGGAACCGGACGTTCTCCCGCAGCTCCCGGATCTCGTCGATGCCGCGGTTGGAAGCGGCGTCGATCTCGATGACGTCGAGCGCGTTGCCGGCGGCGATCTCGCGGCAGCTGGCGCATTCCAAACACGGCGCCGCCCCCTCGCCCTGGTGGCAATTCAGCGACTTGGCCAGGATCCGCGCCACGGTGGTCTTGCCCGTGCCCCGCTGCCCGGCGAAAATGTACCCGTGCGCCACCCGCCCCTGTTCGAGCGCATTCGTCAGCGTCTGCTTGACATGCTCCTGGCTGACGACCTGCTCGAAATTCTGCGGCCGGTATTTGCGCGCGATGACCTGGTACATGAAGGGAGGGTTGGGCGGGCGCTCTCCAACCAGGCCCCGGGAGATCCGCGGCACGCGGGTGAGACCGCTACCGTTGCTTCCTTCCGGACCTGGCGGGGTTCGCAGCCGCCCGCTGCACGGGGCCCGGAGCCTGGCGAGCACCTATACTAGCACAGCAGGGGTTGGGGGCTGGGGGGTGGGGGCTGGGGGCCGATTTTCACGGCTCGCCTTGCACGCCGCCGCGATTTCGGGCTACAATCGCCCGCACCACCCTTGGGGAGCCGAGCCATGCGCCTGCGCGTAGGCGTTCGCAAGATCGAGTCCCTCGCCGAGAAGCAGCACGCCGGCCTGTGGCTCGACGACGGCAAAGGAATCGAGACCGCGGCGCAGGGGGTGAAGTTCCTCGCGGAGGTCGGCTTCGCCCTGCGCTATAACCCGACCGAGGGCCTGCC
>Ga0247727_10007983_pt1 | contig 19853 bp, 17 predicted proteins | sample WisWelCaveWW1625_FD_202498 | JGI IMG/M metagenome (GOLD analysis project Ga0247727, IMG submission 202498) | Biofilm microbial communities from Wishing Well Cave, Virginia, United States - WW16-25 | ecosystem: Environmental > Aquatic > Deep subsurface > Groundwater > Cave microbial mat | place... | reverse complement strand
ATGACTTCCCCATAGCCGCGCGGTGTGGCGCGTTGGGGGCCCGCGTCGCGGCTTCGTTCACCTCACGATTACGGGGATGCTCGCTCCCACTGTCGCTCGACCACCGTAATCTACCCTTTAACAGGTGCGCTTTCCGAGGCTTACGACGAAGCCCCAGGGGCTAGTTTCCCTGGGGCTCTCGCGTAAGTCTCTCTATTGTAACGTGTTACGATGATTTACTGGCTCCCCGGGGAGGACTCGAACCTCCAACCTACCGGTTAACAGCCGGTTGCTCTACCGTTGAGCTACCGAGGAAGCGCTGTCAGGTCTGGAGACGCGATCCTAGCGGAAGCGGCGGGTGCCCGTCAAGGAAAGCGCGGCGCGCGCGGCACGGGGCGCGGCCCGCCGGCCCCACCCGTCAATTGTTCCTCGAGTTCCGGATCAGCAAAAGGCGCACGAGCTGCAAGAGCGCCATCGTCGCAGCCGCAACGTACGTGAGCGCTGCTGCGTCCAAGACCTTCTTCGCCAACCCGACTTCCTGGCCGCTCGCGAGCAATCCGCGCGACTCGAGTTCGCGGAGCGCGCGACGCGAGGCGTCGAACTCGACAGGGAGCGTGACAAGCTGAAACGCCACAGCTCCGGTGAAGAAGAGGATCCCGGCGGTCAACAGGAACGGGAGGTTCGCAATCATCCCGATGAAGAAGAGGGGCATCGCGAGCGTCGAGCCGAGCTGTGCGGCGGGGACGAACGCGGTCCGGAAGCTGAGCGGCGCGTACCCGTGCGCGTGCTGGAGCGCATGCCCGCACTCGTGCGCGGCCACCGACACGGCCGCGATCGACGCGTTCTGGAAGTTCCCGGGCGAAAGGCAGACGCGCTTCTTGGCGGGATCATAGTGATCGGACAGGACGCCCTCGACTGGGACGACCTCCACGCCGGCCAGGCCGTTGACGCTGAGCAGGTACTTCGCCATGTCGGCGCCGGTGCGGCCGTTCGACGCGCGCACGCGGCTCATCTTCTCGTACGTCGAGCGAACCTTGTGCTGCGCGTACATCGCAAGGGCGAGCGCGGGAATGAGGAGGAACATCGTCCGATCGAAGAATGGCATGAACATCGTGAGCACCTCCGTGCGAGCTGCGCGCCGCGCACCGCGGCGTCGAGGATCGGTTGTGAGATCCCGCCACGATCCCGATCGGATCGGGTCAGGCGGCCAGCGCGAGGCTCAACTTAGCGAGGCGCCCGGCGAGCGGCAAGGGGTATCTGGGACGGGGCGGGGCGCTGAGTCGGGGGCCGACGCTGTGCGGCGAGGCGAACGCTGCGCCGCGAGGCGGGTGCTGGGCGTAGATGGGCCGCTGCGACGCGGAGAACCTACGATCGCGGGGCGCGGCGGCTACGGTCGCGCGAGACGGGCACGGCTTCGGGGCGGACGGCGCGAGCCCTGAGAGCGGCGCGGTCGGCGCGGTCTCCGCGCGCGTGCCGCGAGACGGGGGTGACGCGGGAGTTGCGGGGGCTGAGCGCGCCGCGCTCCGCCGCATCGCCGGCGCCCTCATCCGGGCTCCACGAGGCGCGCCTCACACCGCGCGGCACCGCGCGGACGATGACGCTCGGCGGTCGCGCCGGGCGCGGCGCGAGCACGATGACGCGGCGGCCGATGACGCGACGGGTCGCGACGATCAGGACGCTCACGACTACGGCTCCCGCCGATCACCCTTCCCGGAAGACCCGCCGGCGCCGGCGAACAGCTCGTCGAGACGGTCCTTGCTGAACCGCCACTGGCCGCCGATCTTCAGCCCCGGAATCTTGCCTTCCTTGGCGAGTTTGTAGAGCGTCGCCCGGGTGATGTTCAGGTACTTCGCTGCCGCGTTGACATCGAGGATTTCCTTGGACATGAGACCTCACCTCGCGAATGGGTGGCTGGTTCGCTGCACCCTATGAATTCTCCGCTCGCGACTCTTCTTCGGGAGGGTTTTGCCCTCCATGACTCACTTGCGTTATTGATCGGCGCGGCTTGGCGAGGACTTGAGGGTTTTCTTGCGGGGTTTATCGCGCTGAACGAGCGAGCGGGCGCCCGGTACGCGCCCTAGAAATGATACCGGAGCCCGAACGTCACCGAGACGCCGGTGAAGTCGATGTTGATCGGCCGCGTCGGGACGTCCGGTCTCGCGGGATCGGTCGCAGACCAGAGGAAGATTTGCTGCTGCAAGTTGAACTCGTAGTAGGTCCACACCAGCGGCGTGTCGGTCTCATCGACAGCCTTCGCCGTGAACGGATACGGCACGGTATCGGTGTACTTCAGTTTCTCGATCTCGGCATTTCGGTACTCGCCTTCGATCGTGAGCGAGACGAATCGGGCGAGATACATCTCCCCGCCGCCACGCACATGGTACTGCGACGAGTTCCCGGTCGCCGACGAAACGAGGTAGGACGGAGTGCCATCGAAGCTAGGGACGTAGAACGACGACGTGATCTTCCCGTGCAGAAGGCCGCCGCCGCCGCCCGCGTAGAACCCGAATCGCCAGACCCGCCAGGGGAGCGTGAAGAGGAGGCCGCCGGAGAGGTCCGTGATCTCCGCCTTCTCGTCGAACCGGAACCCGGGTTGAGTGAACTCGGTGATGGCGTTCGCTTCGCCGCCGCGCGCCTCGAGCGTCATGAGCGAGTTGAGCTTGTACCGGATGTCGGCTTGGAGGCGGACGCCGTTGTCGGGTTCGGTCGGTCCGTCCGCGGTCCACATGAAGTTTAGGCCGCCGGCTTGAAGGCTGCCGAACGCCTCCCGACCGAACCGCTCCATCATTCGCGCGCGCTCGACGGATCGCGAGAGGTTCGCCTGCGTGCCGCCGAATGAGAAGTGGAGGCTCCACCGCCTCTCCGGTTCCCGCTCGGCCTTCTTGAGGTTGAGGACGATCGCCGTGTCGATCGGCGCGACGCGCGAGATGAAATGCGTCGGGTCGAGCTTGAGATCGTCGAACTTGATCGATCTCGGAGCGCGCCGAACCTGGTCGGAAGCCGCGGGCGGGGTCGGCGTCGCCGGCTCGGTGGGCGGGGCCGGCCGAGTCGGCGCGAGATCGTCCGGCGCCACGGGCTCAGGCGGCGCGAGCTCGCCCGGCGCCACGGCCGCTGGCGTCTCACCCGGCGGATCCTCGGCCCCGCCGAATGCCTGCGAAGGGAGAACCGCGAGCGCGCTTGCGCAGAGCGCCGCGAGGGTCAGGCTGGCCATCTTATTCGGGAGCATGACGACCCTTCCGATGAGCGACTTCCCCGTCCGCGACCGGCGGGGGAGCCGGCGGGACGCGCGAGACGGGACTATAGCGGAGCCGGTTCCGGAGTGTCAACGAAGAGGGCGCCGCCCCGAATGGGTTGGCGCCCTCGTTTCACCGGCCGACCGCTGAGTGCGTCGGCCGCATTCCGCAGCCCGAACGGCCTGACTTGGCAGGCCCTAGTTGACCCGCACTTCGATCGACTTCGGGTGCGCTTCCTCGGACTTCGGCAGGGTCACGGCCAGGACGCCGTCCTTGTACGACGCCTCGATCCGTTTCCCGTCGATCGTGGTCGGGAGAGTGAACGTCCGCGTGAACGAACCGATCGCCCTCTCGTACCGGGCGTAGCCCTTCTCCTTCGTCTCGACTTCGCGCTTCCTCTCGCCCGTGATCGTGAGCGTCCCGTTCTCGACGGAGATCTTGATCTCCTCGCGCCGCATTCCGGGAAGGTCGAGCGAAACCGTGTACTTCGTCGGCTCTTCGACAACGTCCGTCGCGGGGACCCAATCCGTCGCGACCGTCGCTCCGGTGAACCACGGACCCTCGAATAGGTCGCGGAGCATCAGATCGAGGCTTTCGTGCGTCGTGTCGAACTGCCGAGTTCTGGGGGTGCACTTGACGAGCGTCATGGCGACAACCTCCTGGCGAGACCGCCGGCTTTATCCTCGGGAACGCCCGGACTCTCCGGGCACCCCGTGCTTGATTGGTGGACGGACCAGAGAAATGCAGGCGGCGTACCAGAACGGAGACTACGGAATAACGAGAGGTGGGTTAGTCGGTTGTGGATTATTCGAGAAGTTTGACGCGGCGGCTAGCGAGCGCATCCTGCCGTTAGGCCATGTTCGAATGTGGGGCTTGCCTGCCGGGTTGGCTGGGCTGGCCGGGACGGCGGGGAGGGCTGGGCTTGCCGAGCTGATCGGGCTGGCCGAGCTAGAGCCTACCGAATGATCGCGACTTTCGTAGTGAGAGAAGTCCCGCCGAACTCGACTCGGGCGAGGTAGACCCCGGCGCGGAGCGGCCGGCCATTCGCATCGACCGTCGCCCAGTCGTGAGTCCAGGTGCCCGCCGGGTACCGGCCGCCGGTCCGGGCGACGAGCGCGCCCGCCGCGTCGAAGACCTCGATCGTCACGCGTCCGTCCCGCGGGAGCGAGAACGAGAATCGCGCCCGGTCGAGGACGGGATTCGGCACCGTCGGCAACAGTAGGAACGCCGGCCCGCGGCCCGGACTATCGGTGTCGCTGGCCCCCGGCCCGACACCCGTCGCAGGAGAAAGCGTCGTCGCCGCGCTCCCGTTCGCCGGCGCCGAAATGTTGACCTCGACTCGCCGGAATCCTCCTTCCGAGTACTGCCGGATGATCGTCCCAGCGCTGGCCTGGTAGTTCGTTCCGTCCGGCATCACGAACCGTGCAAGCGCGTGCTCGAACGTCTCGTTGAGGTTGTTCGTGATCGTCCCGGTCACGGTGGAGTTGAGCCCGTTGTTCGACGGGACGAACCCGATCGTCAGGTTCTGGCCGGTCGAGCCCGAAGTCAGCATCGGCCGCGGCGTGATCGTCCCGTCGGGCGCGACGCGAATCAGGCGGTACGTTCTCTTCCCGTCGCATACGCATTGGACCCCGAGGCTGTACGGCGGCGTCGTGAGGTTCCCTTCGGCGACACCGTGGTTGTGACCCCACAAGCCGGCGTGGAGCCCGAGCGCCGTCAGGCTCGCGTTCACCTGGTTCTTGAAATCGTAGTGGTAGAACGCAACCTTCTTCGTCGCCGCCGGCGCGGCCGCGACCGTCGCCGACAGCCAACTCATTTGCTCTTGCGTGAACGAGTCGGTCCCGTAAGTCGCCGGCTCGAAGTCGTCATATCCTCCGGAGTTGTTGTACGCCTCGAGACCGATCATCCGGACCGGGCCGTAGTCGAAGAAGAAGTTCTCGCTGTGCTCGCTCACGCCGGCGGGCGGGTTGTCGAGATACGGCCATCCGAAGTAGCGCCACCAGTTCCGGCGCGCGGTCCCGGCCGCGGGCGGCGTCGCGTCCCACCCGCCGATGTCGTGGTTTCCGCTCGCGAGGTAGAACGGGACTTCGAACTCGTACATCTTCGCCTGAGACCGCGACCAGTAGTACTTGTTCAAGAACTCCTCCAGCTCGCCCTCGTTGATCAGGTCGCCGGTGTGAATCACAAACTCTGGGTTGATCAGGTTCGCGTCGTTGATCACGGCCTGGAAGTCCGCCATCTCGGACGTGTCGGTGTCGGCGCCTTGTTGGTCGTAGTACAGGTGCGTGACGAGGTGCGTGTCGCTCACCTGCAGAAAATACCAGGAGGTCTTGCGCGCATTGACGAGCCGGACCGAGTGCCGCGCGGTGTCGGGCGTGGCGCCGCTGCGCGAGACGATCAGGTCGTAGACGACGTCGGGAGCCCCCGCGGGGAGGAGGTAGCGGAGGTTCCACCGCAGATACGTCGCGTCGTACGCGAGCAGTGCCGCCGTCATCGGGAAGGCGAGCGATCCGCGACGCAGCGATGCGGTCCATCCCGTCGCGCCGGAGGGCGCATTCGCTATGATCGCGAGCGTCTCGGCGGGCGTGTGTATCGCGGGCAAGTTGACGAGTGGGCGCCAGATCGTCGTCAGCGTATCGCCTTACGTGAAGGCGCTCGCCGCGGGGACGAAAGGACTGGGGGCCGCGAGGCTCGCCGCGCAGAGCGCGACGGCCGCGAGAGCGCCGAGTGCGGCGACCTCCGACGTGCGGCGCGAGCCGATCACGGTTCGCGGACGAGGACTATCGAGCAAGGAAGCGCCTCCCGGATGCCAGCCTCGAGTGGCCCGCATTTTACCACGGATCACTCGACGGAGCGGGGCTTCTCCTGCTCGCTCGGGGGCATCCGCTCGGCGCGTTCCCGGAGCGCTTTCTCAAGCTCGCGCTTGAACTCCTCGGGCTTGTGCACGACGAGCATCAGGTCGGTCGGGTAGTCGAACGTCGGGTCATGATCGTCCCGGTGGCACGCCGTGCACGTCTTCGGATTGATAATCTTCATTCCATGGAGTGGGAGCCGGCTCCGGTCGCCTCCGCCGGAGATCAGTTCGAAGTGATCCTTGCCCGGGCCGTGGCACACCTCGCACTGGACGTCCATCATCGTCGGCGTGAGGTCCGCGCGACGAAACCCGTTGAACGTGCCGAACCCCGTGACGTGGCACGGCACGCACTCGAGATCGCGGTCGACCTTCTCGTCGATGAGCGTCTGCCAGGCGCGGGCGTGCTGCGTCGCCTTCCACTGTTCGGCCTCGTCGGGATGGCAGCCTTCGCAGGCCGCCGTACCGAGGTACTTCTGTTCATCCATGTTCTCCCACTCGGGCGCGATGTTCGCCGTATGGACCGCCTCCTTGTACCTCGTGAGGATCGCGGTCATCCTTTCATCGTCGGGGTACGAATCGTCGAGCGCGACGAGCCGGCCCGTCGCCCCCGCGACCTTCATCTGGTCGGTCAGCCGCGCGTCGAGCACGGCGATCATTCGTCCTTGATCGCCGGGCTGGATGAGCGCCGTCTTTCCGACGAAGATCGCCCCGTTGTTCCGGAAGTTCCCGTGGCCGACGAGCATCATGTCGAACCCGCCGACGCCGCGCGCAATCTCCTTCGCGGGGTCCATCCCCGTGTGCGCGAGGCAAATCAGCACGTCCGACTTCCCGCGGAGCTCTTGCACAACTTCGCGCGCCGAGAGGGTCGGATCCTTGACGATCAGTTCGCGGTCGCCGGCGACTTTCGGCGAGATGCGCGTGCCGTCGTCGAGTCTCAGGACGCTCGTGATCCCGACGCGCACTCCCCCGACGTCGATGCCGAGGATCTTCCGCCCCCCGACCCGCCGGATCACGTACGGTTTCGCGAACCGCTCGTTCGTGTCGGCGTAGTAGACGTTCGCCGAGAGGAACTTGAGGCCGTACTTCTGCGCCATCCTCTTCAGGAACGCCTGCCCGAGCATGAGGTCCATGTCGCCGAGGGCGATCGGACCGTAGCCGAGCGCTCGCATCCCCTCTAAGAGGAACTCCGCTTTGAGCGAGTCTTGCGCCTTGCCGCCGGAGAGACAGTCGCCGCCGTCGAGCAGGATCGACATGCTCGCGTCGCCGAAGGATTTTGCGGCCATGTACGCGGCTCGTCGAGGCAGACCGCCCGACTGGGTCTTGCTTCAGCCACAGGGCTCGATGTAGCCGATCGCATCGGACGTGTAGAAGACGCGCAGGTGCGTCCGGTCTACGGGCTCCGACGGTGCGCACGAGAGCGTCGCGAGCGCGGCGAGCGTGGCAAAGGCGAGGAGCGCGGGGAGCGCGAGTAGCGCGCATAGCGCGCGCAGCGCCGCCGCCGCGTCGATCTCGCGGCCGCGGCGGAGACGCCGCCGCTCAGCCACCTTCCGCCTCCTGCGCGCCGCCCGAGCGCCCGACCGCATCCGCGTGAAATCCGTCGACAACCTCCACGCGGAGGATCTGGTCTTCCTCGGAGATGGCGTCGGCGATTTGTTGTCCTGCGACGACCTGCCCGAACAGAGTGTACCGGCCTTCGAGATGCGGTTGCGGCGAGTGCGTGATGAAGAACTGGCTGCCGCCCGTGTCCTTCCCCGAGTGCGCCATCCCGACGGATCCGGTGACGTAGTGGTGCTCGCCGATCTCGCAGCGAATCGTGCGGCCGGCCGAACCCCAACCGTCGCCGCGCGGGCAGCCGGCTTGAATGACGAAGTTCGGGACGACGCGGTGGAAGCGGATGCCGTCGTAGAAACCGCGGCGCGCGAGCGTCAGGAAGTTCGTCACCGTGGCGGGCGCGTCGTCGCCGAACAGCTCGACGACGATCGGGCCTCGCGCCGTGACGATCCGCGCGAATCGCGCTCCGAGCGGGAGGCCGAAGTCCGGCGACAGGTCCGCCGGCTCGGCCGGGCCGCGCGGCGGCGCTGACTTCTTGCCGGCCCGCTTCGCGAGCGCCTCCGACGCCGCTTTCCGCACGCGCTCATCGTCGTCGCCGAGTCCCTGGCGGATGAACTTCGCCTCGCGTGCGCCGCCGATCTCGCCGAGCGTCGCGATAACGGTCATCCGGACTTCCGCGCCCTCGTATCCGGGACGCGCCGTGAAGGCCCGTTCGAGCGCCGGGACCGACGCGGCGCCTCCGAATTGGCCGAGCGCTTCGGCGGCGACGGTCGCGACGACCCAGTCGGCGTCGCGAAGCGCGCGGACGAAGAGCGCCTCGTCGCGCGGGTCGCGGTACGCGCCGAGCGCCTCCAGCGCGGCCGCGCGGACCATCCGCTCCGGATCGCCTGCGCGGCTGCGAAGGAGCGCGTGGAGTCCCTGGTCGCGGAGTGCGCCGAGCGAGCCGATCACCTTCGACGCGACGACGGGGTTCGGATCGTCGAGAAACGGAGCGAGCCGCGCGATCCCGGTCGAGCCGATCCGCTTCGCGAGCGACACGCCTGCGCGAAAACGGATGCCCGGGAGCGGGTCGTGCGCCAGGTCGGCGAGCGCCGTCTCGACGCGTTCGTCAACGCCCTCGCCGAGCGGCGGAATGTCGCCGAGCGCGGCGACGGCCGCCTCGCGCACGTTCGCCGACGGATCGTTCAGCGCGCGGAGCAGCTCGCCTGTCGCGAGCCGCGTCCGCGTGCCGCCTGCCGCGCGCGCGGCGAGCGCACGAATCCGCCAGTCGCTCGCGGAGAAAGCGGAGGCGAGCGCCTCGCGGAGACGAGGCTCCGCCGCGAGCGGCGCGCCGAGCTTTCCGACGGCGCGGAGCGCGAACGCGGTGACTTCCGGGTCGGAATCGTTCGCGAGACGCAGAGCGCCGGTTGCGCCGCGGGGATCGCCGATCCGCTCGAGCGCGTGGAGCGATTGCCAGCGCACGAACGCCGCGGTGTCGGCGAGCGCCGCCACGAGCGCCGGGACCGCGGTGGAGTCCGCGAGAATCGAGAGGGAGAACGCCGCGCCCCCACGGACTTGGGCGTCGGCGTGACGGAGGAAGGGGACGATCCGCGCCGAGAGCGATTTGTCGCCGAGCTTGCCGAGCGCGACGACGGCCCGCGCGGCGAGGTCGCCGTCGTCGGAGCGAGCGACCCGCAGCAGCGCGTCGCTCGCGGCGGGCGAAGCGATCTGTCCGAGCGCGAACGCCGCCGCGCGGCGTACGAGGGCATCCGGGTCTCCGAGCAGCGGGACGACGAGCCGCGCGGAGGCGTGATCCTGAACCCGTCCGAGCGCGACGGTCGCCCGGAGGCGGACCTCGGAGTTCGAGTCGGAGAGAAACGCCGCGAGCCGTCCGCCGCTCGCGTCGCGAAGAGTCTCGAGGACGGCGATCCGGCGAAGGCTCTCGCGGAGCGGAGCGGGCCTCGCCGCGGGCGCGGCCGCGCGGGCTGGCGCGGCCGCGCGGGCCGGCGCCGGCGGCGCGGCCGCGACCATCGCGGAAACGAGGACTGAAATGAGGGAGAAAGCCGATCCGAATCGCACGGCGATATTGTACCGGCGGCGCCCAGTGAGCGCCACGCGCGCCCCAACCGCCGCAGGCGCGGCGAGCCCGCGCGATGCGGGTGTCAAAAGGCCGCCGAAGGTTTCCGGCGGCCGGTGATGACGGTCCAGAGGGTGAATCAGGACTTCTTTTCCTTCTCCGCGGCGACCCGCAGAGCCTCCGAAAGATTCTGGATCAGGTTCGCGATGTGAAAGCGAACCACGCGCGTGTCCTCCGGAGGCGCTTCCTTCAGCCACCGGGTCAGCTCGGCGACGCTCTCCTCCCGCTCGAGAACCTTGACGATGTCCTTGAACGCGGCGAGCCCGAGTTCCTTGTCGAGTTGCTTATCGAATTTCTCGTCGCTCATGGCCACTCCTCGAACTGGTTCCCTGAGGGGCGTTTTCCGACTCCTCGCTTCTCATCCCGGAATCTCCGCGTCGTCCGGGACCGCGGAGCCACGCCGTTATACTACTCATCCGAGAGGGTGCGCGTCAACGGATTTCCCGGGCGTCGGCCTCGTCCGTCAGCCTTTGATGACGACGAGAGGCGTGAGCCGGGCTACGCGGCGAGAGAGGCCGGCGCCGCCGACGACACGGACGACGTCCCCGACGTCCTTGTACGCGAGCGGCGCTTCCTCGCCGAGCGTCGCCCGCTCCTTGGCGCGGACGACGACGCCCCGCCCGCGGAGATCGTCCTCGAGCGTGCGCACGTTCACCCGACGCCTCGCTTCGCCGCGGCTCATCTGTCGGCCGGCGCCGTGGCACGAGGAGCCGAACGTGTCGCGCATCGCGCCCTCCTCGCCGACCAGAACGAACGATCCGCGGCCCATGTCGCCCGGGATGAGAACCGGCTGCCCGGTCGCGCGGTACGCGGCGGGGACCGACGGGTGCCCGGCCGGAAACGCGCGGGTCGCGCCCTTCCGGTGCACGCAGACGTCGACGCGCCGCCCGTCGACTTCGTGCGTTTCGAACTTCGCCATGTTGTGCGAGACGTCGTACACGAGCCGCAGCCCCACGTCGCGCGGGCCGCGGCCGAACACGCGCTCGAGCGACTCGGCCGCGCGGATCATCAGCATGTGGCGATTCGCCCATGCGAAGTTCGCCGAGGCGTTCATCGCGCCGACGTACCGGCGGCCCGCTTCCGAGCGAATCGGCGCGCAGACGAGCTGGCGGTCCGGGATCTCCGCGTGCCGCTCGCCGAACCCGCGCCTCATCTCGCGGAGGAAGTCGTCGCAAACTTGGTGTCCGAGACCACGCGAGCCGCAGTGTATCAGGATCGCGGTCTGGTCGATCGCCAACCCGAAGTCGCGCGCGACCTCCTCGTCGAAGATCTCCGACACGGCGTCGATCTCGATGAAATGATTTCCCGAGCCGAGGCTTCCGAGTTGGTTCCGTCCCCGCTCGAGCGCGCGCGCGCTCAGCGACTCGGGCTCGGCGTTCTCCATCCCGCCGTTCTCCTCGCAGTGCTCGAGGTGCGACGCGTCGCCGATCCCCTTCTCGACGAGGAATCGCGCGCCCTTGCGGAGGACTTCGCGCTCGTCGCGCTCAGACAGGGCGAGCGAGCAGCCGGCGCCGACGCCGCACGGGATGTCGCTCGCAAGCGCGGCGGCGATCCGCTCCGCGTTCGCGACGACGTCGGCTCGCGGGATCTCGAGCGTCGCGAGCCGCACGCCGCAGTTGATGTCGTACCCGACGCCGCCCGGCGAGATCACGCCCTCCTCGACGTCCATCGCGGCGACGCCGCCGATCGGGAACCCGTACCCCCAGTGGATGTCGGGCATCGCCATCGAGTAGCGGAGGATTCCGGGAAGGTGGGCGACGTTTGCGACTTGGTGCGGGCTCTGGTCGCGCTCGATGTCGGGGAGCATCCCCTCTTCCGCGAACACGAGTCCGGGAACGCGCATCCCGCCGCACCGCGGAATCTCCCAGCGGAACTCGTCGATCCGCGAGTAGCGAATCCCCTTCACGCGAGCCTCACAAGTCGAACAGCACCGTCGCCTCCCAGCCCACGGGAGTCTCGCGGACCGAGAGACGATGATACGTCGCCGCTTTCACTTCCTTCGAGAGCGCGTGGCGTGCCGGATCGATCGGCTCGCCCGAAACGCGCGCGACGAGACGCGTGTCCGACAACTCGAGGATTTCGAACCGCGAGAAGAATCGCCGCTCGACCCCGGAGAGGCCGATCAGCTCGTTGAGCCAGACCGCAAGCAGATCCTCCGCGTCGTGCCCCTCGCACGACACGAGGCGCGGCTCGGCGGGGAGAACGCGCTCGAGGTCCGTCATCAGCCCGAAGCACGCGCGCGCCGCCGCGGTGTACAGATCCTCGCGCGAGGCGGCAAACACGCGGAGAAGCGCGTCGGACGGATGTTCCTCCTCGACAGATCCGCTCGAGCGCTCGTCCGATGCCACGCGGCCAAGGTAGCGGCGGCCCCGCGACGGGTCAACGAGGCGTTCGCGATTTGCGGCGCCGCGGCCGCGCACTGCGACGCGCTTTCCCGCGCGCCGCGCCGCCGGCCGTTTCATTGACACCCCCAACGACGGGTGTTATTGTCCGCGCCGTCGTAGCGCGCGCGGAGAACTCCGAATGACCGAAACTCAAAAGGCCGACGCCCCGAAGGCCGCGAAGCCCGTCTACTACGAAAACATCGTCGCCGCGATCGGCCGCACGCCGCTCGTCCGGCTGAATCGGATCGCCGGCGAACACAAGTCGCTCCTCTTGGCGAAGCTGGAGTCGTTCAACCCGGGCGGAAGCGTCAAGGACCGGATCGGGTTCAACATCATCGACGGCGCGGAAACGGCCGGCACGCTCAAGCCGGGCGGGACGATCGTCGAGTCGACCTCGGGGAACACGGGCCTCGGCCTCGCGCTCGTCGCCGCGGTCCGAGGCTACAAGCTGATCTGCACGGTCCCCGACAAACAGAGCCGCGAAAAGATCGACATGCTGAAGGCGTTTGGCGCGAAGGTCGTCGTCTGCCCGACAAACGTGCCGCCCGAATCGCCCGATTCGTACTACGAAGTCGCCAAGCGCATCGCGCACGAAACGCCGAACGCGGTCTTGGCGAACCAATACCACAACCAAGACAATCCGCTGTCTCACTACAAATCGACGGGCCCGGAGATCTGGGAGCAGACCGCGGGAAAGATCGACATTCTCGTTGGCGGCGTCGGGACCGGCGGCACGATGAGCGGCTGCGGTCGCTACCTCAAGGAGAAGAATCCCAAGATCCGAGTGATCTGCGCCGATCCCGAAGGGTCGATCCTCAAGGAGTACTTCACGACGAAGCGGATCATCGAGGCGCGGCCGTACGCGATCGAGGGGATCGGCGAGGACATCATCCCGACGACGGTCCACTTCCAGTACTTCGACGAGATCCGCACGGTGACGGACAAAGACGCGTTCGTGATGACGCGGCGGCTGTCGCGCGAAGAGGCGATTCTGTCGGGCTCGAGCGCGGGCGCGGCGGCGGTCGTCGCGTGCCAGGTGGCGCGCGAGGCGCCGGCCGGAAGTCTGATCGTCGTGATCCTCCCCGACTCGGGCGAACGCTACCTGTCGAAGGTCCACAACGATGCCTGGATGCAGGACCAGGGGTTTCTCGATGCAGAAGCGGTCGCGCTGCGAGATCTTCTCTCGGGGAAGTCGGGCCGGATTCCCGCGTTGATCACCGTCGGCATGGACGAGGTTTCGCGCCGCGCGATCGCCATCATGGAAGAGCACAACGTGTCGCAGCTGGTCGTGATGGAGAAGGGGCGCGTCGTCGGCTCGCTGTCGGAGGCCGGGATGATGGGCCGCGCGTTCAAGGACCCGGCGGCGCTCGACCGCCCATGCCGCGACGTGATGGAGGCGCCGTTCCCGACGACGGGCGCCGACGAGAGCGTGCAGCGCGCGATCGACGTGCTCGCGAAGGGCGCGAGCGCGCTCCTCGTCACCGACGCCGGCGCGCCGGTCGGAATCCTCACTCGCTACGACGTCGTTCGGTACGCGGCGCGATAGAGCGATGGCGCGCGAGAAGGACGCTTCGGCCTGGGGGTTCGACACGCGCGCGATCCACGCAGGGCAAGCGCCCGACCCGACGACCGGCGCGATCATCACGCCGATCTACCAAACCTCGACGTACGTCCAGGAGGGGATCGGCCGGCACAAGGGATACGAGTACTCGCGCGTGTCGAACCCGACGCGCACGGCGCTCGAGCAGAACGTCGCGTCGCTCGAGGGCGCGCCGCACGGGTTCGCGTTCGCGTCGGGCATGTCGGCGATCGACGCGATCATGCGGCTTCTCTCGCCCGGCGACCACGTCGTCGCGAGCGACAACCTGTACGGCGGCTCGACGCGCCTCTTCCGGATGGTGCTCGAGCGGTACGGGCTCGAGTTCAGCTTCGTCGATTCGTCGTCGGTCGCGGGCGTCGAGCGGGCCCTTCGCGCTCGCACGCGCATCCTGTTCGTCGAAACGCCGACGAATCCGATGATGGTCGTCGCCGACATCGCCGGCCTCGCCGGCCTCGCGAAAAAATCGGGGATCACGCTCGTCGTCGACAACACGTTTCTTTCTCCCTACTTTCAACGTCCGATCGAGCTCGGCGCGGAGATCGTCGTCCATTCGTCGACGAAGTATTTGGGCGGGCACTCCGACGTGATCGGCGGTTTCGTCGCCACGACGCGCGCTGACGTCGCCGAGCACCTCGCGTTCATGCAAAAAGCGGTCGGCGCGATTCCGTCGCCGTTCGACGCGTGGCTGATCCTTCGAGGCACGAAGACGCTCGCGGTGCGGATGCGCCAGCACGAGGACAACGCGCGGGCCGTGGCCGCTTTTCTCGCGGCGCACCCCGCGGCGAGGCGCGTCTACTACCCCGGCTTGCCGGACCATCCGGGCCACGCCCTCGCGAAGAGGCAGGCCTCTGGGTTCGGCGCGATGATCTCCTTCGTCCTCGAGAGCCGCGCGCGCGCGGAGGCGGTGCTCGCGCGGCTCCGAATTTTCGCGCTCGCGGAGAGCTTGGGCGGCGTCGAGAGTCTCGTCTGCCACCCCGCCACGATGACGCACGCGAGCATCCCCGCGGACGAGCGCGAGCGACTCGGGATCTCCGACGCGATGGTCCGCCTCTCCGTCGGCATCGAGGACAAAGAGGACCTCGTGGCCGACCTCGCCGCCGCGCTCGAGTAGGGGACGCGGCGCGCCCGCGGCGATGTTCTTCGCGGTCCCGCGCCGGCGCACCCGCTTCGCGCTTCTCTTCGTCCTCGCGCTCCTTCCGCGCCTCGCGTTCCTCTGGGAGTTCCGCGCAAGCGACTACTTCTCGCATCCTTCGGTCGACGAGGCGGAGTACCGCGATTGGGCGCTCGAGATCGCCGGCGGAGACTTCGTCGGGAAGCAGGTCTTTTACGGCTCGCCCGTGTATCCGTACTTCCTCGGATTCGTGTTCCGCATCCTGGGCCCTGATCTCTCCGCCGCTCGGACCGTGCAGGCGTTCCTCGGCGCGGCGCGGGCGCCGCTGGTCGCGGCCGCGGGCGAGATCGCGTTCGGGCCGGTCGCGGGCACGGTAGCGGGGATTCTCGCGGCGCTTTACCGGACGAACCTCTTCTACGACGCGTTTCTGATGAAAGAGTGCCTGGCGCTTCTGATCCAGGACGCGGCGCTTCTGGTCCTCTTGATCGCGCTGGGGATCGGAGCGCGGGGCGCGACTCGGCGGGGCGCGAGCCCACTGGACGCGAGCGGACAGGGCACCGGCAGCGCGCGGGGAACGCCCGGGGAGCGCGCGACGGCGAGCCCTCGCCTGGTCCTCGGGAGCGGCGCCCTCGTCGGCCTCGCGATCCTGGCGCGCGAATACCTCGCGCCGTTCGCGCTCATCGCCGCCGCCCTCATCGCAGCGCGAGAGAGAGTGGCGGGAGCGCCTCGCGGCGTCTGGGCGAGACGCGCCGCGCGCGCCGCCGCGATCTTCCTCGCCGGAGTCTTCCTCCCGCTGCTTCCCGTCGCACTCCGGAATCAGCTCGTCGCCGGCGAGTTCGTTCTCCTCACATCGCAAGGCGGCCAGAACTTTTATCTTGGCAACAGTCGCGCGAACGAGACCGGCCTCGTCACGTTTCCGGCAAACGTCCGCTCCGACCCGCAATCGCTCGAGGCCGACTTTCGCGCGCTCGCGTCGTACCGGTCCGGCCGTCCGCTCGGCCCGACGGAGACGTCGGCGTTCTGGCTCCGCGCGGCTCTTGGGGAGATGGCCGCTGATCCGCTCCACGCGGCAAGTCTCTTCGTGAAGAAAGCGCTCCTCGCCGTCAACGTGTTCGAGGTCCCGAACGTCTACTCCGTCGATTATTTCGCGCGAATCTCGCGGGTCCTCGCGTGGAACCCGATCCGGTTCGCTCTCCTTCTCCCGCTCGCGGCGGCGGGCCTCGTCCTCACGGGGCGCGACCCGGCGCGCCGCGCGGCCGCGCTCGCGCCGGCGCTCCTGCTTGCGACGGTCGCCGCGGCGCTAGTTCTCTTCTACGTGTCCGATCGATATCGGCTCCCCGCGACGACGCCGCTGTTTCTGTTCGCCGGTGTCGCGGTTGCGGGGTTGGCGGATGCGCTTCGCGGCGGCGGTTGGCGCGCGTGGCGCGCCTGGCGCCAACCGGTTGCGCTCCGGCGGATTGCGCCGCCATTCGCCGTCGCGGCGCTCGCGATCGGCGTGTCGCACCTCACCGTTCTACCGGAAGGGGGACGGGGCGACGCGATGCCGCCGGCGAACCTCGCGCGCGCGCTCGCGCAAGAGGGGCGTTACGAGGAGGCGCTCGCGCGATACCGCGAGGCATTCGAGATCGAGAAGGACACCGACTTCGCGCTGTTCGGAAGCGCTCTCGTCTACGCGGAGCTCCATCGCTACGACGAGGCGATCGCGGCGCTGCGGCTGTACGTCGCCAAGAATCCGCTCAGCGCGCAGGGTTACTACAACCTCGGGATCGCGCTGTTCGCGAGCGGGAAGCCCGACTCGGCGGCGAAAGCCCTCGAGACCGCGGTCCGTATCGAGCCGTACTTTGCCGAGGCGTTCTTCAACCTGGGCGCCGTCCGCCAGTCGATGGGGGACCTCGAAAGCGCGCGATCGGCGTACGAAACCGCGACACGCGCCGCGCCGGGGCTTGCGCGCGCGTGGAACAACCTCGGGACGACGCTCGTCGCGCTCCGGCGCTCGGAGGATGCGCGCGCGGCGTTCGGCCGCGCGATGGCGGACACCGCCTACGTCGAGCCGCGGGCCAACCTCGCGGCGCTCGAGCTTGCGGAGAATCGGCCGGCCGATGCGGCGCGGCTGTTCGAGTGGATTCTCGCGCGGGAGAAGCGGCGCGAGGCGCTCCTCGGGCTCGGGAAGGCCCGCGCGCAGCTCGGCGATGCCGCGGGGTCACGGGCGGCGCTCGAACTGTTCCTGAAGGTCGCGCCCGCCGACGATTCGACCCGCGCGGAAGCCGCGCGCGTTCTATCAGGGGTTGGCGGAGCGGCGGAGGACCCCGCGACGCCCTCCTTGCCCGCTCCGCTCACTCCGCGCGGCCGGTAAGCGCGCGCAACCTCACGCGCGCCGGCCGCGCCGCCGGCGAGATCGCGAGCGCCTCGCGATACTGCGCGATCGCCTCGTCACGCCGCCCCAATTTCTCGAGCGTCTCGCCGAGCGCGTAACGAAGCTCCGCGACTTCCGGGCGCGTCGCGAGCGCCCGCTCGAGGATCGCGCGCGCCTCGTCGGCCCGGCCGGCGCCGAGCGCGAGGAGCGCGAGCCGGAGCCGCGCTTCCGATGCATCGGGCGAACGCTCAAGGACCCGCCGATAGATCCCCTGCGCCTCGCTCGCTCGCCCCGCCGCCTCCAGCGCGACGCCTCGTTCGACCTCGGCCATCCGTTCGCGGAGCCGGCGGACGACGACCCCCGCGCGATCGTCGGGAAACTCCGCATCGAGCGTCCCGAGCAGCGCGGGGTCGAAGATCTCCTCGTAAGGCAACGCGGTCGGCGCGGGCAACTCGGCCGCGTCCCGCCGCACTCGGAACAACCGGTAGTACGAATCTTGATACACCGGCGTGAAGCGGGCGAGCTTCTCAGGATGAAAATGGAGGAGCGCGGCCGCGCAGTCGGAACGGACGCGCATCCGGTCGGCCATGTATCGATACGATTCCTTCGACGTGTCGAGGAGGAGGTTCGCTTCGTAGAGTACGTAGTCGGACTCCCACTCGCGGCAGAGCGCGTAGAGCTCCTCCTCGGTTCCGTAGAGCGCTTCGCGCATTCGCCGCTCCTTCGCGCGGAGTCCGCTCGACTCGAACATCGAATGCAGGTTGACCGGCCGGCGAGCGTCGGTGAGAACCATCGGCCCCGCGGGGAACCACGACAGGACGACCGCCGCGTTGGGCACGTGGCGTCTCATCCACGCGACGACCCGCGCGTTGTTGCCGAAGTTCGGGACGTCTCCCGCGGTTGGGAGCGGAGCGCGCGACTCGACGAACCGCCGCCACGGGTTGGGATCGCCGAAGGTCCGGAGGTTGGCCGCTTCGTACAGCGCGAGGAACGCCAGTCCGACGAGAATCGCCCGGCGTCTTGACGGCCGAGCGAGCGCGAACAGACACGGCGCGAGAATCGCCGCGAAGAAAATCAGGAAGACGGACATCCTCTCGATCAGGAGCGCGGCGCCCGCGAAGAAGTGGCCGAGGAGGAGCGCGAGGAGTTGCGCGGGATCGAGGCGGCGCCGGAGCGCGGCGCGCGCCGCGACGCCGAACGCCGCCGGGGCCCATAAGAGCATCGTCGAGAAGGCGAGCAGGATCGTCCCGAGCGCCGGCGTGCCGAACGGCCCGACCCAAAAGACACGCGCGTCCTCCGAGAGGAGGCCCGGGTCGTCCGGTTTGCGACCGAGGAAGCGGAGCTTCTCGAAGAAGAGTCCGGTCGCGTGCGAGTACTCGCCCTCGGCGCTCGGAACGAGGCGCGCGCCGACGAGCGCGAGCGCGACGGCGGCCGCCGTCGCCGCGAAGAGCGCGCGCGCCGACAAACCCGCGCCGCGCGCCGCCCGCCGCGACGCAAGCTCCAACACGATCAGCAGACCGACCAGGACGAGGAATCCGGGCGATAAGAGAAACCGCTTCGCGCGCAAGACCGGAACGAGGAGTCCGGCGGCGGCCAGCGCGGCGACGCACGCCCGGACTGATTCGAGGAGCGGGCGGAGCCGAGGCGGCCCGGCGCAAACGACGAAACCGAGCAGAACGGCGTAGACGAGAAGGTAGAATCGCGAAAGATGCCACGTCGATACGCCGACCGCGAGCGCGATCCCGGAGAGGAGCGCAGGCGAAGTCAGTGCGCCCGCGAGTCGTGCGGGCGAGAACCGCGCTGGCGCGAACCTCGAGCTCGAACGGCAGCGGTCCCCCACGGCGGCCGCATCGTCCCGGCGGCCGAGCGCCGAGACAAGGCTCCCGAACGCGAGAAACAAAAACGGGAGCGCGAAGTCTTCCCGAAGGAAGTTTCCGACCGTCCGGAAGACCGAGAGCGGCGAGAGGGCATACGCCGCTGCCGCGACGAGCCCGTGGGTCGCGCTCCCCCATAACGCGCGCCCAGCGAAGTACGCCGCGCCGATCGAGAGGCTTGACCAGAACGAGATGAACGCAACGAGGTAGACATGGAACGGCGTGTCGGCGAGGAGCGGGCGGAGCGCGCGGTATGACAGCCCCGCCGCGAACTCCATCCCCATCGTCAGCTCGCGCATCGGGACGATCCCCTCCGGCCGCTGGGCTTCGCGATCGAGCGATGGGACGGGCTCTCCGTTCGCGATCGCGCGCGCGTAACGGTAGTGAAAGGCCGACTCGGACCAGAAGAGTCCGGTGTCGTCCTCGGGCGCGAAGTGTGCCGTCTCGTGGAACGCGTGCGTCTTGAAGAGAGTCGAGGCGAGGACGAGCGCGATGAGCGCGATGTGGTGAATCGACAGTGCGGCGCGGGCTGGCGCCGGGCGGAGCACGGCCCGGGAAGGCATCAGTCGGGGCGGGAGTTAAAGCTCAGAGGAGGATCGAGGGGAGCCCGGTGCGGAAACCGGATCGCGCTAGGCGATCCCGTATCGCGTCATCTTGTTCTTGAGGCCGCGGCGGGTGAGGCCGAGCTCGGCGGCCGCGCGGGTCTTGTTTCCCTTGTGATGCTCGAGCGCCTCCGCGACCATCCGCTCCTCGATTTCCTCGACGACGCGCGAGAGGGACTTGAGGAGCGGATGGTCG
>Ga0247727_10007982_pt1 | contig 19858 bp, 13 predicted proteins | sample WisWelCaveWW1625_FD_202498 | JGI IMG/M metagenome (GOLD analysis project Ga0247727, IMG submission 202498) | Biofilm microbial communities from Wishing Well Cave, Virginia, United States - WW16-25 | ecosystem: Environmental > Aquatic > Deep subsurface > Groundwater > Cave microbial mat | place... | reverse complement strand
CCTTCGCCGAGCACTCGACCCTTGATCTCGAACGGCCGTCCCGGGGTGTAGAAGGTGTTGAGTCCGTCGTCCACGAGCTTGCGCAGAGCGGCCGGCGCCTCGAGAAAGAGATGACTCGGTGACAGGACATCAGCAAGGATGGACTCCGCCGACTTCATCTCGGGCAAGGCTTCCTTGAGCACCTCGAGGAGATCTTCCGCCGAGTCTCGGTCGTCCCTGTCTTTGATGACCGAAGGCCAACCTTCCGGAAAACCTTCGTGACTGGAGAAAGCCAGCTTCGTGATCGGAGGTCCTTCGAATCCGGCGCTCATGTGGGAGCCCAGGTGGACGATTGCCGGCTTCGGATCCTCCGCCTCTTCCGCGGGCGCAACCGACGGTCGGGCGGACCTCTGGGCGCCATTCACACGGACTTCGACAGCGCAGGAGACTGTGCCTGCATGAGTGACGACATGGCAGGGGATCCACAGCACCTTGCCATCAGGCAGCAGGAAGGATCCCGCGAAGCTCGTGAATCGATCGAGCGGCAGCTCGATCAGCAGCGGCACGCTTTCGTTCACCCCGACCGTGCTCCCCGGGAGTGGATCTTTGCCCTGCTCTGCAGCGTGCGGCTCCGGGCTTCCCATCCAGATCATCGGCTCGAAGATCTGCCGGCGCATCGGTCCTTGCGCCTGTGAATGCCGGATCGCCATGTCGAGATAGGTCGCGCCCGACGCGCGCGCCGCCCGGACGATTGCAGTGAGGCCAGGCTCACTGAGCCCCCTCACGGGGTCGTACACGACCGCGGCGTGGGCGATCTCCACCTCCCAGTCCTTGGTGTACAGCTCCGCGTCCGATGCGTCGATGCGCGCGAACAGTCCATCGAGGAGCGTGGCGGAGCCGGCCCGCAGCACCGCGCCCCAGCCCGAGGACGTGATCTCGAACACCCGGCGGTCGGCCTCCTCGAGGTCGAGCACCAGCGCAGTCTCCGTCAGGTGATCCCCTGTGATCACCCGGACTTCCAGATCTTCGCCCAGGCATGCGCTCTCGAGCAGCTCGAGAGATCGCCCGATCTCCTCGTGAACGGCCAAAGAAGCGGTGACCAGGAGACAGTTCGCAGAATCTCCCATCAGGCCCGAGAACGACGGCTCGATCTTTCCGACCTCACCGAGCAAGCCACGACGGTGGAGAATTCCGACGAGGAGCTCCCGGAGCCTTTCTTTCTCGAAGGGCTCTCCAATGGTACCTTCGAGGTCTTCCACGAAACTGCCGCTGAACGTGCGCGGACAAAGGTCGAAGCCCCGGGATGAATATCCACGCCTCGTGACCAATCCCGACAGATCGTGCGCTCGGGTGATCAGGTCCGACTCCTTGACAGCCTGAGCCAGACAACCCATCACGAAGGCGACCATCAGTTCCTGCATGGGCCACTCCTCTCACACGAGCCACTGGCAAGAGCGGTGCAAACGGCGGGGCTGCATCCCGCCGATTCGTCGAGCCCAGGCCGAATGATGCGTGAAGGTCGTCCATGAAACTGGATTCCCGCTTTCGCGGGAATGACGGCTATCTTTCGCGGGAATGACGGTGTGGAGGGGGTCACGGGAGAGAGGTTGCGTCAGGGGCCTGGATTCCCGCTTTCGCGGGAATGACGGCGAGCCCCAAAGTGAACGGCATTGGGGCTAGCCTTCGCCGAGAGAGACCAGCGAGATCTCGAGGGCGAGCCGCTCGTCGCCGAATCGAAGGACAGGGATGTCCTTCTGATCCTGCAAGTACCTGGATTCATCCAGGAACAGCGTGCGCGCCTTGATCTTGTCGACGGAGGGTGTGTAGGGGTTCTTGAGGTCGGTGAGCGCCGGCGGACCCTCGAGAAAGCTGAGCTTGCCGTTGACGGTGACTTGGATTCTGCCGTTCGAGAGCGTCCGCACCAGGAAGCGGAGCGCAAAGCCGTCGAGAAACGAGTCGATCTCCGGGTTGGCCACGGCCGCCTCGTTGGCGACGTCGACGTCCCAGTCGGCCAGATACGAGCCCTGAAGACCCGACCAGATCGTGGACAGCTTTCCGGTGAGTGCCGGGATCCTGAACTCGGCCAGCCTCTCCTCGCCGCTCTTCACCTTTCCCTCGATCTCGAACGGTCGGCCCGGCTTGAAGAAGGTCGAGAGCCGCTCCGTGACGCGCTCCCTCATGGAGCCCGGCGCCTCGAGAAGGAGATGGCCTTCGGACAGGAGAGACGCCCCGATGGACTCGTCGGTCTCCATCTCGGGCAGCGCGTCCTTGACGACCGCCAGAACCTCCTGCGCCTCGTTGTGCAGGAACTGGATCCTTGAAGGCCATTCTGAAAGGTAGGGGAGAGCGACGAAGGCCATCCGGGAGAGAGGAGGACACTCGAAGCCGCCGCTCAGGAACGAGCCCAGGTGCAGCAGATAGCAACGTGCGTCGTTCTTGTCGTCCTTTCCGCCGAGCAGTTGGAAGAAGGGTCGGCAGGGTCCCAGCACGCGGATCTCGAGTGCGCCAGCGACGATGCCCGCATGAGTAACGACGCGAAACGGAATCCAAAGCACCTTGCCGTCGGGCAGCAGGAACGATCCCGCGTAGCTCGTGAATCGGTCGAGAGGGAGCTCGACGAGGATGGGAACTCGCTCGCTCACTCCCACCTTGCGCGGCCCGCCCGGGCCGTGTGCCAATCCTCCGTGCTCCGCCTCGAGCGGCCCCGGGCTCGCCATCCAGATCCTCGGCTCGAGGACCTCCTCGCGCATCGGCCCCATTGTGTCCGCGTGCCGGATCGCGATGTCGACGTAAGTGGCGCCCTTCGCGCGCGCCGCCCGGACGCTCGCTGTCAAGCCCATTTTCCTCGAGTCCCAGACCGGGTCGTACACGACCGCGCCGTGGGCGATCTCCACTCCCCAGTCCTTCGAATAGGCTTCGGTGTCCGACGCATCGATGTGGCGGACGAAACTGTCCACCAGAGAAGTGGAGCCGGCGCGACCGACGGCGCCCTTTCCCGAGGACGTGATCTCCGACACCCTGCGCTCGGCCTCCGCGGGGTCGAGGATGAGCGGAGCGTCCAGCGACTGCTCACTGGTGATCACGCGAATCTGAAGGCGTTCCTCGCCCAAGCACGCGCTGTCGATCAAGTCGACGAGTCGAGCGATCTCGGCGTGAACATCGTCGGAGGCGGTGGCGACCAGCCGCGCCCCCATCAGCTCGACCTTGACGAGGCCGTCTTTCAATCCTTTCCGGCCGAGGATCTCCGGAAGGACTTCGCTGATGTCTCCGTAGAAGATTCCGTCCGGCTCGTCGGGCTCGTCAAGGTCAGCGCCTTTGTTCTCGGCGGGCGAGCCGCGGCGCGGGCACAGGTCGAAGGTCGGCTCCCAGTGTCCCCACTCGACGAGTCCCGACAGGCCGTAGGTCCGCGTCGTGACGTTCGATTCCTGCGCGACCTGGCTCAATAGAACGGAGAGGAAGAGGAAACACGGAAAGTGCATGGCTCATTCCGATCGCCAACCGCCACGACGAGAGCATATCGCCGCCGACAGCAGCCGCGAGCCGCGCCCGTCATTCCCGCCAAGGCCGGAATCCACATTCAGGGAGGGCGCAGACCAAGACTCCTGGATTCCCGCCTTCGCGGGAATGACGGTGAGAGCTGCCTTCGCGGGAATGACGGCGAAACGACGGCCGAACAACTGCCAAGCATGCGAGATGCGGTCCAGCGAATGTGAAGGGCGAATCCGGAAGGCAATTCTTCATCGCCATGGCTCAAGAGCCATACCGTCCTAGGTCGATAGGACGGCGCGATGAGCTTCCGGGTGAATCTCTCCTCCGACGTGCCGCCATCGCGGCAACTGGTCGAGCAGGTGCTCGACCGGATCGCCACGGGCGCTCTTGCCACGGGCGCGCAGCTCCCGAGCGTGCGCGCGCTCGCTGCCGAGGCCCTGGTGAATCCCAACACCGCGGGGAAGGCCGTTCGCGACCTCGAAGGCCTGGGCGTGGTCCTCGGCAGGAACGGGCTGGGCGTGTTCGTCAGCGCTGCGGGACCCAGGATTGCCCGGGCGCGCCGGCGCGCGTCCACGCTCGCCGCGTTCGAGACCGCAGTGTACGAAGCGCTGCGCGCCGGACATCCGCCCGAGCTGCTGGCGGGACGGCTCGATGCGGCGGCTGCTGAGGAGGTGGAATGATGAACGAAACCAGCGACAACCTTTCCTCCGCATGCGGCGCGCCGGCGTTCACGGCGCGTGGCGTCTGCAAGCGGTTCGGAAAGAAGCGCGTGCTTGAGGGCATTGACCTTGACGTCGCTCCCGGTCAGGTGACGGCGCTCCTGGGAGTGAACGGAGCCGGCAAATCAACGTTCATGCGCCTTGCGCTTGGCGTGCTGGCTGCCGATCGAGGCGAGCTCTGGGTCGCCGGCTTCGATCCGCTGAAGCAGTCAAGGCGCCTGCGCCAGGCCGTCGGCTACGTACCCGACAAGCCCGACGCCTACGAATGGATGAACGTGCGCGACCTGTTCCGTTTCCTAAGCTCGCAGTACCCGACGTGGGACAGAGCGTACGCCGACTCGCTGGTTGCGAGCCTGGACATCCCGACCCGGACGACGTTCAACTCGATGTCGCGCGGCGAGGGGATGAAAGCCATGCTCGCCGCCGCGCTCGCGCCGCGGCCCAGGCTCCTCCTGCTCGACGAGCCGTTCGCGGGGCTCGACCCGCTGGTGCGAGAGGAAGTCCTGCGGGGAGTGATCGGCGAGCTTCGCGACGGCGAGCGCACGGTGCTCGTCGCGACCCACGACCTCGACGTCGTCGCCCGGATCGCCGATCGAGTCGCGATCCTCGCCGAGGGAAGGATTGCCAGGCACGGGACGCTCGCGGAGGTGCTCGTCACCGCGCACGGAGATTTCACCGCGGGCCGGAACGCGCATGAAGACCCGAGCTCCAAGGAGACGGACTTCGGCGAGGCACCGGCGAAGCTGCATGATGCGCTCGCTGCGGTCTCGAGGATCGGCTCATGATTCTCCTCTCGACCTGGATCTGGAAGGAATGGCGCGATCATCGAGGCGGAATCGTCGCCTTCGCGCTGATGGCCCCCGCGTTGATCGCCCTCGCGATCGCCACCATCCCGGGCGAGTGGGCGAGGAACGGGCTCGTGCCGACGTACGCCGGCTTCGCGGGCTTCGCGATCGCGGCTCTCTCGTTCGGCGCCGACCTCGTGCCCGGCGAGCTCAGGCGCGGCAGGCTTGGATTCCTCGCCCGGCTGCCCGGCGACCTCTGGAGCGCGTTCGTCGCCAAGCTCGTGTTCTTTGCGGTGACGCTGTTCTCGTTCGCGGTTTGGACCTACCTGTGCACGAGCCTGGCGAGCGCGCTGTTTCGCGACGGCCCGTGGTTTCCGGAGATCCCGGACAAGGATCTCCATCCGAACGGATGGATCCTGCTCGCCGCCGCGAGCTGGATGTTCGCGGTGTCGTGCTGGCTGCCGCGCGGCACGCTGGCGTTCCCGGCGATGGTGCTCTCGGTCGCGGCGTTCTGTGCGCCAGTGGTCGGAGCGTTCGTGATGAATCGCGGAATGCCGCTCCACGCGGTCGAGCTCGAATGGATGCTCGGCTGGCTCGCGCTCGCGGGGGTGCTGGTCGCTGCGTGCTCGTTCATCGGCGGGCTGCGCCACGGCGCGCCGGTCCGCCGTCGACTTCTCTGGTGCGTCGGCTCCGCAGTTCTCGCGTTCGCGCCGGTGTGGGGCTGGGCCGGGCTTCGCGTCGCGTGGTTCCGCCATCTCGACCCGGGCGAGCGCACGTTCCGGATCAGCGCCTGCGCCCTCGGGAGCGGCGGACGCTTCGCGTTCGTCAACGGCTTCCACGAGTGCCGCGAGACTCACCAGCAAAACGTCTTCGGTCAGCCGTTCAGCACGTCCCACGCGCTGGTGATCGACCTTGAGACCGGCGCGTGGCGAAGGGCGGGCGACCCGGGCAATGTCTTCCTCGCCTGCGGCCAGCAGTTCAATTCGACGCCGTCGCCGTACGTGCTGCTTTCGGAGCGCCACCACTCGCGCGTTCCGGCCGAGAAAGAGTGGAAGGACGGATACACCGGTGCGACCGGCCGGCCGCTCACCGGTGATGACTGGAAGCGCGTGCTGCAGGAGTACGGCGCCCTCGACGCCGCGGTCAACCGCGAGACCGGCTTCATCGTGCTGCCGGACGGCCGGCGGGCATGGACGGCCGGCGTGAGAATTCTTGCCGAACGTGCCGGCGCGGGCGTGGAAGAGCTCCCGTGCGAAGTGCGCGACGTCTGGACCGAGTCGCTCGGCCACGGGTTCGGCGGCGCCCGGGTCTGCTACGACTGCACGCGCGAGCGCTCGTTCGAACGCCGCCGCATCCCGAATCGAGTGAAGTGGATCCGCGCCGGCCGCTGGATCCTGGAACGGTGGAACGGCAGCGGGGTCGTCACGATCGACTTTGCCCTGCTCGATCCGGACACGGGAGAAGTCACCCCGCTCTGCGGGTTCGATGCAGCGACGCAGAGGATCGCAACGCTCGAGCCAGACGGCCGCCTGGTTGTGTCCACCGACCACGTCGAGAAAGCAGGGAAGCTCCGGTGGGCGACGCTTTCCCTGCTCGACCCGGAGACGGGCGAGAGCACGCCGCTCTCACTGCCCGGCGAGCTCGACCGCAGGATTTCCTCAGTGGCGGCCCGCGGCTTCGTCGCGTGCGGCGATCGCATGCTCTACATAACCGGCAACGGCGACGATGGCTTCTGCGCGACCTGGCTCGGGCTCCTCGACGCAAACAGCGGCCGTCTCCGTTGCGCCGGACCGATTCACGCTGAATCGAGAGGGCTGCTCGGCTGCCCCGAACAGGACAGCGTCGTCGTGATCGAGGAAGATCGCCGGATCGTCCGCGCCTGGTTCGACGGCCGCCCGACGGAAACCCTCTTCCCGCGTTGACTTACCTACCCGATCACAGCATTCCCATCGGGATCGCGAATGTCCCGGCAGTCGTCGGGCCGAACTCGAGGGTCTTCGCCTTCAGGGTTTGATGCGCACGCTGCTTGCGAAGACCAGCTCCTCGTCTCCGGAGAGCGCCGTCCTGACCAGCGTCTCGAGAGTCGCCTGCGGCTTGCCGCGGAAGACTTCTTTGCCGTTCAGGAGAATGATGACGTCTTTCAGGAGATCGACCAGCCGCTCGTCGAGCAGGACCTCGATCGGAGTCGCCGGCTTCCCCTGGATCCGGATCTCGTTCTTCACCTTGTCGGCCTCGGCCTCGAGGATCGTGCCTGCCTTCGGGGTCTCCCACCACAGCCAGTAGAACTGCTTCTTCCAGGACAGCGCCGGCTGCCAGACGAGGCGCACCGGCCGGGGGTTGCGCTGGCGCTTCTCGACCTTGGCGAGCAGCGCCTCCATGCCTCCGGGCGGCAGGTCGTGGCCGCGGCCCGGCACTTGCCAGTACTCGAACTCGAAGCCGCCCCAGCGCTCCCTTGCCCTGGCGAGCAGCTCGACCGCAAGACGATTGGCGTCGGGGGGCACGTTCTGGTCGTTGTCGCTCTGGTAGATCACGAGCGGAACGTTTCGCAACGAAGGGATCACGCCGGCGGCAACGTCGACGTAGCGGCCCGAAAGACCTGAAACAGGGGTCGGCGCTCCGGCCGAGGGGGCCAGCGCTGCGACCCGATCGGCATGATGCGCGCCGAGCGTCCAGGTCCCGTAGCCGCCCATCGAATGTCCGGAGAAGAACACGCGGTCGGGGTCGATCTTCCAGGTGCGCAGCGCCTGCTCGACGAGCTGCATCACGAACTCTTCAGTGCCGCTGTCGGTCCAGCCGCGCTCGGTCTTCTCCAGCACTTCGGGAGAGATCAGCAGCCAGCCGAGCTTGCTGGCGGCCGGCTGGTATTCGCCGTGAGCGCTCCATGCGTCACCCGCGCCTGCGCCGCCGCCGTGCATTGCGATCAACAACGCCTTCGGCTTGGTGTCCTCGCCGCCGACGATGTAGAGGCCGCGCTTCACGGGTTTCTCCCACAGGAACTGCTGGCCGGACTTCCTCTCGAGCTTGGGTCCCTTGGCCGACAGCTTGGCGCAGGTCTTCTTCCACTTGGTGACGCTGGCTGCATCGAGCGGCGGCAGCGATTCGAGCTCGGCGAGCAATCGCTTACGCTCGGCCTGCCCTTCCGGAGTCCATCCGTCTGCGTCGAAGATCGCCTCGACGATCTTCTGCGGATCGACGGGCCTGGGATCGGCCCGCTTCTGAGCCATGCCGGCACTCGCGAGTGCGGCGCACACCGAGGCGACGACCAGAACCCGGAGTCGGTGATTCATGATTGAACCCCGCGAGCAGTATGCGGCAATCTGCCGGATTCAGATTGTAGTTCCCCTTCCGGAAGCGGCGGGTCCTCGCAGGAGGCACACCGTCATTCCCGCGAAAGCGGGAATCCAGGGTCTGGCGCTCGCCACTTTCGCGGGAAGGACGATTGGAGGTACACGCGGGAATGACGGACTTCGCGTTTGGGGCCTGGGTTCCCGCTTTCGCGGGAATGACGATTGGAGCTACGCGGGAATGACGATTGGAGGTGCGGCGGGAATGACGTCCTGTCGTCCCCCTTACACAAGCGCAACGTCCGATTTGGCAACGGCGGGAGGGCGTTCGCGGGGGGGAGGTGCGAGACGGGCGCCGATCGAGCCGCCGAGCTCTTCCAGTCGCCACCTCGTCGGCGGGTCCAGAGTGTCGCGGGCGAGCGAGGTGATCGCATTCATGACCGCGAATGCGGAACTCTCTCCTGAAGCTTCGAGCCGGCGCAGGATCTCTGGCAGCATTTCTCTCTGCATCGATTCGGACAACATGTGAGAGAGCAGCACGAGGTGCTCGGTCTCGATGGAGTGAACGAGCAGAGTCCCTTTCAACCGGTCGATGGAGCCCGCGAACGTCTCGGGGCTGCTGCTCACCGAGATCGCCTCGAGAACTTCGAAGCACAGGCGATCGACTTCCCGATCGCCCGCGGGCTCGGGGATTCTCTCGAAGGTCTGCCGGCCGATCACGCGGGGCATGATCGCGCCGTTCGTGCAGACCTCGCGGAAGGTGTACGGATGGACCTGGATGACCGGTCCGCTCGCGCACATGGCGACGCCGTTCTGCACGCGATCGCGACGGCGCACCTCCTTCACCTGAGGAAGGCGCGCGCGGACGTACAACTGACCCGAGTCGTCGTAGACGTCCTGAATGGTCCCGCCCGAACGGGTGACCTGGTCGATGAACAGTTCGCGCAGATCCGGAATGCGGGGGAGGAACAAGCCTGCCATCAGTCAATCTCCATCGCCAGAGGTGTTCGTGTCGTGTTCGATCCTGCTCGAAGAATGTGCAGGGAGCGACAAAGATCTTAATCGGGCTGTCAAGGGCCCACGGAATGCGGACCCGCGCGGCGCCCGAGCCCGCGTCGGACGGTCATTCGAGATCACCGATGGCCACGATGGCACCGCGGGTGGTCGCGAGTCCCTGGGCAGCACCCGCATCCAGGATCAGAGCCTGGGTCACGAAGGTCGTGCCGACCAGAAGCGGGTCGTTGGGGAGTCCGGCGCTTAGGGTTGCGTGACCTTGACCCGCGACCTGCGGACCTTCCATCACCAGCGGTCCGACCACGTTCCAGGGCAGTCCCACGTACAGGTCACACCCATACTCCTTGAAGCTCGCCTCTGTCGTTCCAGTCACCAGGAACCAGAGCGCGCCGCCGATGCTGTCCTTGACGTCCAGGATCACTGGCATTCCGATCAATGCCTTCGACACGTCGAGGACCGGAACGAAACCGCCGCTTCCCGGACATCCGGGTTCGACGAAGGTCACCGTGCCCTTCGTGAAGCCGAGCGTGCTGACCCAGGTGCTCCAGGAATGATGGGTGGTCGGATACTCTCCGCTGCCCCAGAACTCCTTGTCGTTCACCGGGTCGACTGCGATGCCGAAATAGTGTCCCCACGTGACCTCGTCATAGCCCGTCCTGCCGGCCTTCAGCTCCAGCGCCTGCCGCATCGTTCCCGCGGGGTCGGCATCCAGGCGCTTGGTGTACCAGACGCTCAAGTACTCGTTCGGCCCGGATCGGGCAAAGATCACCGCCACTTCTCCCTGACCGTTGCGCGCGATCGACGGGAAGGACGTATGCACTCCGGGTCCCAGATCGATGTCGCCCTGCTGGGACAAGGTGACGGTGCCCGAAACGGGCCAGCGATCGGTGTCGATCTCGTACCACCGGGCCACGTTCTTCCCCGTCGGAGCGCCGACCGCGTCGATGCAGTGCGCGGCATACAGCTTCTGGTCGCGATGCCAGGAGTTGAGAAGGATGCCGTGCACATTCTGGATGAGTTGGCCTTCCTTGTTGGGGATGTAGTAAGGGTCCTCCCAGGGAGTCACGGCGAGGTCGATGGTGTGGAGCCTCGGAAACGTCTCTACGTTGGTGAGGGCCTGAACCCGGATCTTGTCCCCATCGCCGTAGTTGGCGCTCACCAAGTACGGCAGGGCGCTGCTGGAGATCACGGGAGCGGACTGCACGAAAAGTGAGTCGGGGTCGTGGAGATCGAAGTACACCGCCTGGGTGCCGTTCAACAGCGGATCTTTCTGGAAGACTCGATACTTCACGCCGCCATGGTACCCGGGTCCCACGAGAGTAGTGGTGACCACGATGACCTTCGAATTGAATCCCAGACCCGTATAGTCGATTCTGAAATCGACGCCGTCAACCCGGGTGTTCGCTCGGGTCCGGTACTTGTGCCAGATGCCGTTGGGGTCGGAGTCATCGGACACCGCGATGTCGATCCATGCCGAGGTGAAAGTGATGCTCTCGATTCCGAGAACGATGAAGCGCTGTTCCAATGGGTCGAAGACACAGCGTGGGTCGAAAACGATATCGACCGCGCCCACCTCTTCGAAGAAGCCCGGGCTCCCCCCTGTACTCAGCCAGTTGCTGTATTCGAGCACGCCGTCTCTGGTCCACCAGGAGATCGTCTCGTTGATCGTCTGGATCACGTGTCCGGGTCCCACTGCGATGCCGCAGTCCGGCGGAATCAGTCCGTAGGACTTGTCCGAACCATCGAACCCTCCCAGCAGAGGATCGGGATCGCCCGCACACGATTCATCTCCCTCGTTGCAGAGCGCCCTCCACGTCGGCTCGGAGGGTAGCACCTGCACCTGTGGCTGAACGTCGAAGGTGCTCGTATTGACCGGAGAAGCGCATGAAACCGTGAAGTTCTCGCGGACTGCAAGTTCCTGCGATCGATTCGCGGTTGCGACCGACAGTGACGTCGCGAACGATGCGGCGCAAAGAACGAATGCTCTCATGACAGCCTCCCATGGCCGGCCCACACAATGCGTGAGTGAAACGGCCTGGACCACTCACGGCTGGCCTTCATGCATAATGCGGGCTGAACTCTCGCGCGATCGGGGTGAGCTTAGAGCGCTGAGCGAGGACTTGTCCATGGCTTGGCGCCCGGGGCCGGGACGGCGGTGGAGACAGGGAGTGGACCGAGTCGAGATCCCGTTCGAGAGGCACGTACTGGAGAACGGCCTGGAAGTCGTTTTGCACGAGGACCCCTCGTGCCCGCTGGTCTGTGTGTGCGTGGCCTACCACGTGGGCAGCGCGCGTGAGGAACCCGGCAAGTCGGGGTTCGCCCACCTGTTCGAGCACCTGATGTTCGAGGGCTCGCAGCACGTCGGCGCGGGCGGGCACTTCAAGAGGATCAACGAGGCGGGCGGCACGCTCAACGGCACCACCAACCGCGACCGCACGATCTATTACGAGACGCTTCCGGCGCAGCACCTCGAGCTCGCCCTGTGGCTCGAGTCCGACCGGATGGGGTATCTGCTGCCGGCGATCACCCAGGACAAGCTCGACAACCAGCGTGCGGTCGTGAAGAACGAACGCCGCCAGAACTACGAGAACCGCCCATACGCCAAGGCGCTGTGGCCGCTGGCCGAGGCTCTGTACGCGGCGCCGCATCCGTATCACTGGCTGACGATCGGCTCGCACGCGGATCTCGACGCCGCGAAGCTGGAGGACGTGCACGAGTTCTTCCGGCGCTGGTACGGACCGAACAACGCGACGCTGGCGATCGGAGGCGACGTTCGCCCGGCGGAGGCGCTCGCGCTCGCCATGAAGTACTTCGGCCCGATTCCCCGCGGGCCGGACAACTTCAGGCCCGCGCCGCGTCGCGCGGTGCTGTCACAATCGGTTCGGCGGGTGGTCGAGGACGACGTCCAGCTTCCCGAGCTGACCCTGGCATGGCCCGTCTGCGAGCACTACCACGAGGATGAGCCCGCCCTCACATTGCTGCAATCGATCCTGAGCGCGAACAAGGCGTCGTTGCTCCAGAAGGCCCTCACGATCGACGAGGTCCTCGCCCACCAGGTCGTCGCCTGGCTCAATCCCGGCGAGATCGCCGGCGAGCTGCGGGTGTCCGTGCGCGCGGTCTCGGGCATCTCGCTCGAGCATCTGGAGGAGAGAATCCTCGCCCTGCTCGACGAGCTTGCGCGGCGCGGCGTGGATCGACAGCAGCTCGAACGTCAGAAGAGCCGCATGGAAGCCGCGTTCATCGAGGCGCTGGAGACGGTCTCCTCCCGGACGCACCTGCTCGCGGAGACCAACCTGTTCCTTTCCGAACCGTCGCGGCTGGTCCGCGAGCTCGACGACGTCCTTGCAGTGACGCCCGAGCAGGTCGAGCGCATGCTCCGCAAGTACGTCCTTCGCCGGCCGCTGGTCAGCATGTCGGTGATCCCCAGGGGCAAGTTCGAGCTCGCCGCCGCGGGTCGATCGCCGGCGCAGCAGGAAAAGGAGAGAACGCTGGCACGCGGCGAGGCGCCGCCGCCCGCGCCGATGCCTCCGTTTCATGCTCCTGCCATCCACCACCATCGAATCGGATCGCTGCAGACCCTCGTCCTTCCTTTCGGGCGCCTTCCCGTGATCGCGCTGCACCTCAGTCTTCCCGGCGGCCATCTGCGCGAGACCCTGGAACAGCTCGGCACCTCGATGCTGGCTGCGGAGTGGACGGCGGAAGGGACGGAAGAGCTCTCGACCAGCGAGCTGGCGGACCGCTGGGACGGACTGGGCGCGGAGTTCAGAGTCAGCTCCACGGACGACGAGATCACCGTCCACCTTCGCTGCCTGGCCCGCCATTTCCGCGCCGCCATGGACCTGCTCGCGGACGTGCTGGTGCGGCCGCGGCTCGAGGGGGCTGACTTCGAGCGACTTCGAAAGCAGCGGCTGCAGACGTTGATGATGCGCGGCGACCATCCTCGCAGCATCGCCGACACGGTGTTCCGCAAGCTGACCTACGGCAGGGACTCGGTCGCCGGATTCCCCAAGATGGGCACGGTCGAGACCGTGAGTGACCTGACGATCGACTCCGTCAGGGGGTTCCGCGATTCGTTCCTGGTCGTCGACTCGGCGCACCTTGCGATCGTCGGCAACCCGGATCGTTCGGTCCTTCTCGACGTGCTGGCAATGGTGGTGGCGACGTGGAAGGCCAACGAAGCCCGGCCGGTGCCCGAGGCGCCGCCCCGGTTTCACCAGGGGCTGCCGATCTATCTGGTCGACAAGCCCGGCGCAGCTCAGTCCGAGATCCGGATCGGACATGCTGGCATCGCGCGCACCAACCCTGATTACGACCGGTTGATGGCGTTGAACTACGTCCTCGGCGGCGCGTTCAACAGCCGGATCAACGCCAACCTCCGCGAGAACAAGGGGATCACCTACGGCGCATTCAGCCGGTTCTCCGGCGGACTTCGTCCCGGCTCGTTCGTGGTGTGGACGGCGGTGAGCACGCAGGCCACGAAGCAGGCCGTCCTCGAGATCCTGAAGGAGCTCAAGGGACTCTACGACGGCGTGAGCGAGCAGGAGACGGACTTCGCGCGCGATGCCCTGATGCAGGCGACGTCACGCCGCTTCGAGTCCATCGCGGGTCAGATGGAGATGCTGTCGAACATCCTGAGATACGGCCTCCCGGACGACTATCTCGAGCGGCGTCTTCAATCCTTGAAGACGATGACTCGACCGGACCTCGACCAGCTCGCGGGCAGGTATCTCCATCCCGACCGGGTCGCAATCCTGGTCGTCGGAGACGCCGCCAAGGTCAAGTCCGACCTCGAATCCTGCGGCCTCGGGCCGCTGATGCTCCTCGACATAGACGGCAACCCGCGATGACAACGACCTCGCTTGCCGCGCGCGGTCACCTGTCGGGTGGCCCACCGGAGGCAGGACCGGCGGGGGCGCGTTCGAAGAAGTGCTTGGCGCGCGCCAGCAACCCGTCGAACACGTGGTGGTCGAACCCAGCGTAGAAGCTGGCGACCGAGGTCGCCGCCGACAATCGCATGTACTCGGACTGTGACGGCGTCGCCATCGACTCGGTGGCGAACACGATCAGCCCCGCAAACGTGAAGATGAACAGCCCGAAGCCGCGCAACAGCGCCGACCAGTAGTAGGTGTAGATCTCCCGGGAGCTGCGCAGGCCTGGCAAGGCGGACTCCGCCGCGGGCATGGCCAGACGCTTGGTTCGCACGGCAAACGCGCCCAGCAGCGCCGACAGACAGCACAGAAAACCGATGTTCGTGATCGTCCAGAATGAGAGGACGATCGACCAGCTCCGCAGGCCGTCGAGAAGATTTGCGGGATCGGCGAGTCTTGAGCGATACGGGGAGGTGTCGATCAACATCCCGCCCGTGAACAGAACGAACCAGGCTGCGAGGACCAGCGCCCCGAACCCGTACTCCTTGCGATACAGCGTCGAGCGAACGTCCGGCGTCCGGGCCGGGTCGGAAGATGCGGTCTCGTCCGCCATGCCGCCGTTGGAGACGACTTCCTGAATCGCCTTGACGACTGGCATTCTCGAGGTTTCCGCGCTCGGCAACTTGGGGTGTGCTTTGACTCGCATCACGGCTGTCTCCACCTGGACCAGGACCTTGAGGGCGACGATCACCGGCGACCGTCGGCCGCCAAGCGGTTCGTGCCTATCTTTCCTTCCCGAAGGAATCGCCGCCAGTGTCCGTCAATGACCGGGCCCGCCGCGGTCTCACCCTGTTCGAGCGATGAGTATGCTCCTTGAGCAGTGGACCCTTGCCCGGTTCGCCCCTCGGGGCCACGCACGAAAACAGTACGGAGAGCGAGACGGAGGGAACGAGAGATGCATGCGCTGTCCCTGGTCCTATGGTTCGTGACTGGTGTCGATGCTCTGGAAGAGAAGGGAAGAAGCGGTGACCACAGCGCGGTGAGCCCGGTCTCGCGCGAGGCTGAAGCCTGGTGGAAGGAGAGACTGGCGAAGGCGAACGAGCGCGTCAGGAAAGGAGACGTCGACCTTCTCTTCATCGGCGACTCGATCACGCAGGGCTGGGAGGATGCCGGGAAGACGGCATGGGAGAAGCACTTCACTCCGCACAAGGCCGTCAATCTCGGGTTCAGCGGGGATCGCACCCAGCACGTGCTGTGGCGCCTGGATCACGGAAACGTCGCCGGGATCTCGCCGAAGGCCGCCGTGGTGATGATCGGCACCAACAACTCCAATGGCGACGACAACAGCGCCCAGGAGATCGCGGACGGCATCCAGGCGATCGTGAAGAAGCTGCGCGAGAGGCTGCCTTCGACGCGGATCCTGCTGCTCGCCGTGTTCCCGCGCGGCGAGAAGCCCGACGCGCAGCGCGAGAAGCTCGAAAGGGTCAACGAGATCATCGCGAAGCTCCACGACGGGAAGATGGTGCACTTCCTCGACATCGGCGGAAAGCTCATGAACGCGGACGGCACGATCTCCGCCGGGATCATGCCCGACTTCCTGCATCTCTCGCCCAAGGGCTACGAGAACTGGGCGGAGGCGATCTCCGCTCAACTTGCAACGATGCTGCAGCCCCCGGGAACTCCGGTCCGCTGACTAGTAGCACACCCCGAAAGTTCCGATACATCTGCGATCTCTGGCCGTCATTCCCGCGAACTCTTCGCCGTCATTCCCGCGAAAGCGGGAATCCAGGGTTGTGCGCCCGCCCGCCGCAAAGGCCTGGATTCCCGCCTTCGCGGGAATGACGACCAGTGCGCCTTCGCGGGGATGACGGCGAAGCTTCTCTCGGTCCGCCTCACTGCGCTTCCTCCGGTGAACAAGGGTACGGCCGTCCGGCTCGACCCGGTTTCACTTCAAGCGGGGAATCGCACTCGTCCGAAGGCTACTGGAGCCGACTCGGTTGGTCGGTGAGAAAGTCTTTCTCGTCGTCAACAACCGTTGTACCGACGCCTCCGGACGGGTGATGGAACACAATCAGCTTGGACAAATCCTGGTCAACCTGGGCCTCTTGACGGACGAGCAGGTCGAGCACTACTTGGAAATCCAGCGTCGTGGGCGACCGCGCCGGCCGCTCGGAGAGGTCCTGATCGAGCACAAGGTCCTCGACGAGAAGAGCCTCGCTTACGCGCTGACCAAGCAGAAGAGAAAGGTCGAGGCGCGAGCGGCGATGCAGGGCGGTGGTCCGGTCGAGTCGATCGACGGGCCGCCGAGGGACTCTCGAAGCCTCGAGGAACGACTTGCGAGCGCCGACCTGCCGATGCTGCTCAGCACGGCTCGTGAGATCGGCGCGACCGACCTCTACGTCAGCGCCTGCCAGCCGTTGCGAGTGCGCTTGCATGGATCGTTGCGCGACCTGCCTGCGCCGGTGGTGACTCTCGAGCAGGCCGAGGAGCTGCTGATCCAGCGGCTCCGGCCCGAGGAGCTCAAGCTGCTGCACAAGAACGGCAATCTCGACACGTCGATGAGCGTACCGGGAGCAGGCCGCGTCCGGATGAATCTGTTCCATCACATTCATGGATTCGGCGCCGTGTTCCGGCTGATCGCGGAGCGCATCTGGAGTTTCGAGGACTTGAGCCTCCCCGAGAGCGTGCGCCAGCTCACCCGGTTTCACAACGGTCTGGTGCTGGTGACGGGCACGACGGGCTCCGGCAAGACGACGACGTTGAACGCGCTCCTGCAGCTCATCAATCAGGACCGCCCTTGCCACATCATCACGATCGAGGACCCGGTCGAGGCGATTCTCAAGAGCCATCAGGCGCTCGTGTCACAGCGCGAGGTGCCCACGCACTCGCCAAGCTTCAGCACCGCCCTGCGCTCGGCGCTGCGCGAGGACCCGGACGTCATCGTCATCGGCGAGATCCGCGACCCGGAGATGGCGATCACGGCCATCACCGCAGCCGAGACCGGGCACCTCGTGTTCGGGACACTGCACACCCGCAATGCGAGCAGCACGGTCCTGCGCCTTCTCGACCAGATGCCGGCCGAGTCGCGCGACCACGTGCGCACCGTTCTGTCGACGGTGCTGCGCGCCGTGGTGTGCCAGAAGCTGATTCCGAGCGCCGACGGCGAAGGACGAGTCCTGGCATCGGAGGTGCTGATCGTGAACGCGGCGGTCGCCAATCTGATCCAAAAGGACAAGATCTACTCCATACCCTCGGTCATCCAGACGCAGCGTGAACAGGGCATGCAGCTCATGGACGACTCGCTGCTCGACCTCGCCACTGCGGGTGCGATCGCATGGGAGGAGGCGCTCAAGCACGCGGTCGAGAAGGAACGGATCCTCGAGGCGATGAAGAGCCGCAAATGGCAAAAATCGACGCTTTCCTCCACTTGATGAACCAGTGCGGCGCCTCCGACCTGCACCTCAAGGCCGCGACCCGGCCGCGAGTGCGCATTCATGGACGGCTCGTCGACATCGAGGGCGCCCCGACTCCCGGCCGCGAGGAGCTGGAGCAGTGGATGGTCGGGATCCTGTCGCTCGAGCAGCAGCAGACGTACTTCCAGAGCTCGGAGATGGACTTCGCCTACCACCATCCGCAGCTCGGCCGCTATCGCTGCAACTACTTCCGCGACATGATGGGTCCCGCCGCGGCGATCCGCCGCATCCAGAGCTCCGTGCCGTCGCTCGAAGAGCTGGAGCTGCCGCCGGTGTACGAAACATTCGTGCACCTGATCTCGGGCCTGGTGCTGGTCGCCGGCGCGACCGGCTCGGGCAAGAGCACGACGCTCGCAGCCCTGATCGACGCGATCAACCATCTGTATACCCGGCACATCATCTCCCTGGAGGATCCGGTCGAGTACCTGCACGAGAGCCGTCTCTCTCTCATCCATCAGCGGGCGCTGCGCACGGACTTCCCGACGTTCGCCGATGGCATCCGCGCCGCGCTTCGCCAGGACCCGAACATCCTCCTGATCGGCGAGATGCGCGACGTCGAGTCGATCCGCATGGCGTTGACGGCGGCGGAAACCGGCCTCCTGGTGTTCGCCACCGTGCACACCAACGACGCGCCCGCGGCCATCGACCGCATCATCGACGTGTTCCAGAGTGAAGAGCAGCCGCAGGTTCGCTCGATGTTGTCGACGTCTCTTGCCGCGGTCGCCTGTCAGACGCTGCTCAAGCGCGCCGACAAGGAAGGCCTCGTTCCCGCGACCGAGGTGCTGATGATCACGGGAGCGGCCAGCAACGTCATCCGCGAGGGCAAGAGCCAGGACCTGCAGAACCTGATGCAGACCAGCAAGGCCGCGGGAATGCACCCTCTCGACGATTCGCTCGAGCGCCTGCTCATGGAGCGCAAGATCAGCGGCGACGAGGCGTTCGACCACGCCGTCAACAAGGGCCGCTTCGCCAGGCTTCGCGACGGAGCCTGATCTTGGGACCCGTGAAAAAACAAGTGCGTCGTTTCGCATCCGATCTTCACGCCATCTTCGTCCTCTCCTCCCGCCCACGAAGTCGCGATCCAGTACCAGCTCCGACTCCTCGTCGAGCAGTTCTTTCGTGCGACCAAGTCCATCCTCCGAACTCGTCCGATCTTTCATCACCACGACGACACGATCCGGGGGCCACGTCTTTTGTTCGTTTCTTACCCTCGTCCTGATCGACGAACTCTTCCGCAGACTCGCCGAGCACGGGGAGCAGCTCGAGTGGGCCCATATCCGCCAGGACCTGGACCCACTGTGCGAGGTCGAGGTCGCGGACGGCAACCAGACCTACTTCGTACACTGTCCGGCTCTGGGTGTCGCGGGCAAGGTCCTCCAGGCGGCGGGAGTCGCGATCCCGTCGCCCGTTCGTAAACTCTGAGCCACTACCTCGACGCGCTGCATGGGTAGTGCCAAGACCGGAAGCATCGGCTCTAATTGGTTTCCGGTGTTCAACTTAAGGTTCTGAACTGTTGAATTTCGGTCTGATCGGCCGCTCTTTACATCCGTGCGAAGGGGGACCAGCGCTTGTTCCCGGAGCCATTGACTGTCTTGGTGGAGGTGGCAAAGTACCTCCGATCGGTACAGCATTCGGTGCCCTTCAACCGGAGGAGTCCCCATGTCCCGAAGTCAGTCCTTTTCGGCGGCCATCCTGTGGATATGGGGGGGGCAAGTTGCGCATTCGCCCAGGACTCCTACTACGTCAATCAAGGACTGAACGGGGTCCACAACTCCTCGCTCGCTGAGTTTGCGATCGACCTCGGAGGCTTCATCGACTTCGAGCAGTACGACCTGACGAATCACTATTGGACCGAAAAGTGGATGCACCCCACCACTTCCTTTCGCCAGGAGATGCTGGCGCAGATGATCGATCTCGATCAGCTCGATCTCGACGTTCAAACCTACGCCCCCGGGTACACGATCTTCCCTCCCGAGATCGAAGGCGGCAGCGACGGAATCAGCGCGTTCTCGATCCCCGTGTGGTGGCAGAGCAGCAATCCTTCCTACGTCAAGATCCACACCTTCCGCATCAACGGCGGCAACGTCTTCGTCGCCTACCGCAACCTCGATAAGGCTGAGCGCGTCAATCCGTTCCAGATCCTGCTCGCGATGGCCGCCCTCCATTTCTCGGACTTCGCGACGAGCCGGCTGCCCGACCCCGCGGACCCAGGCACCTGGCCGTTCCAGGTGAACCTCGGCGGTTTCC
>Ga0247727_10007981_pt1 | contig 19859 bp, 20 predicted proteins | sample WisWelCaveWW1625_FD_202498 | JGI IMG/M metagenome (GOLD analysis project Ga0247727, IMG submission 202498) | Biofilm microbial communities from Wishing Well Cave, Virginia, United States - WW16-25 | ecosystem: Environmental > Aquatic > Deep subsurface > Groundwater > Cave microbial mat | place... | reverse complement strand
ATATGTTTAAACAGTAATTACCGCGAGACTTGCTTTCCCAGTTGCCTTTATTGATACTACGATTGATATCAATATTAAAAGAGTGAGGCATGTATGAAACTAGGAAAAGCCATTGAAGCGCTGCGTCAGAAACGAGAAGAAGCTCAACGGGGAGGCGGCAAAGAACGCATCGAAAAACAACACAAATCGGGCAAACTCACCGCGCGTGAACGCATCGACGTCTTGCTCGATGAAAACTCTTTTACTGAAATGGACCCCTTTGTAGTTCATCGAACGAGCGAATTTCAATTAGAAGAATTCCCGGGCGATGGTGTCATCACAGGGCATGGCACGATTCATAGCCGAAAAATTTTCGTTTTCGCTCAAGATTTTACTGTTTATGGCGGCTCTCTCTCTGAAGCCCACGCCGAGAAAATTTGCAAAATCATGGATTTGGCCATGAAGGTTGGTTGCCCGGTCATTGGGCTCAATGACTCGGGTGGAGCGCGCATCCAAGAGGGCGTCGTTAGTTTAGGGGGCTACGCCGATATTTTTTTGCGAAACACGCTGGCTTCGGGTGTCGTCCCCCAAATCTCTGCGATTATGGGGCCCTGTGCGGGCGGCGCGGTCTACTCTCCTGCCATCACCGACTTTATCTTAATGGTCAAAGGCATGAGCTATATGTATGTGACCGGCCCCAAGGTCGTCAAGACCGTCACTCATGAAGAAGTAACACACGACGACTTGGGCGGCGCAGCCGTGCATTCGGGCAAGAGCGGCGTCTCGCACTTTATCACTGAGAACGAGATTGCGTGTCTGGAGCTCATTCGCGAGTTGATCGCCTACATGCCGCAAAACAATCGTTCCGATGCCCCGCGCATCGCTTGCGAAGACCCAATCAATCGACACGAACCCGAGTTGAATGAGTTAATTCCCGACAATCCGAACAAGCCCTACGATATGAAGCAGGTGATCGCAAAAATTGTCGATCAGGGAAAATTCTTGGAAGTCCATCAAGAGTGGGCGCAAAACATCGTCGTCGGCTTTGCTCGGCTTAATGGACGTTCCGTCGGTATTGTCGCAAATCAGCCTGCCTATCTGGCAGGTGTCTTGGATATTAACTCCAGTACCAAGGCAGCTCGTTTTGTGCGTTTTTGTGATTGTTTCAATATTCCGCTCATTACTTTCGTCGATGTGCCTGGCTTCTTGCCCGGCACCGACCAAGAGTGGAACGGGATCATCAAACATGGTTCCAAATTGCTCTATGCCTATGCCGAAGCGACGGTTCCTAAAATTACAGTCATTACGCGCAAAGCCTACGGCGGTGCTTACGACGTGATGAGCAGCAAACATATCCGTGGCGATTTTAACTTTGCCTGGCCTAGGGCCGAGATCGCGGTGATGGGGCCCAAAGGGGCTGTAGAGATTATCTATAAACGGGAGATCGAGCAAGCGAAAAATCCAGAAGCCGAGGCGGATCGCCTTGCCCAAGAATACACTGAAAAATTTGCGAATCCGTTCATCGCGGCCAAGCGCGGCTATGTCGATGATGTCATCGAGCCCGCAGAGACGCGTTCGGTTCTAATTAAATCTTTAGAAATGCTGGGCTCAAAACGCGATACAAATCCGTGGCGAAAGCACGGAAATATCCCGTTATAGTATTTCGATTCAGCAGAGCACTTTTAAGAGTTGCCAAATTTATCTCTTAAAGACTCTGTGGACTTAATGATATGCACGCCTGCCTTGGCAAATTTTTCAAAGGCAGCGTTCGCTTGGTCAGTGTAATCGATCACCCCAGGGACGTCGACGGGCGAAGTGCAATCTTCCAATAAATAGATTTTTCCTACGAGCTTTTTTTCTCGAATTTTTTCATCGTTTAACAGGTCATCGATCGTCCAGGCAACGCAGTGACTTTTTGCTTGCCCGGCAATGAGTATTGCATCAAAAGTGAGCAACAAATCAATGAATTGAGAATTTTTTTGTGCGATCGGTTTGCCCGCGCTGTCTTTCAGTACTTCAGGGCCAACGACCGAATAGTGCTCGGTAAGCGGATGATTGCCCTTGATTTGAAAACTCGGCTGAGTAGAGCGGGCTAAGCTATGAAAGAAGATCGCTTCTTCCACCGATGAGACCAGGGCATGCCCGATTCCCCCAAGCATCGCATGATAAGGCCACACCGTCAGTGCGTACTTGCCGCTCTGAGCCAGCGTGTGCATGTAATGCAAGAGATGTTGTTGCCCGTACTGGGCGTCAATGCCAAGGCTCTTGCTGATAGCCGGGTTAAACTTCCATCTGCCTTTCTGAATGTCTTCTCCCGATATAAGAGTAAACGGGGCGGGATGCTCTCCGTTTGTATTGACTAAGAAAACGGAATGAAAAATTTGTATGGCTTGATGGGTGTCCATCGTTGGGCAAATCTGAGTAATTTTGTCCAAATTGCGATAAATAAATTCGCACATTCGTCGATTATCGTCTACTGCGCCCGTGCCTGATCTTCCGCCAACGTAAAGCTCAAACTCAGGAATACAAAACGTATTCTGTACATCGACAAGAACCAAGCACACTCTAAATTTATCATTGTTAGCTGATTGAATAGAGCGCTGTTTCGCCCAGTCTTCGGCTTGCTGAGCGAGCTCTTGGTACGGCACGCGCCAGACCGAGCCGACCTTCTTTGCATCAAAATGAGAAGGAATCGGAAGTTCTTTCATAATAGCCTTCTTTCCTAAGAGTCAGACTTGCTCGTTCTTACTCACTTTTTCTACGACCAGACGCAAGCCTTCCAATTTTATGATAACAACTGGTTCGCCTTGTGCAATCAACTCTTGGGTTGCCGTCCGTGCGCTCCAAATCTCGCCGCGATACCGAACTTGTCCCTGTTTCTCAATATCAGTCAAAGCCTCACCGACCGCGCCGATCATCGCCTCTACTCCAGAAGCGATCGGTCTACGAATGGCCTGCCAGCTCTTCCAGGCCAAAAAAACGGTGACGATCGAGGCGACAAGATAGATGGGCAAAGCCCACTCCCAGGGCAAAAAGAAGAAAAGACCCAATCCAATCAGAGGCGTCCAGGGGATGACCACCAACCATTCAGCGAGTGAGATTTTTCTGGTTGGTTGGAGCTTGGACATCTATGCTTTGGCGGCGTCCAAAATCTCGATCAGTTCGCGCTCTACACGTTCGGCTTCGAGTTTTAAGCCTTTGAGCGTCTTGTCAAAAAGCTCGGGCAGCATGACGGCAGGCTTCATGGCCATCAGTTTTGTGACGCCCTTCTCGCTATGAATTACGACGTTGCAGGGCATACAGAGCGCCGTTCTTGGCTCAGCGCGAATGAAGAGCCGCGCGAGCTCAGCCTGACAAATGCCGATGCTCTTCATCTCAACATTTGAGTCGCCGACGATCCCCGCAAAATCGTGATCACCCAGGACAACCCAATTTTTTTTCACGGCGGCTTTCCAAAGATCGCCCAAAGCTTGACGAGCGTTCTTCGGTGTTTCCACTACGTAAATAAATTCAGAGAGGGCCATAATTTTTTAGAAGCACGGCACGCCGTGCTCTTTTATTTAAGTCGGTAACAATTCGGCTCTCAGCATCTTGGCCAAGCGCGAGACGGTCTTCTCGCCGAAATCGAACGGAAGGCCAGCCGCGGCAAAGAGCTCGGGCAAGGGCTTAGAGCCTCCAAGAGCAAGAGCGCGCCGATAGGCTTGAAGAGCTATTTGGGGATTTTTGCGCGATTGCTCCCACAGACCCAACGCTCCCAACTGTGCGATACCGTATTCAATATAATAAAAAGGCACGATAAAGAGATGCAGCTGTCTGTGCCACTCTGAGCGCAGTTCGGCTTCATAGCCTTCCCAACTCTCGATGCCGCCGAAGCGCTTAAACAGCTCCACCCAATAATCTTCGCGCTCAGACACTGTATGCGCGGGGTGGGTGTAGACCCAATGCTGGAAGGCATCGATTCTCGCGATCCAAGTCAAAATTTTTACGATGCTTTCCAGATGTTCAATGTACGCTCGGTGGGCTCCTTCGGGAGGGAAGAAGATATCCAAGTACGGAGCACTGAGAAGCTCCATGCTCATCGAGGCAACTTCACAAAATTCCATCGGCGCGTGCCGGTAGGCGTGTATCGGGTCGTTGCGCGCGGCAAGCGCATGAAAGGCATGGCCTGCCTCGTGCAACATGACACGCACATCGTTAGTGAGACCAACTGCATTCATAAAAATAAAGGGCAGCCGATGCTCATCCAAGAAAGATTGATACCCGCCGGGCGCTTTGCCTTTACGATTCTCCAGATCGAGCAGATTGAACTCGATCATAGTTCTAAACTGAGAGGCGAGTTCGGGCTCCAGCTTATCGAAAATAACGGCTGTTTTGTTGGAAAGCTCAGCCCCCGTCTTGAATGGCCGCATAGGAGAGCGACCTTCAGAGTCTACGGCCAAGTCCCAAGGGCGCAACGCATCGAGCTTCATTTTGCGACGATGCGCTTCTTGCAGATCGCGCAACAAGGGAACCATCCAGCGCTCGATGGCCTCGTGATAGCGAACGCAATCGGCAGGGGTATAATCGAATCGTTCGTACGCAGCAAAAGAAAAATCTCTAAAATTGGCAAAGCTGGCATTGTCGGCGATGCGTTGTCGCAACTCACGCAATTGGTCATAAATAGTATTTAGCACATCGCGCTCAGTCAGCCTTCGTTGGGCCACCAGCTCCCAGGCTTGCTGGCGCTTCTCGCGATCCAGATTTTCTTGATAAACTCCCATTTGCTGGAGCGTTTGTTCTTTGCCATCGAATTGCACTGTAAAAGCCCCGGTGAATTTTTGGTATTTTTGAGATAGCTTGATGGTCTGTACCTGCAAGGGAATATTTTCTTCTCTATAAATTTTTGTGCGGTTCTCGATCTTCTTGTCTAAAAGACCATAGCGATCTTTGGGTAAAAGTTTTCGAGCTGGGCTTTTTACATAGCGCATCTGCAACTGATAATAACGCTCAGCCAGTTTGGGTTCGATGTTTTCTACAAAATGAAAATAAGCGCGTTCGCGCTCCGAGTCATCGGTCTGACAGGTCATGCGAATGGAGCGAACGTTGCGTTCTTCTTGAAGAACTGACGTCAGCTCCGACCAATCGAGCAGCCATTGCTCCAACGCGGCTTTGGTCTCAATCGGCCGTTTCTCTAACTCACTAAAGAGCGGCTCGATATGAGCCCAGTCTCCCAAGTCAATTTTTTGGGGAAGAAACGTTCGGGGAAACTCTTGGGGCAATGTGGCAATATCGAAAGACATGACAACCTCCGGGAAATATACAGGTAAATTGAGGCTATTGTAGCGTAAGAAACAGCGCGAAGCGAATCGTATCACTTATTCGTAACGCAATACAAAAGTACAAAAAATCAGATATTTTCTGAGTGAATTTCTGCCCCAAAACTAACTTTGGCGATGAATCAATTTGTGCCCTTGCTTTTCCCACTCGATCATCCCGCCCGTATGATTCCAAATATTCGTATAGCCGAGCTTGACCATCGTGTTGGCCGCGATCTCGCTCATGCGCCCGCTGCGACAATAGAGCACAATTTTCGCGTTTTTATCTGAGGGCAGCTTCTCTAAATTTTTTTCGATCTCGTTGTAGGCAATAAACGAATCGGTCAACTCGATTTCACCCTCATAGGGAATATGGGTGTTGACGAAGACAAAGTCTTTGTTCTGGAGAAGCTCAGCCAACTGCGCTGAATTGATGTTGGTGTAGCTGCCTCCATCGGTTTGAACCCTTTCATAGGTCTCATGAGAGAGAGAAGCCGACTGTTTCTCATTCTTTTGCATCGAGATAAAGAGAAAAAAGCTGGCAGACAGTATGACGACAGCAACGACGGCGACGATCCATAGTTTGTTCATAAAATCACCTCATCCGATATTAACGGATACAATTCCTGTTGCCAACCGTTTATTCGTTTTTCAATTGCGCAATCAGCTCAACTTGATTTGGAGAATGGGATCGATACAACCAAATTGTTCCAGCATGAGTGATCTTTTTCAAATAAGCGAGAAGAGGCTCTCTCATGACGCGAAAAGGCTGTTTCTCTAATTGAGCTATAGCCTCTTCTAGAGTGAAGAAAGCAACTTCTTGCACATAGCCATCGGGATCGAGTATTTTCAACTCGCCTTTCCATTTTGCTATTTCAAAAACGAACGCAATGGATTCATATCCATTACCAGACCCTAAGCCTGTGTGCAATTGTTCAGGCGCGCGATTGTCGAATTGAGTTACATAAATGAGTTTGCCCAATTCATGCACAGTGAGCCCTGTTTCTTCGCGCACTTCACGAATCAATGCTTCGTTCAATAACTCATTGGGTTCCACAACCCCGCCCGGCAAAGCCCACGCTGAAATTGGATCGTTGGGTCCTTTCTGCCGAACCAAGAGAATCTTATCTTCCGAGCGAATGAGGGCGGCTACGATAAGATGAGTTTTAGAGCGATTCATTGTCAAAGAATACTATTCACATAAAAGCGAGCAATGCAAATCAGCTCTTCGCACTTGCTCCCTGCTCAAAAAACTTGGCAGAATAAAGTGTATCAATCGTATAGATTGATGTTTTAAGACAGTGATTTAATATGTTTGAAAATCAATTAAGGAGCTATTTATGAAGAAAACTCTGATTTTTGTCGGCTTGTTTATCGCGCTTACAGCCGGGTTGCTTTACTGGAACAGCATCACGCTTAACAACCAGGGAACTCAAAGCTACCAGCCGCCGCTGACGAGCAAAAATTACACGACTCTGCCTAAGAATGTAAGCACCCAGCCCGTCAGCACCTCGTCTATCGTAACACAAAATAATCCTCAACTATCTACAACGCCCGTAGTCGTGCCACAAGAGCAATTGACCGTGCAAATTTATGAAAGGGTCAGCCCCTCGGTCGTTAACATTACGAGCCGAGTGATCACCCAAAGCTTTTTCGGTATCATTCCCCAAGAAGGCACTGGCTCTGGCTTTGTGCTCGACAAAGAAGGCCATATTGTCACCAATAATCACGTTGTCGAAGGGGCAACTACGTTGGAAGTCACACTCTCGGATGACACAGTCGTTCCCGCTACGATTATAGGAACCGACCCCAGCGTTGACTTGGCTGTCATTAAAGTTGATGTCCCATCTGAAAAATTGATGCCGGTACAATTGGGAAATTCCGATGGCCTTAAGCCGGGCCAATTCGCCATCGCGATCGGCAATCCCTTCGGTCTCGAACGCACGGTCACGACGGGCGTCATCAGTGCGATCAATCGCAGTTTGGAAGCCCGAAACGGTCGTCCCATCTGGGGAGTTATCCAGACTGACGCGGCCGTCAATCCGGGCAATTCCGGTGGCCCTTTACTGAACTCTCAAGGCGAAGTTATTGGCATCAATACGGCCATTATCGGCCCCGGCGGAGGCTCGGTTGGCGTAGGCTTCGCTGTGCCGGTCAATACTGTCAAGCGTGTGATTCCATCGCTGATTCAGAAAGGGCGCTTCTCTCATCCCTGGCTCGGCATTGGAGGGGACGCTGTTACGCCCGGCTTGGCTCGACGCTTTCAGCAAGTGGGGATTAATCTTGGAGCCGAGCGAGGTGTGCTGGTAACTGAAGTCTTGTCAACAGGCCCGGCGGGCCGCGCCGGTATGCAGGGGGGCACTCGCGCCGTCATCGTTGGCAATCGGCGTCATATTATTGGTGGAGACATCATCACTGCGATCAACGGCGCGTCAATCAAGACGATGGAAGAAATGATCGGCTATTTAGACAATCACGTCGCCGTCGGCGAGACCATAGAAGTTACAGTGATGCGTGAGGGGCGTGCACTTAATTTACAAGTGCAAGTCGGCGAGCGTCCAGCGGATCAGTGATACTTTTGTAATCCTATCTCGAAACGCATGGACGCAAGAGCGCGATAGATAAAGCTAAACAGCAGCTGTATAAAATAAACTACCCCGCCGCAAGCAGCGGGGAATAGAACCCCAAAAGATTTAAGAATGACCCTATGAAAACAAAGCGAGTGATTTTTGTCTGTGTAGGAAACTCCTGTCGCAGTCAAATGGCCGAGGGTTTTTTGAGGCACTATGCCAAACTCCAGAAACTCAATCTCGAAGTGCACAGCGGCGGCACGTGCCCGGCGGGCTACGTGCACCCGCTTGCGATTCAAGTGATGGCCGAGAAGGGCATTGACATCTCTAAGCAAGCATCAAAAGGAATCCAACCTGCCGAGCTAATGGCGTTTGACTATGTGATCAGTATGGGTTGTTCAGACAAAGACGTATGCCCTGCCCACTTTCGCGGGGTGAATCGCGATTGGGGTATTACCGATCCGTTTGGGCATCCCATTGAATTTTACCGAACTGTGCGAGACGAGATTGAGGAGAAAATGCTAAATTCGTTAGAAGAGTTCAGTCAACTGTGACTTCTACAATTTCTCGATTAAACTTGCCGATATAACTTTCAATTGGTCCATCAACGAATGAGACTGGAATAAACTCTCCAGTCTCGATTACAATTCTCGCACTATGCGCGTAATTTATCTCTCTCGACACGGTGCTGCTCGCCAAGCGTTCTCTATCAAAGAACAACCGATCCCAACGCCCCAGCCCAACCAAGCGCTCATCAAAGTCGCTGCGATTGGGATTAATTTTGCCGAAGTCTTGATGCGGCGCGGGATTTATCCCGTCAAAGAAAGCCTGCCGTACATCCCTGGCTTCGAAGCCTCGGGCACGATTGAAAAAGTGGGCGCCGATGTTAAAACGCACAAAATAGGTCAGCGCGTGGTCGCGATGCTGCCTCTCAAAGCGTACCAAGAATACGTTTGTGCCCATGCGCTCAATGCGATTCCGATCCCAGATCAAATGTCTTTTGCTGATGCAGCCGCGATTCCGGTGAATTTCGCGACGGCCTATCACTGTCTCTTTCACACGGGTGTCTTATTGACGCGCGGCGATCGCGTCTTGATTCACGCCTGCGCTGGGGGCGTTGGATTGGCGGCTGTCCAATTATGCAAGCCGCTAGGTGTTGAGCTATTTGGGACTGCTGGCTCGGACGAGAAACTGAAATTTTTGAAAGAGTACGGCGTGCATCATCCGATCAATTATCGCAGCGAAGACTTTGCGAAAAAGATTAAAGAGTTCACCCGGGGCGAGGGAATCGATTTTGTCCTAGACTCCCTTGGAGGCGAAACATTGCAAAAGAGTATACGCTTGTTGCGCCCGAACGGACGGCTTGCTTCGATCGGCGTCTCCGATTTCACACAAAGAAATAAAATTCAATTGTTCTGGGCATGGATGCGTCGGCCCAAATTGGACGTGGTCAGCTTGCTCAGACACAGCACGGGCTTTTATGGAGTTCATTTAGCTCGCTTGGCCGAGCGCCCCCAGCTCTTCCATGCGATTATGAAAAATCTATTTGCCTATTATTTAGAAGGCAAGATCAAACCTCATATCGGCAAAACCTTTCCGTTTGAGCAAATCGCCGAAGCACATGAATTTTTAGAGAGCCGACAAAGCATCGGAAAGTTAATACTCACCGTTTGAAGGCTAGGCTGAATGAGCGTGTTCTTTAACAAAAAGCTTCAGTACGTTTCCTAATCGACGAATGCCTTCTGTAATTTTTTCAGGCGTCGCGTTCGAAAAATTGAGTCGCATCGTGTTTTGGCCTGAGCCGTCGGCATAAAACGCGCTCCCCGGGACAAACGCGACTTTTTGTTTGATGGCTTCTTTCAGAATCTCGGCGGCGCTCAGGTGTGCGGGCACTATGACCCAGAGAAAGAGACCGCCTTGCGGCTTCGTCCACGCGACATCGTCGGGGAAATACGCTTTGAGCGCATCGAGCATCGCGTCGCGCCGCTCGCGATACACCGCACGAATCAACTTGACATGGCGATCGATGAAGCCACCACGCGCGACTTCATAGGCGACCATCTGAGTAAAGCTGCTGGTGTGTAAATCGGCTCCCTGCTTGGCTTGGACTAATTTAGAAATCACTTCGGCGGGAGCGATCACCCATCCCAGTCTTAAACCCGGCGCGAGCGTTTTTGAAAAAGTGCTCAAATAAATCACATTGCCCGTGTAGGGAGCGCCATCGTTTTTACTGCGAAAGCGGCTGTCCAGCTCGACGAGCGAGGGCAAATGCTCGCCCTCATAACGCAACTGGCCATAGGGATCGTCTTCGATAATGGGGACACCGTAGTGATCGGCTTGTTGAATCAGCTCGTGTCGGCGCTGAAGAGAGAGGGTCACCCCTGCGGGGTTATGGAAATTGGGAAGAGTGTAGATAAATTTCGGGCCGCAGCGAAGTTCGGGTTCGAGCTCATCGGTTTTCAATCCATCGTTATCGATTGAGACAGAAACGTATTCGGTTTGATAAGAGTTCCAGGCTTGCAACGCGCCCAAATAAGTCGGTTTTTCTACCAAGACGTGATCGCCGGGGTTGATAAGAATTTTCCCGATTAAATCGAGCGCCTGCTGAGAGCCGCTCGTAATTAAGATATTTTCTGGCCCCACGACGATGCCATAGCGCGCTGTGTGACGGGCGATCATCTCGCGCAAAGGGCGGTAGCCTTCGGTCGTGCTGTACTGCAACGCTTGGGGGCCATAGTCACGCAAGATTTTCTGGCTCGCTGCCTCAAATTCTTTGACCGGAAAAACTTCGGGAGCGGGCAGTCCCCCAGCAAACGAGATCAAATCAGGCTGTTCGGTTAATTTGAGCAGTTCGCGCACAGCCGAGCTGTGCATGCGCTGGGTTCGTTGCGCGTAGCGCTCCGTCCATAATGTCTTCATTCGCGCTCCTTCTCATGCAAACGACCACTCGAACTCAGACGGCAGTGCCATCGATAACTATTGTAACAAGTTGCGTTACTTTGATCTTTCACACGAATGGCTTTTATTGCTTCGGCACTGCCGTCCTCCGTTGAATGAGATTTTATGCGTATAACCCGCGCAGTCGTGCCGCCGTTGCTACGCGATCGATAGCGACCATATACGCGGCCAATCGCATATTGACTTTTGCTTTTTCGGACATCGCAGCGACGCGAGTGAAGGCCTCGGTCATGAACTGTTTTAATCTCTTATCTACTTTTTTTGCATCCCAGAAGTAGCGATAGCGATCCTGCACCCACTCAAAGTAAGAGACCGTGACGCCGCCCGAATTAGCCAAAATATCGGGAATGGTCATGATCCCGCGTTTATAGAGTAACTGATCGGCTTCTTGGGTGGTGGGCCCATTGGCCAATTCGACGATGAGCTTGGCTTTGATTTTCGAGGCGTTCTTCTCGGTCAATTGATCTTCAAGAGCGGCTGGCACCAAGATATCGCACTTGAGCTGGAGCAACTCTTCATTGCCGATAGGCTCAGCGTCCTTAAAGCCGACCACGCTGCCTGCTTTGTCTTTGTACTCTTTGAGTTTGTAGGGATCGATGCCGTGGCTATTGAAGATGCCACCCTTGGAGTCATTAACGGCAATCACGCGAGCCCCGGCATCGTGCATAAAGTGCGCCATATGCCAGCCCGCGTTGCCGAAACCTTGGATCACTACGATAGAACCTTCGAGCTTGGTCTTCATGCGTTCAAAGGCCTGGAGTGTCGCAAAGAAGCCGCCGCGCGCGGTGGCCGTATCACGCCCCAGCGAGCCGCCCAAGAGCAAGGGTTTTCCAGTAATTAAACCCGGCATGAACTCGCCCTGATGGTGCATGCTCACTGTGTCGAGAATCCAGGCCATCTCGCGCTCGCCCGTGTAGACGTCGGGGGCAGGGATGTCGACGTCGGGCCCAATAATCGGCGCGATCTCGGCCGCGTAGCGACGGGTCATTCGTTCGATCTCGCGCTCGGACATCTCTTTGGGATTGCAACGCACGCCGCCCTTGGCGCCGCTAAAGGGAAGCCCGGCAACGGCGCACTTCCAGTTCATCAAGACGGCCAGCGCTTCGACTTCTTCGATGTTGGTGTCGGGATGATAGCGAATGCCGCCCTTGCCCGGGCCGAGCACCGAATGGCACTGCACGCGAAACCCCTCGACGTGCTTGACGCTGCCATTGTCCAGCTGCACCGGGAACGTAACGGCGAGCTTGCGCTTGGGGTAGCGCAAGAGCTCTCGCAGTCCTTCTTCCAGATTGAGTTTATTGGCCGCTTGGTCGAAAAAATAGCGGGCCGTTTGAAGCATCTTCAATTCGCCGCGACGTTGGAGTTCAGCCATAATGAAAATTCCTTTCTTCTTCTTTCTTAGCTTCATCGTAAAACACGGGGTCTTCGGCAATTTGAGTCTAAGATTCAGCGAGAAGCGCTTCTATGATCTTGAGCAGGGCTGGTGCTGCGCTCGGTCATGAGTGAAGGAGATCGAATGTCTATTTGCGGATCGCTCGGCCCATATACATCAATGGCCGGGGCCAGTGTTGGTGATGCTGTTTGAAAAAACGCTGCGAGCCAGGGCACGAATGCTTATGCAACTCTATGTGCGAATTTTTTCAGGCGCACTCACTGCTCCTTCCCCTGTTTGTCAAAACGGGGGAAGGCTGGGATGGGGGCCAGCCCCCACACTGCTACATTGCATAGGTGTGGTGATCGCCGTTCACAATAGATAATATGGGCTTTTGATAAGAAGAAGGTGGGGTTTCATGTCTAAGCGCGATCAGGTCTTCATCAGCTATAGCCATAAAGATAAGGTTTGGCTGGCACGCCTCAAAGAAATGCTCACGCCTTCTGTCCGTGAAGGGTTAAAAAATTGGGAAGACACCCGCATTGACCCGGGAGCAGAATGGCGAGAGGAGATACAGCAAGCGTTGAGCTCTGCCAAGGTGGCTTTGTTGTTGGTAAGCCCAGCCTTTCTGAACTCAGATTTCATTCACAAAAGTGAATTGCCTCCTCTTTTGGAAACAGCAAAAAAAGGAGGGCTCACTATATTATGGGTCTTATTAAGTGCTTGCCAGTACAAGAAATCTCCAATTGAAAAATACCAGGCCTTGCATGATCTATCAAAGCCTTTGGATAAACTTGAAGAAGAAAGCCCCGCCGACTTGAACGCGTTATTAGTCACTATCTGTGAGAAGATTGAAAATGCTTTGAAAAACTCAACAGACCTTACAGCTGGGGCAGAAAACGATGGGAAAATCTTCCACATCCCGATGGAGAGAAATAGCTTCTTCACGGGGCGCGAAAAAGTGTTGGAAGAAATACGAGATACGCTCAACGAGCATCGCAGGCACGCGATCAGCGGCATGGGCGGCCTGGGCAAGACGCAGATCGCGATCGAGTACGCCTATCGCCATCGCGAAAAGTACGAAGCTATTTTCTGGGTGAGCGCCAACTCGTCGATTTCGTTGGTTTCAGGCTTTACTGAGATCGCACACAAACTCAAGCTCATCAGTACAGAAGAACGCGATTCGCAAGCAATCGTCAATGCTGTCAAGCGCTGGCTGGGAGAGCACCAAGACTGGCTGCTTATCTTCGACAATGCCGATCAACCGCAACTCGTGAAAGAGTGCTTGCCGCTCGATCCCCAAGGGCATATCTTGCTCACGTCGCGAGCTTCCGTTTTCGATGCGCTTGCCATCGTTAAACCTCTAGAACTTAAAGAGATGCTTGACGACGAGGCCGTCCAATTCTTGTTCAAGCGCACCGGGCGCAGTCAAGACATGACAGGTGAAGCAGCTACCGCCGCGACGCTTGCGCAGGAGTTGGGGTATCTTCCTCTCGCTCTCGAACAAGCCGGAGCGTATATCATCCAGAACAAGGCGAGCTTTGCCAACTATTTGACGAGTTACGAAAAAAATCGAGTGAAGTTGCTAAAGAAGAGCAAAGCTGTGACAGGAAACTATCCAGAATCGGTTGCCACCACTTGGGCGATGAACTTTGAAGAAGTAGAAAAGGAATCCAAAGCCTCGCGCGATTTGCTCAAAGCCAGTGCCTTCCTCGCAGCGGACAACATCCCCTTTGAACTGATTACGCAAGGAGCTGACAAATTGGGGGCGGAGTTGGAAGCCGCGCTTCAGGGCATTGAAGAAGACCCTCTACTCTTGAGCGAAAAGGTCTTGAAGCCCTTGCTGAGTTACTCACTAATCAGAGTGAACTCAGTTGACGAGATGTACAGCCTGCATCGGCTTGTCCAAGAAGTCGTTCAATACAACATGGGATTGGATGAACAAAGAAAGTGGGCAGAGCGTATAATTCACTCATTGCGGCAAGTTTTCCCAGTTGGAGATTATAAGAACTGGACAGCCTGCGAGAGATTCATTGTACATGCTAAAAAAGGAGCAGAGCTAGTAGATAAATATCAATTTGAGTTCGTTGAAGCAGCAATTCTGTTGGGTCTTTCTGCGTATTATCTTCATAAAAAAGCAGAATATGAAGCAGCCGAGCCGCTGTACCAACGAGCCCTGGGCATCAACGAGAAGGTCTTAGGCCCAGATCATCCCAATACTAAAACTATTTTAGGGAATTATCACGCTGTGTTAATTGCGCGGGGCAAGTCGGCAGAGGCAGCTAACCTGTTGAAGCGATTTCAGTAAGGAGGCAATCATGGATTCAGCAAATTCGACCCTCCAGCGACTCGACAATCAGATTGCTTGGTACAGTCGAAAGAGCCAAGAGAGTCAGCGCTGGTACAAAGCTATCAAAGTCATCCAAATTGTGGCTGCTGCGATCATCCCCTTGATGACGACGCTAAACACACCAGCGTACTTGGTTGGCTCTCTCGGTGTGCTCATCGTCGTGCTTGAAGGAGTGCAAAGCCTGAATCAATTTCATCATCACTGGATTAGTTATCGTGCAACCGGTGAGAGTTTGAAACATGAGAAATTTTTGTATTTGGCAAAGGCAGGCCCCTATGCCAAAGCCAACGATGCCAATGCACTCTTGGCTGAGCGTGTTGAGTCTCTAATCTCACAAGAACACGCGAAATGGGTTTCAACCGAGCAACAAACCGAAAAGCAAAACAAGGCAGCATAGAGGCTATCTTAGAAAAGTTGCACCGCGCCCTCGTCCAGATCGTAGCGCGCTCCCACGATTCTCAATTTGCCTGAAGAGATCCACTCCGACAAGATCGGCCCAGACGTTTTCAGTTGCTCAACGACCCGTTCTACGTTGGCGCGCACGGCATTGTTCAAGAGGTCACCGGTTTGTGATTTGGCTCTCTCTACGGCGGGCTTGATCGCTTCGACCAAGCTGGCAATGTGCCCCGGTGCATCTGCGTTTTTTTCCAAAGCGTCGATGGTTGCTTTGACCGCGCCGCACCGCTCGTGCCCCAAGACCAGCACCAAGGGCAGCTTGAATTCTTCAGCCGCGAACTCGATGCTGCCGAGCGCGTCGTCATCAACAATATTGCCCGCGACGCGGACTACAAAGAGATCACCCAGCCCTTGATCGAAGACCATTTCGGGCGGCACGCGCGAGTCCGAGCAGCCGACGATCACGGCAAAGGGGTGCTGGCCCTTGGCGACCTCCGAGCGATGCGCCGTGCTCTCGTTCAGGGCTGTCGTCTTGCCCTCGACATAGCGCTTGTTGCCGCTCATCAGTTCTTGCAGAGCTTGGTCGGCGTCAAGCTTCTGATTGTCTCGCTGCGTCGGCGAAGAAGTAGATTGAGTGCAACCGGAAAATGCTCCTAAAACAGTGAGCCCCAGGCCCAAACCCGTCGCTTGTCTTAAGAAGCCTCGGCGCGAATAAATGCTAGAAATTTTCACGCGTCTGCCTCTAAGTAGGCTTTTTGCGCAGACGTCAAGTGATCAATCTTGATGCCGACCGATTCGAGCTTCATCTGTGCGACGCGCTGGTCGATCTCGGCGGGCACAGAATAGACGCCCGGTTTCAGCGATTTGTGATTTTTGGCCACGTACTCCAGCGAGAGCGCCTGCACGGCAAACGACATATCCATGATTTCAATAGGGTGCCCGTCTCCCGCAGCCAAGTTGACCAAGCGCCCTTCGGCCAAGAGATAGAGTTTTCGTCCGTCTTTGAGCTGATACTCTTCGACGTTGAGGCGAATCTCGCGCTTGCCCGTCGAGAGCGCATCGAGGTCGGGCTTGCTGATCTCGACATCGAAGTGGCCGGCGTTCGAGAGAACCGCGCCATCTTTCATTTTTGCGAACGACTCTTTGGTTATGATGTCTTTGCAGCCGGTGGCAGTCACAAAAATATCGCCGTGCGCGGACGCTTCGATCATGGGCATGACTTGAAAACCATCCATGACGGCCTCGATCGCACGCACCGGATCAATCTCAGTGACAATCACGTGAGCGCCCAGCCCCTTGGCGCGTAGCGCGATGCCGCGTCCGCACCAGCCGTAGCTAGCGACGACGACCGTCTTGCCTGCAATCGAGAGATTGGTCGTGCGCATAATACCGTCCCAGACGGACTGGCCTGTGCCGTAGCGATTATCGAAGAGATGCTTCATGTAGGCATCATTCACAGCGAACATCGGGAATTTGAGTTTGTTGGCCGCCGCGAGCGCTCTTAGTCTGCGTACGCCCGTCGATGTTTCTTCGGTGCCGCCATAGATCGTCGGGATGAGGTCGGACATCTCGCCATGCAAGAGATTGGTGAGATCGCCCCCGTCATCCAGAAAGACTTGAGGCTTTGTTTTTAAGACGTGCTTCAAGTGATCGGTGTACTCACTCGGCGTCGCGCTGCGCCAGCCAAATACTTGAATGTCCCCGCGCGCGGCAAGCCCGGCAGCGACGTCGTCTTGCGTGCTCAAGGGATTGCAGCCCGTGACAGCGACTTCACCGCCGCCCGCTTTCAGCACGATTGCCAAATAAGCCGTCTTCGCTTCCAAGTGAATACTCAAGCCCAAGCGAAGTCCCTTGAAGGGCTGCGTCTTCTCAAAATGATCGCGAATCTTATTCAATAACCCCATGCGGCGCTGGACCCAGTCAATTTTTTTCTGACCGGCCGGCGCCAGCGTTGGATCACGTACGATGCTCATCGAAAATCCTCCCTCTGCGAACTGAGTTCCATCTTAACGCAGTTCTTTTGAGCTTGCCAAGCTTTTCGTATCAGGCTAAAGTAGGAGACTTTTACTGACTGGAGTGGCAATGAAATCCGAATGGAGTACGGTCGAAAAATACGCTCATGCGATTGACGCGTCTGTGCTCAAATCTTTTTTGGAGGGGCATGGCATTCCCTGTCTTGTCTTGGGTTTGCACGTCGTTCAGACGCATCCCTTTTTTCATGATCCGATCGAAGTACAAGTGCCTACGCGCCGACTCGATGAAGCCAGAATTTTGATAGAAGAGTGCCGTAAAGAAGCGAGCGCTTTCCTAAAAGAAGAAAACAATTGAGTTTTATGTACAATCCCATTTTTTACAACGAGCGGCGGATGCGGGCGGGATGGCGCATCTTCTTTTTTATGCTGGCTTTCGCGGCCATTCAACTGATGACTTTCAGTGCTTATCTCCGTTTTTTCCCTTTATCCAAGAGCGCGCTTTCAGAGCCGGGCAGAAGCAATCCTGATAGGCTTCAGGAATATATGCCGCCCTCGCCGGACGATCCGCAATTTTTAGAATGGAATTTGTATCTTAGTTTTTTTATTACAGTGGGGCTGCTGGCGCTCACGATGTTTTTTTTGCGCAATGTAGATCGTCGGCCCTGGGTCAGTCTAGGGCTTTCGCTGAGTAAATCGGGCATCAAAGAACTCTTCTTGGGTTTGGCGATCGGCAGCCTCTTGATCACGAGTGTCTTTCTGATCGCGCTGGCTTTGGGTGTTGTGCGGATTGCGAACACACAATCTGAAAATCTCTTCGATACACAGGGACAGTTCGCCTTACTCGTCTTAGTCATCGGCGCTATTTTTGAAGAAGCATTTGTGCGCGGTTATCTTTTTCAGACGGCGCTCGAAGGCGTTGGCGTGTATCCGACCATTGCCGCCACTTCGATTTTCTTTGCTATGTTGCATATCCCCAATTTGCAGGGGTTAGAAATTCCGAGCAACAGTCTAATCGCGCTGATCAATATTGCTCTAGCGGGCGTCTTGCTCGCGATTGCTTACTTGCGCACACGAGCGCTCTGGCTTCCCATCGGGTTGCATTTCGCCTGGAACTTTCTGCAGGCCTTTATCTTTTCGGTTCCGGTCAGCGGGCTGAATTTGACGCCCAAACTTTTCAAGATAGAGCTGCACGGGGAGGATTGGCTTACCGGAGGCTCATTCGGCCTGGAGGGCAGTGTGATCGCGACAGCGATCTTAGGCGTAGCGGTCGTATTGCTCTGGATCGCACCCTGGCTACGGCCCTCAGAAAAATTAGCTACACTCTGGCATGAGTACATAAGACCCGCCCCACGAGGAGGAGAAATTCCATGAAAAATCCATTCTTGATCGGAGACAAAATTTATTTGCGCCCACTCGAACGCGAAGAGGCATCGATGCTCGTTCCCTGGATCAATGACCCTGATGTCACGCGCACGCTGCTCGCGTACCGCCCAATGAATCTCCAGAATGAAGAAGATTTTATTGACAACGTTTCCAAAAACCATAGCGATGAAATGGTCGTCGGCATTGCTATTAAACAGACTGATCAATTGATTGGCGTGACCGGTTTTCATCGTGTCGACCAGCGCAATCGCCATACGAGTTTTGGGATCATGATCGGTGACAAGACGCAGTGGAACAAGGGTTACGGCACCGAAGCGACAGCGCTGATGGTGAAGTATGCGTTTGAGACGCTCAATCTGAATCGCGTCTGGCTGCACGTCTATGATCGCAATCAACGGGCAGTGAAAGCCTACGAAAGGGCTGGTTTTAAAAAAGAAGGCGTCTTGCGCCAAGATAATTATCGTGAGGGACGCTATTGGGACACGATCACGATGGCCATCTTGCGCGAAGAATGGGAAGCGTTGCGAAAGAAATAAAAGAAATAACTGAAAGAAAAAATCTAAGAATAAGAAATTTGTGAACGAACCCAAACTGACATCGCCGACGGTCATCAAACATTTGCTGGATCAGCATCGGATTCAGTTGAAAAAAAGTTTAGGGCAAAATTTTCTAGCCGATGAAAATATCTTAGAGTTGATCACGGCGCACGCCGCGCTTTCTTCAAACGATGTGGTGATCGAGATCGGCGCGGGGATGGGCACGCTCACGCAAAAGATCGCCCGCGAAGCCAAGCAGGTGATAGCGGTCGAGATCGATCCACGCTTATTGCCTTTGCTCGAATCTAATTTGCGTCACTGCGGGAACGTAACGTTGGTCAATCGCGATTTTCTCGAAGTGAATTTTTCAGAATTAGTGCGATCGCACAATACCCGGAGTGTAAAAGTCGTCGGCAATTTGCCTTACAATGTGACGTCTCCCATTCTGGAAACATTGATCGAGCATCGGAATTTGATTGAGTCGGCTTGCCTGATGGTGCAACGCGAAGTCGCCGAAAAGCTCGCCGCCACGCCCGGCAGCGGGCACGACGCGAGCGCAGTCACGATCTTTGCCCAAGCCTATGCCGATGTCAGCAAAGTGATGAATGTTTCTCACAATGTCTTCTTTCCCAGGCCCGAAGTCGATTCAGCGCTGGTACGCTTGATTTTTTTGAAAACGCCGCGCTTCCATGCTCCGCAAGAAATTTTTTTCAAAGTGGTGCGAGCGGCTTTTAATTTGAGGCGCAAGACACTCAAACGAGCGTTGATACAATCCCCACTCTTAGGCCTGCCCTCTGAGATGATTGTGAATGCCCTTACCCAAGCCCAGATTGACCCGCAGCGGCGCGGCGAGACGCTTTCCATCGAAGAATTCGATCGACTCGCCAGAATATTAGCAATTTAATAACTGATAACCAAATCTCGGATAACGCAGCGTAAACTGGTTCTAGGTAGTGGCGCAGCATAGAATGATGGACTAAGCTAGCAGGGATATGATTACCTTCATTGTGCGATGTCGTCATTGCCAGAGTCAAAACCTAGTACGCAA
>Ga0247727_10007980_pt1 | contig 19859 bp, 21 predicted proteins | sample WisWelCaveWW1625_FD_202498 | JGI IMG/M metagenome (GOLD analysis project Ga0247727, IMG submission 202498) | Biofilm microbial communities from Wishing Well Cave, Virginia, United States - WW16-25 | ecosystem: Environmental > Aquatic > Deep subsurface > Groundwater > Cave microbial mat | place... | reverse complement strand
ACCCCTTGATCGCCGGCCTGCCCGCCGCCCTCCGCGTAGAACGGTGTCACGTCCAGAACCAGCTCGATTTCGTCGCCTTCCGCCGCTTCACGCACCACGCGATCGCCCTTGAGCATGGCTTGTACGACGGCCTCGGCTTCCAACTGGTCGTAGCCGACGAATTTCGGGGCGCGCACGGTCTTCGTCAATTCCACCACGCCGGGTTTCGCCGCCGCCACTTCAAAGGCTGCCGACTTGCGGGCGCGGTCCCGCTGTTCCTCGAGTGCGCGCTGAAAGCCCGCTTCATCCACGGCCATCCCCTGCTCGCGACAGGCTTCGGCAATCAGGTCCATCGGAAACCCATACGTGTCGTAGAGCTTGAATGCCAGTTCTCCAGGCAATGTTTTTTGCGACGAGGCTTTTGCCTTCGCCACCATGTCGTTCAGAATCGGCAGCCCTTGATCGAGTGTGGCGATAAACCGCTCCTCTTCGCCCTGCGTCACTTCGGCCACCGTCGCCGCCGCCTGCCGCAATTCCGGATATGCTTTGCCCATCTGCTCGACCACGGTGCCGGTGAGGCTCCCCATGAACGATTCCGAGACGCCGAGCAGGCGCCCGTGCCGCGCCGCGCGCCTTAAAATGCGGCGCAACACATAGCCGCGCCCTTCGTTGGACGGCAGGATGCCGTCCGTGATCATGAAAGCCATGGCTCGTAAATGATCGGCGATCACGCGCATGGAGCGGTCCGCGACGTCCTGTTCTCCATAGCGACGACCAGCCCGCTTGCCGATGGCCGCCAGCAACGGCTTGAACAGATCGCTGTCGTAATTGCTGTAGACACCCTGCGCCACGGCAGCCAGCCGCTCGAGTCCCATGCCTGTGTCGATGCTCGGCTTCGGCAGGGGATTGAGCGTGCCCTTTGCATCGCGGTCGAACTGCATGAAGACGAGATTCCATATCTCGATGACCCGGTCTCCTTCGCCGTTCGGCGTGGCATCGCCCGGCACAGACGGCCCCTGGTCGTAATGAATTTCCGAGCAGGGCCCGCAGGGCCCCGTATCGGCCATCTGCCAGAAGTTGTCTTTTTCTCCGCACCGCAGGATGCGGGAGGTCGGCACGCCGATCTTTTCCCACAATTTGAACGCTTCGTCGTCCTCCCGGAACACCGTCACCCAGAGGCGGTCTTTGGACAGACCGACCGTCTTCGTCAGGTAATCCCATCCGTAAAAAATGGCGTCGGTTTTAAAATAGTCGCCGAAGGAAAAGTTTCCGAGCATTTCGAAGAAGGTATGGTGACGGCGCGTGTAACCGACATTTTCCAGATCGTTGTGCTTGCCGCCGGCCCGCACGCACTTCTGGGCCGTGACCGCCCGCTTGTACGGACGCTGCTCTTCGCCCAGGAAGACCCGCTTGAACTGGTTCATGCCGGCGTTGGTGAACAGAATGGTGGGGTCTGCCTGGGGGATCAGCGGCGAACTGGGCACGGCATGATGGCCATGTCCCTGGAAGTATTGGATGAAGCCCTGCCGAAGTGATTCTGTCGTCTGGCTCATAGCGATTCGCTCACGCCGCACACCTCTTCGATGATGTCTTCCTCGAATCCATATCGCCGCAGCAAACCTGCGCCCCGCCGCTGGTCCGCTGCCTTCGCCCGTCCCAACCGCTGCACGAGAAGCGCCCGGGCCAACGTTCGTTGATTCGTGCCGTCATACACCTGCCGCATCACCTTCGCAACTATCGTTCGATCGAAGCCTTTTGCCAACAATTCCGCTTCGAGTCTGGCCTGCCCCATCGGACACCGGGCCAGTCTGTCGCGCGCCCACCGCGCGGCATAGGCCTTGTCGTCGAGATAGCCCCGTTCACGAAAATGGGAGAGCAGCAACCGGATGCGGACCGCGGACGCGCCGGCACGGCTGAGAAAGATTTTGACCTGTGCCTCGGTGCGCTCCCGGCGCGCCAGATACCGCACAGCGGCCAACTCAAACCCATCAACCGCGGAACGTGGCGACGTGGTACGAGACGGCATGGCTTAGAACAATGTGGCACTCGGAACGCTGAATGATGAAGGCCCTGTCTCCGTTCACCGCTCATCGCTCAACAGTCATCGGGCGTTGTTCACGACCCCTTGCCTGCGTGGGACCGCTTGTCCTCGGAACGCTTCTCTTCCGCCTTGGCCTCAACCTTCTTCTCCGCTCCCCTGCTGGCCGGCACGCCGGCCAATTCGCGCAGCTTGGTTTCGATCTCACGGGCAATGGGCGGGTTCGCTTCCAGATAATCGCGCACCGCTTCCCGTCCCTGCCCCAGGCGTTCACCCTTGTAGGAATACCAGGCGCCGGACTTCTCCATCACCTTCCGATCGACGCCGAGGTCCACCAATTCACCGGCCTTCGAAATGCCTCTCGCGAACAGAATATCGAACTCCGCCTGCTTGAACGGCGGCGCCATCTTGTTCTTGACGACCTTCACGCGCACCTTGTTGCCGGTCACATCGTTGCCTTCCTTGATGGACTCGATGCGGCGGATATCGAGCCGTACGGAGGAATAGAACTTGAGCGCGTTGCCGCCGGTCGTCGTCTCCGGATTGCCGAACATAATGCCGATCTTCATGCGAATCTGATTGATGAAGATCACGGTGGTCTGCGACTTGGCGATGGCCGCGGTCAGCTTGCGGAGCGCCTGAGACATCAGCCGCGCCTGCAGGCCCATGTGCGCGTCGCCCATTTCGCCTTCGATCTCAGCCCGTGGCACCAATGCCGCCACCGAGTCCACCACGACCAGCTCGATTGCGCCGCTCCGAACCAGCGTCTCGGTGATTTCGAGCGCCTGCTCGCCGGTATCCGGCTGCGACACGAGCAGGTCGTCCACATTGACGCCCAATTTTTTCGCATAGGCCAGGTCCAGCGCATGCTCGGCATCCACGAACGCCGCCGTACCGCCGCCTTTCTGCACCTCGGCGGTCGCATGCAGGGTCAGGGTCGTTTTACCGGACGATTCGGGTCCGAAGATCTCCACCACGCGGCCACGGGGAAGCCCGCCGACGCCCAGCGCCAGATCCAATCCCAGCGATCCCGTCGAAATGGCGGGCACGTTCGCCGGCACCTCCGACGTGCCCAACCGCATGATGGCGCCCTTGCCGTACTGTTTTTCGATTTGCGCCAGCGCCAGATCCAGCGCCCGCTTCTTGTCGTCCTTCTCGGCCATTGGTCCCCCCCTTAATCAGCTTCAGACTGCTAATCACCTTCAGACTACGCCCATTATACTCAACTAGTTTCGAAGGTTCTACGCTTCTTTAAGCGGCAGATGGCACAGTTGCATGTAGACCGATCCGGACGGCTGCAAGTCGCTTTTCATCAGCGACAGAGCCGCCACCGGCAGCGCACCCAGCCTCGCGTTCTGCGTCAACACTCCGCCGGCCGACAATGCCTGTCCGACGTCGCGCGACCGCTCTTTGATCCTGGCCAGCGTCAGATGCGGATTGAACGGCTTCGCCTCCGGCGGAAATCCAAGTGCCGCAAGCCCAGCCTCCACGTCGGCCGCTAATTGCTTCAGCACATCAACATGAGTCGTGAGGCCAACCCACAACACACGCGGCGCACGGACATCAGGAAAGACACCCAGTCCCTCAACGTCCACCGTGAATCGGCTATGCCCGCCGGCCACGCGAGCCAGCGCAGCTTGAATGTCAGGCGCCTGTTCTTCTGGAATGTCGCCGAGGAATTTCAGGGTCAGGTGAATGGACTCCGGCTTGACCCACTGGATACGAACATCGGGGCCGACCGCTTGTTGAAGTTGGCGTCGAAGTGTGGCTTGAACCTGCGCGAGAACCTGCCGCAGCGACGCCTCCAGTTCGACCGCCACAAAAGCCCGGATCATGTGTTATTTGGATTGCGCCACCGGCAACCATTGCCGGAGGAGATTCAACGCCGCCTGCGATGCGCGCATTTTAATGGTGTCCCGGGGACCGTGAAAACGAAATTCCTTCGCCAACACGCCGGCCCCCCTGGCGTCGAACCCGACATAGACCAGGCCGATGGGCTTCTGCGCGGTGCTGCCGCCTGGACCGGCAATACCGGTCACGCTCAGACCCACATCGGCCTTGCTGCGCTCACGGACCCCTTTCGCCATGGCCGCCGCGACTTCCGGGCTGACAGCGCCATGCCGCGCAAGCATCACCTTCGACACATCCAGCAATTCCATTTTGGCTTCGTTGCTGTAGCAGACCAGCACACGGTCCAGATAACTGGAACTGCCGGGCACTTGTGTGAGCCGATGACCGATCAACCCGCCGGTGCAGGATTCCGCCACCGCAATCGTCATCTTCCGTGTCGTCAGGGCGCGTCCGACCACGTCCTCCATCGTCTCCGAGCCCTCGGCATAGACCAGCCCGCCGAGATCCTCGCGCACCGTGCGCACGGCCTGTTCCAGCACAGCCATCTCGGACGATCCGCCGCACATCGTCAACGACACCGTCACACCGAGCGGCGAGGCCAGCAGCCCAAACCGGACTCCCCGGCGAGACGGGATCAGCGGGCCCACTCGCGCGTCGAGATCGGCTTCAAGTATTCCAAACGTATGGAGCACGCGACGCTCGATGCGCGTCTGTGCGCCGGCCCTAATTGGTTCCGCCACGAACCGGGTCGCTTCCTTGGTGAACATCGCCTTCGCTTCCTCCGGCACGCCGGGCAGCGCGATCAATTGGCAGGTTTTCCAGGAGAGACAGAATCCGGGCGCCGAGCCGACCGGATTGTTCAGCACCGCCGCGCCGGATGGGATCAAGGCCTGCTTCATCTGAGCGGCGGTCGGCGTACGATCCCAGGCCGCCAGGCGCTGCATCATGCCCCTCACCGCACCGGCATGCCGGCGCAACGGACGGTTCGTCACACGCGCCATGGCTTCTCGCGTCAGGTCATCTCCCGTCGGACCGAGTCCGCCGGTCATGACCACGAGATCAGCGCGCCGCGCCGCGGTGCGGATGGCGTCCATCAAATCCGCTTCGTCGTCGCCCACGACGGTCTTCCACCGCACTTCGATGCCGAGCGCCGCAAGCTCGTCCGTTAGAAACAGCGAATTGGTATCCAGCCGGCCGCCCAGCAGCAACTCGGACCCGATCGCAATAATTTCCCCCCGTTTCATACGCGATTGACCCCGCTCGAAGGTGCATCACGACCGATTTTACGAACGCATACAGGAGCCGATAACAGATCATGCCACCCCTGTCAACGGCTTCGGAAGGCCGGTTGACAACCTCCGCAGCCTAGTGATAGAAACTCGTGTTCGCGCGCGATCAACCTCTGCGCGCAAGTCTGTAAGGAGAACGACATGGCCGGCGAGCAAGCACCACCTCCAAAACGCCAATACGTCAACTTCGCTTTTTACAAGGTCGATCCGGCCTGGCGGCGGCTTCCGGCCGATGAACGGAGCCGGGGCAAGCAGGAGTTCCTCCGCGTCATTGAAGAATACAGCGGGAAAGTTCTCGTCATCCCCTATACGCTGGTCGGCATCCGCGGCGAGGCCGACATCATGCTCTGGCGCATCAGCTACGAGCTGGAACTGTTCCAGGAAATGACCACGAAGCTGCTGGCCACCGGTCTCGGCCGGTACATGACCACCCCCTACTCCTACCTCTCGATGACCAAGCGATCCATTTATGTGGATCATCACACGCACGAAGGCCAGGAGAGCAAGCGGTTGACCATCGTACCCGGCAAATGCAAATACATTTTCGTCTATCCGTTCCTGAAAACGCGCGATTGGTTCCTGCTCACGAAAGCGGCCCGCCAGGGCATGATGGATGAGCACATTGAAATCGGGCACCGTTTCCCGTCGGTCAAACTGAACACGACCTATTCGTTCGGCCTGGACGATCAGGAGTGGGTGGTGGCGTTCGAATCCGATAAGCCGGAGGATTTCCTGGATCTGGTGATGGCCCTGCGGGAAACCGAAGGCAGCCGGTACACGCTCCGCGACACGCCGATCTTCACATGCCTGCACAAGAGCCTGAAAGAAGTACTCGACACGCTGGGCGGCTGAGCCCCGCACTTTCTGATAAGGCGTCCTTTATGAAGTGCCCTAAATGCACAGGGCTCCTGATCCGGGAAGACATCCGTGAACAGAGCGGACGCTTCCAGGGCTGGCGGTGCATCCAGTGCGGCTTTCGATTGGATCACCTGATCGCCCAAAATCGCATCTCGACCCCGCCGGATCCTGCCGACGATGAGACAGGTGACGCCTCGCCCCGCACCGGCGCCGCATCCACGCGACACGCGGCCAGCCGAAGCAAGCGCACGGCCGGCAAAGCCTGACCCCGCCGGTTCTTCCCCATGCCCAGTGACGTGCCGACTCCGGATAATTTCCGCCGGCGCGCGGTGGTGTGCTCCGCCCTGCTTCCGGGACTCGGCCAGGCTGTCCGCGGCTACCGGATCCACGCAGCCGGCATCGTCATCGCCACGGCAGGACTCCTGGGATGCACGGCCCTGCTCGCGCGAATCAGCGGCGTGGAAGCCGCCGTGTTTGTTTTCATGCTGCTGGTCCTTCCATGGTGGGCGATCCAAAGCTACGATGCCTCCCTCCCCGATCCACTTGGTTGGGTACGCACCGCACAGGCCATTTGGGTGAACAGCCATGACATCCGCTACCTGGGTGCGCTGTTCCTGCTCACCGCCTTCACGGATCTCTACATTATTCTGGCGCGGCCAGACTATGCCCTGACAGTCTTTTGCCTGAAGCCGGGAGGTCTCTGGGGCATCCTGGCCAAGGCCCAATCACCGACGCTGCATCTGCTGATCGGCTACGGCTTTCTTCGGCTGCGCCGATGGGGACTGCTGCTGTACCTGGCCTATGCCGCGTTCGGCGTGATGAATACCTCGGCCAACTATGCCTGTTTCGGTTACGGACGGATCCGGACCGTCTTTCTGCTGTCACTCATTGCGTTCACGCTCTATATCGTGTGGCGCAGGCGCTGCTTTAGCCCGCATTACTCATGACGATTCGTCGCGAAATGGCGAAGTCGCCACGCGAGACAGGCACGCGGAGCCGCAAGGGAGGGAGGCGTCCTTGCTACAGGACGTTGACCGACCGAGCGGCGAGCCTGCCTGCCTCCATGCCGCAGAAGCCGCATGGAGGCTTGTCGCAGCGGCGAATCCGCGATTGCAGCAAAAGTGTTCATGAATAATGCGGGCTGGGCCTTCACCCGCCACACCGGCGCTTTGACAGCATTGCAATGGCTGTGCTATGCAACTGTGGATAGGCGTACGGACCAGCATGGACGACACAAACTACCTGTTCGCCATCCGACATCAAGACGGTGGAGTGACGTTATATGTGGATGAGGCCTACGCCCAGGAACGGGGAGCCGACCTGTCCAAACTGGTGCGGGTGGAAATCCCCAAAGATCTCTATGTCAACGGCACCGTCCAGCAAATTCGCGAATACGTCGCCGGGTATTTAGAAACGCGGGAAACAGGCTCCGCCCACGCGTAACCGCTCCGCGCCTCCGAGCCGCACACTATGGCCGCCACATTGACGAACGAGACGATCGAGTCCGTCATCAACGCCCTGCCGATCCAGGGCCGGATCATGCTGCGCCTGCTGCTCCTGCAATATCTGGACACGACGCCCGAAGACGTGGAGTTTATCGCGGCGGATCGCCCCGATCCCCGCTTCCAGGCCGGCGGGAAACCGTTCCTGCAAGTGGTCGCGCGCGAGACGATCCAGGGTATCACCGATCGCATCGCGCAGTATCGCAACCGCAACCGCCAAAAACGCGAGCAGACCTGGCTGCAGATCGACTGCCTGCGGAAACAGATCGCCTACGGCGAGGCCGTGTGCGCCCAGGCCGAGCGACTCCTGCGCGAACGGTTCGGCGCGGATGCCGACGCGATGACTGCGTTGCGCACGCAGGCCCGCGCGGCCATTCCGAAACCGGTGATTCGTGAACTGGACCGGCAATGGGACAAGAACGAAATCGAGGAACAGGAGTACCGCCGCAGGCGGCTGGGAATCGAATACCAGACGGATTTTCGGAAACTCGACCGGGAACGGAAACGACTGGACACAGCCCTGCGCGACTACACCATCGTCGGCCGCGCGCCCTTGCAGGATCACGAGCTCGGGCATATCTGGGGAATCCCGGCCGGCACGCTGGCCGCGCGGAAAGCCAAATTCCTGCATCAATACCTGCAGGGGCTCCAGGCGGCTCTTCCGCAAACCAGCCAGCCTTCCGTGGACCTGTGGCAAGAAACGTTCACCGTCCTGGCCGGCCGGCCGGTCGAACGCTCGACCGTGCCCTACGACGGTTTGGATCGGACCGAAGCCTCCTTGATGGAACGGCTGACGACCTTCTCGTTAAAAGCCACCCCCGAGGAATTGGAAAGCCGCGCCTGGCTTGCCATTTCCCTCTCACTGTTTGCGTTGCAACGCCTCTCCGCCATCCAGAACGAACGGGATACGGATAGCACGGCGCTGGAGCAGGTGCTGCTGCAGCGTTGTTCGCCGGCGCCGAAAGCATCTGTTGAGAAGCCGGAAACGGAAACCGCCGCGCCGGCGCTTGAGCTCGATGAAATGGGTAAACACGTGTTGCACAGCATGACGGGCGAAGCGCACAAGCATCTCAACGGCTTGCTATTTCTTCTCCTCACGGACATAATTGCCGCATGCATGGCCTGATCCGTTTTCGCTTTTCACCTCTCCAACACTCACAGCTGCTTCTCGCTCTCAGTACCGTTCTGATCTGCCTCGGATCGCCAGCGAGCCTCCAGGCGGGAGGCATCGTGGAGCTCGCCGATCTGCTGGCCCATCCTGACCAATACGACAAACAGGCGGTGGCTGTGGTGGGAGAAGTGACCGACCTGCAGACGGCCACCACTCGAGATGGTCAAAACGCCTATGGTTTTCTGCTGAAAGCCGGTGGAGGCGCCGTCAAGGTCATCGGGCTCGGGAAAACAGCCGTCCATGATGGCGCACAAGTCGTTGTGGAAGGGACGTTCAACCGTCTGCGGCAAGGTGGTCGAACCGTCGTGCTCAATGAAATCAAAGCCGAACTCGTCCGCCCCCTCGCGCGTCTGACTCCGGATTTCGTCGGCTGATTTCCGTCTGTAATCCCGTCGAGCGATACTTCGCGTCAACTTGACGGGGAATCGCTCCGCTTGATACAAACACACCATGGCGGTGTAGCTCAGTTGGTAGAGCAGCGGACTCATAAGCCGCGGGTCACCCGTTCAATCCGGGTCACCGCCACCACACCAACCTTCGGTTGAACCGGCGGCTCATCGGGCGAAGCCACTCCCAATTAACGCCGCCGGAGAAAAACTTTAAGTTAAATCCTGTTCGCTTATCGTCGCTTGGCGTGTGCCGCCACCTATTCAGGATTTTTCGTAATTGAGGCAGCAGCTAGAGTCTGCTGAATTTCACAGTTCCCCTACTCTCTTACGTTGACCACCTCTTCTTCCTCCCCATAGGCACTGTAAGCTATTGTTATTTGAAGTTAATGATTTTAATAGTATATAGTTGACAAACTTACTTGCTTTTAGGTATAAAGTGCTCGCTCGACCTGTTCGAAAAAGGAATGGCGTGACAACCAGTGAAAAAATCATGACCCGGTTCAGGAAGTTCCTGCTCGTAGTGCTCGGTGCGACCGTGATTGCTGCCGGCTCAGCACAGGCATTTGAGTGGGTCCCATCCGCCGACGACATCAAGAAATATCGTCAGAGTTGGAACCCCTTTTCCGAGGGCCCTTTGCTGATTCAGGCGGTCGATATCCATCCCAAAGGCCAACTCTCCGTTCGCCCGTTCGTCTTTTCCCAGATCAGTGAACACAGCTATGGCAATCGGCTCTCAACCCCCGCAGACCGAAAGAGTGGCCCCACCCACCTCTATTCCATCGCACCCCTGGTGACCGTTACCTACGGCGTGACCGATCACGTCGAACTGGGCGCAGCCACTTCCTGGAACACCTTTTGGGCCAGGGATTCGCAGGGATTCGACAGAGGACAGGGAGGCCCGCTCACCACCAATACCGGGCTGGGCGATCTCTCCTTGATCCTCAAATACCGCCCGATCGTCCAGGATCCCGACAGCGCGCGCCCGTCCTTCACCAACTATACCCAAATCGTACTGCCGACCGGCCGATGGTTGACGGGCACGGAACGCCCGCCAGGGGGATTCGCGCCGCTAGGCCGATTGCCCGCTACTCGATTTGGAGAGTTCGGTTTTTCCGAGGGACTGACGTTCCGAAAAAACAACAAACCCTACCGAATCAGCGGCGGTGTGTACTACACCTACCAGGGACCCGGCAGCGACGCAGGACAAACGACTTACACCGGCGACATCATCAACACCCGCCTCGCCTATGAACATTTTCTCGATGACAAGCAGGGCGTGGCTTTCAATCTCGAGCTGGCTACGCTCCATACTGCGACCTGGCGGGCCGACGGCCATTCCATCAATCGCGGGCAACGCAGCGGCTCCACCGTGGTGGGCATCGAACCAGGCATCCAGTTTCGGCTGTCCGATTCGTGGGTGGCCGGGGCGGGCGTGCTCTTCACCGTCGCAGGCCAGAACACAGCGGACGCCATCTACCCAAACTTTGCGATTCAGTGGTATTGGAATCAGGGCAAGAAGGTCATCATGCGGTAGCCGTCACGGCGGCGTCCCGCCTCGGCACCAAATGCACGGCGCCCGCTTTCATCGAGGCCGTGACAGGCAGACCCCGCGACAGGCGCAAATCCTCGACTGCCGCCCTGGTCACGACGGCAGAGAGCGGGAACCCGCAGTCCAATCCGATTTTGACCAGCGCACCCATGGAAGATATGTCCACCACCCGCCCGCGCAATTGATTTCTGGCGCTCGTCGTTCCGGCGCTGCCGGGCGCAAGCACCACATCCTCTGCGCGGATGCACACGAAGACATCCGGTCCGACCCCCTCCTCCGCCAGGGCATGGAGTGTCACGCCGGCGACTTCAACCATTGCAAGACCCCCGACCGATTCGCGCACCCACCCTTCGAGCGCCGTTTCGATCCCGACAATGCGAGCCACCTCCGCATCCTTCGGCCGATTGAAGACCGCCTGCGGCGTCCCGACCTGGAGGACCTTTCCATCGCCGATGACCGCCATCTGATCTCCCAATGCCAACGCTTCGCCCCAGTCGTGCGTGACGACCACGGACGGGATCGCCAGTTGTTTAAGGAGATGCCGCAACTCTCCGCGCACCCCCGCTCGCGTCGGCGCGTCCAGCGCCGATAGCGGTTCGTCGAGCAGGAGCAACCGAGGACGACGGGCGATCGCCCTCGCAAGCGCCACGCGCTGCTGTTGCCCCCCCGATAATTGCGCCGGCCTCATCGCTTCGACACCCTGAAGCTGTAACAGCGCCAGCGCCTCCCCGACCCGTGCCTTCCGCTCATTCGGCGGCAGCCCGGCAAGACCGTAGGCCACGTTTCCGGTTACCGTCTCGGTGTGAAACAGGGCATAGTCTTGAAACATGCAACCCAGCCGCCGCGCTTGCGGTGAGGCATTGACGCCGGCCTGTCCGTCGAACCATGTCTCAGTGCCGAACCGAACGACCCCACGCTCAGGCCGTTCCAGCCCGGCCAGGCATCGCAGGATGGTCGTTTTGCCTGACCCGGATGGACCGAACAGAATCAGAATGGCCGGCGGATCGAGCGACAGCCCGAAACGGGCCTCCAGCATCAGCCGGCCCGGAAACGACTTCGTAATGTCCACGATCATTTCTGCGGCCATACCGCCCACACCTTCCGATTCATCGCATACACGGTCAACAAAATAAGATAGGACACGGCGAGCAGAAACACCGCGGTCTTGGCCGCGCCCGCGTAGTTCAGCGCCTGGACTTCGTCGTAAATATCGATCGACACCGTGCGGGTCACGCCTTCAATATTACCGCCGACCATCAGGACAACACCGAATTCACCCAGCGTGTGCGCAAAGCTCAGGACAAAGCCCGTCACCATCCCCGCCACGGACATCGGAAGAATAAGCCTGAAAAACGTCCCGAAACGGGACACGCCGAGCGTCCAGGACGCTTCAATCAAACGACGGTCCACCTGATCAAAGGCCGCGGCAAACGGCTGGACTGCAAACGGGAGACTGTAGAGGATCGAGGCGATCAGCAGTCCTTCAAATGTAAACGGAAGGGGATGGCCGACGAGATCAGTGTAGAGCCGTCCGATCGGACTGTGTGGTCCGATGGCCACCAGAATATAAAACCCCAACACCGTGGGAGGGAGCACCAGCGGAAGCGCCACCACCGATTCGACCAGAAACTTCCAGCGCCAGCGAGAGAAGCTTACCCAATAGGCGATGGGCAGGCCGATCACGACCAGCGCCATCGCGGTCAACGCGGCCAGTTTGAATGTCACACCGATCGCGATCCAGTTCATGGCTGGACCGCATCCGGAAGGACGAACCCGTATCGGCGAAGAATCTCCTGCCCCTCACGCCGCTGCAGGAACGAGAAAAACGCCTGCGCGCCTTCGCGATTGGTTCCATTCTTCACCACAACCGCCCCTTGTGCGATCGGCGGATGGGCCTCCTGCGGAACCTCCCAATACTGCCCGGCCTGCTGCATCGCCGGAACCACAGCCAGCGACAGCGCAAGCAGCCCGGCATCGGCCGCACCGGACGCGACGAACTGCGCTGCCTGAGAAATGTTTTCGCCCAGTACCAGCTTGTCCTTGACCGCTTCATAGACGCCGGCATGTTGCAGAGCCGCCACAGCCGCCCGGCCGTACGGAGCATGCTTCGGATTGGCAATGGCCACCTTGCGAATGGCGCCATTCAATAGTATTCGCAAACCCTGCGACGGCAGCGGCAGTCCCGCGCGGTTCGGCATCCAGAGAACAAGCCGCCCCATGGCATACCGATACAGGGAACCGGGCACGGCCTGCCCCGACTCTTCCAGCTTTTGAGGGTACCGAATATCGGCCGAAAAATAGGCGTCGAACGGCGCCCCGTTTTGGATCTGCGAAAACAGATTGCCCGATGAGCCCAGTGTGACTTTCACGCGCGTGCCGGTCTGCCGTTCGAACTGGCTGGCCGCCTCTTTGAACGCAAAACTCAAGTCGGACGCGGCGGCCACGACAATCTCCCCTGCCTGCGCCGGCGCGCTCCAGCACGCAGCCGCAAGTACTATGGCACAGCCGAAACACTTCATGATCGCGATGTACTCCTACGGCATCTGGGCTTTTTTCCCCTGGTTCCAAAACCACCGAAAGGCAAAATTCGGATAGAACGCATCGGCGGTGTTCTGGCCGGCAACGGTAAAAAGCACGCCCGCGGCGGCCACCCACGAGTCGGAAAATCGCCATTGGACGGCCGGCTCGATACCGATCACGGTGGAGCCATTGAGCGAACCCCGGTTGACGGCATGTCCGTCGGCCCGCCAGGTGGCAGCACTGACGGTGGTCAGCTCGAGGTTGTACGCAAAGCCCTGCCGATCATCCAAAAAATGCTCGAACGACAATCGGGTGTTGATGACATCGCCGGTGTAGGTGGTTAGGCCGGCGTCGCTGCCGGGAGTGGCATAGGTATAAAACAGCCCGCCGCTGATCCGGAACGGCTGAAAATTTTTCCTGAACGTCATGCCGTCGGTCAAACTCAATTCTCCGAATCGGGTCGCCGGCAAACGGCCGAGCGGGGCAAATCCGCCGGGCGGCCGCTCGGTGTCGGTCACCCACCGGCTGGTCGGCAGCACGAGTTGCTGATATAAGGTGATGGACGGCCGGGCGCTATCCGGATCCTGGACGATCGGGCGATATTTCATTTGGAGGGACACGTCGCCCATCCCGGTGTCCGTCGTCCAAGGGCCCCCCATGCCCTTGTTGAATGGGCCCGAATCCTTGGTCCAAAAGGCCTGCCATGACGCCGCCACTCCCAGTTCCACGTGATTGGTGAGCCCATAGGTCAACACGACAAGAGGCGACACTGAATAGGTGTGGACCGGGCCGTCTTTCCGGTTGTTCGGCAGCGAGAGCGTGTTGCCATAACTCTTTTCGCTGACCTGGGAAAAGACAAACGGTCGAACCGACAACTGGCCCTTCGGATGAATGTCCACGGATTGAATCAAGAGGGGGCCTTCTGAGAGGGGGTTCCAGCTCTTGCGATATTTTTGAATCTCCTCGTCGCTCGGCACCCATTCCCACGCGCTGGCCTCTCCCGCCGAATACAGACATATGAGTGCCACACCGATGATGAACAGGCCCGTCCGCATGTTCACAGCGCCTGCGTTTTTCCTGTCTCGCGCATGTCATACCCGCCCAAGGCCTCCACTTCCGCGCGAAACGTACGGCTCGTCATCATGTCGAGAAAGTCTGCGACACCTCGATGAAGCGACAGATAGGGCGTGGGAATCACGAGGTCGTAGCGCTCGGTCTGCAACTCAATGAAATCCAACCCTCGCCATTGCGCCACAGCAGGCGTGCCAATGCCGGCATCGGCGTGACCTTCGGCAATCAACCGCGCGACTTCCAGATGAGAACCTGCCACCCGCTGATACCCCCGCACCTGCCTGCCAGGCAGACCGGCAGTTGCCAGTTTCTGATCGAGCAGCAGCCGGGCTCCGGCCCCGGCTTCCCGATTCGCGATGGTAACGCCCTTGCGGACCAGATCCGCAACGCCTCGCACGTGTTTCGGGTTTCCCTTGTTCACCATCAAGCCCTGCTGCCAGGCAGCAAAGGTCACCACCGTCACGTCCTGCCCTTTCAAATTGCGCCGCACATAGGGTAGATTGCTTTCCCCCGTTCTCGAATCAACGATGTGCAACCCCGCGACGTGCACGTCCCGGCGCTTCAGCGCCTCGAGCGCAGCCGCGCTGCCCATCGACCAACCGACCAGCATGCCGGCGGCCGGACGGCGGCGCAGATGGTCCCCTGCCAGATAGAGCGCCGGATCGCATCCGGCAATCAGCACCTGCGATTCGATCTCGCGCCGGTCCCGCAGCAATTGCACGCGGACTCGCCCGGATTTTCTCGAAAGGCCGGGCTTCCCCGCACCCATCAGCAATCCATCGGCGCCCACGGAAAAATTCAGCGTCTCCCCCAATGACGCCACGGGCAGCACCACGGTTCGCTCGTCCACCCGGACCACTTTGACGCGCACCGGTCCGGCTGACGGCACAATTCCGCCGATCAAATCCCCTTCCAGCACATCACCGGCCGATCCAAGGCTGAACAGGTCCTCCACGCGACAACCGAGTGCTGAGGCCAGACGCAGAGCCACCATCGTCGTCGGCAGATACTGGTTATCCTCGATCGCGTAGATCGCCTGCCGTGTGACGCCGGACCGCCGGGCCAATTCCCCCTGCGACAGTCCCTGCTGCCCACGCACAATCTTGAGACGGTTTTCGAAATGACCGATCGGCTCGGCTTGATGCTGGCTTCCCATGATAGTTGACTTTGATATCAGTATAGATTACATACTGTCAAGTATTATGTCATTACTTATCAACATCAAATTTTGACCTGTAGAAAATTAATGCACCTGTAACATGAGCCCATTCTCTTGTGTGCTATAACTGCGCCTCATGACTCTCCACACTTTTACATCGCCGACAGGCATCGCATGCCGCATGGCGCGCCGCGTTTTGCTCGGTATCCTGCTTGCCCTGCCGCTGTTCGCATTGGGTATTCCCGGAACCGCTTCTACCTGGGAGTGGGTGCCGTCGGAAGAAGAAATCCAGAAATATCGCCAAAGCTGGAATCCCATGTCAAATGGGCCAATCCTGATCTCGGGCGTCGACATTTCACCGAAAGGTCAGTTCCATGCCCATCCATTTATTTTTTCCCAAGTCAGCGAGAGCAGATATGGCAATCAGCTGTCTACGAATCGGCAGCCGGCCAATGCGCACCTCTATCAGATTGCACCCCAGGTGAATTTTGCGTACGGCTGGACGGACCACATCGAAACGGAACTGAGCCTGAAGTGGCTGGCCTTTTGGGAGAAGGACACCGGCAAGTTCAATAGAGGGGAAGGCGGACCCTGGACGACGAGCACCGGACCCGCCGACATGTCGATCTTTATCAAGTACCGCCCGATCGTCCAGGACCCGGACGGGTGGAGACCGTCCGTCACGACATTCAATCAAATCGTGTTACCAGCGGAAAAATGGTTTGGCACGGAGAAGCCGTCGGGCGGGTTTGCTCCACTCGGCCGACTGCCGGCCACGCGCTTTGGTTCCATTACCTGGACAGAAGGCATCGAATTCAGAAAAAATATTCGCCCGTTCCGGATCAGCGGCGGCATGTTCTACTCCTATTCGCTGCCGGGCCACGAAGGAGGAGAGAATAAGTACCCCGGCGATCTCGTGAATACGCGGCTGATCATTGAGCATATCCTCGATGACAAGAATGGGTTTGGTTACAACCTGGAATTTGTGGGACTGCATGGGCTGACGTTTCGGGCAGACGGGCATACGGTCAACGCTGGAGAGAAAAACGGTTTCAATTCTTTGGGAGTTCAACCCACCATTCAATTCAAATTCACAGAAACGATCGTGGGGGCTGCAGGCGTGCTGGTGCCCATCGCCGGCCAGAATACTCTTGGCGGCATATTTCCGAATTTCTCGATTTATTTCTTTGGCAGCGCGACCGGCAAACCACGAATGCGCTAGGATCTCACGGCAGGAACGAGGCGACCGATTTGGCGGGATGGAGTTTGTTGAGATCGATCACGACGTCGTCCTTCTCCAGTCCCCAGATCACGTCCCACAAGCTGAAGATTCTCGGCACGACGGCGTGCGCGGGATCGAAGAAGACGTCGAAATCCTTGGGGGCAACCGGCAGAACCGGATACCGGCGATCATAGACCATCCCGTAGGCCGGGATGCCGTAGATCTCGCGGTGATTGCTGAGCGTGAAGTGCAACTCACTACCTTGAACGTAGAGGCCGCCAGATGTGATTTGCCGCTTCACCGACGTTTGGGGATAGCTGAGATAATAAGTGACCCGTTCCTCCGGTGTCGCCTTCGCCAGCGCGTCCGCCAGCTTCGCGGCGAGCAGCTCGATTTCCGATTCGGTAAACGCCGGCTCGAACGCCGCCTCGCCGGAAATCCAGGCATGCACTCTCAACCGTCGATCCCGGACCGCGATTCCCTTGAGAATCGCCGCCAGCGCATCAGTACCGATCATGGTCGGATGCGTATGTTTGGTTTCCGGACGCTCCGGCAATACGCGATGATCAAATTCTACGCGCACGAAATTAGTTGGATCTTCGTAGACGGTCCGGGAAGGCACGTGCGGCACGGCGCAGCCGGCTAGCATGAGGATCGCAAGCCCGCCTAGGATCTTCTTCATTACTTTTTCCTCTCCCTACCTTGACGCGTAGAGGCTGGTCGAACCTGCGCGCGTCCGCCGAGCACATTCTGATCGTGCGCGGCGCGCGAGCACAGAGACCGGCTGATATGCGTCATCTCTCGCCCACCGTGACCGTAATTTCGATCCGTTCCAGTGGGTTGTCCCGCCCGTCCCGTTTGACCGACACGATCTTATCTGCCACGTCCATTCCACTCACCACTTCGCCGAATGCCGTGTACTGCCAATCCAGAAAGTTCGCATCCGCCACGCAGATAAAAAACTGCGACCCGGCGCTGTCCGGATCGTTCGCCCGTGCCATGGACACCATGCCCCGCGTGTGCGGCTTACTGTTGAACTCGGCCTTGACCCGATGGCCGGGCCCGCCCATGCCATGGGATGCGCGGTCAGGATTCTTGCTGTTGGGATCTCCGCCCTGGATCATGAACCCCGGAATCACCCGATGGAAGGTCGTGCCGTCGTAGAATTTCTTTCCGGCCAGATCGAGAAAATTCTTCACGTGATTGGGCGCCACATCGGGGAAGAACTGCAGGACGATCTCGCCCCAGGCCTCCCCCTTGCTGGTAATCGTGATCGTCGCGCGCGCCTTCCCGTCCGTGTCGGCCATGGTACCCTTTCCTAGTGATCCGTGCCGGATGGTTGTTCGAACAGTCCCTCGCTGATATTCACCCAGTGCCGGCCCTCGTCATCGCTGCGAAACGCGCCGGCGCTCGTCCCGGCATAGAACACGCCGTCGCCGGCCGGCGTGAGCGCCTGCACCGACAGTTCCGTCAGTCCCGTATTCAGCGACATCCATTGCCGGCCGTCGTCGAGGCTTTTGAAAATTCCGCGTCCTGTCGCCACGACCAGTCCGTGCGGCCCGACGACAATACCCCGGATGGAGTCGTTCGGCAACGCCCGGCTGATCGGCCGCCAGGTTTCGCCGCCATCGCCGCTCCGGAACACCCCGCCGTCGAACGTCCCCGCATAGAGCGTCCGGTCCTTGGCCGCTACCAGGACCCGGATGAAATTTTCGATCAGTCCCTCATGATCCTTCAAGCCATGTGCAGGCAGCCGCGACCACTCCGATCCGTTGGCCTTGAACCGCTGCACCCCCTTCGCCGCCGTTCCGGCAAAGAGCGTATGGTCATCCGTCAGCACCAGCGCGTGGACGACCGTTTCATCCAGCCCCTTGGTCACGATCGTCCAGCCCGCATCCCCCTCGGCAAGGCGGTAGACCCCTCCGCCCGTGCCGGCATACACGGCGCCGTGCGCAATCAGTAACGTTTTGACCTGTCCCCTGGACAGCCCGTGATTGATCGCCTGCCAGTTTCGGCCTCCGTCCTTCGTCCGGAACACGCCTCCGTGCAGCGTACCGGCATAGACGGTTCCGTCGTTCGCCACGGCCAGGCACAGAATAAACCGATCGAGCAGGCCTGTATTGACCGGCGCCCAGGACTTCCCGATCGTCTCGCTGCGAAAAATCCCCATGCCAAAGGAACCGGCATAGACGGTCCGGTCTTTGGCCACCGCCATCGCCTGAATACTGGGAGCCGCACGCAGGTCGGGACTGGATGGCAACCCGGGATGTTTCTCGGTGGACAATGGCGCAGCGTGAATCGGCATCGCCGACAAGGCAACTGTCAACAGACAGCATACAGTCCCGAGAATGCTCCTGCGTTGTACGGTCCGTTTTCCAAACTTCACTCTTTACTTCTCACTTCAGGCTTCTTACTTTCTATTTGATCCGTCTCCCCGCCGTTCCGGTGGGCATCAGCCCGTCGAGATGGCTGTCATCCATCTCGGCCTCGCCCGGCGTCGACTTTCTGCCGAACACCCGGGCCCCGATAATCCCGATCTCGTACAAAATAATGAGCGGGACTGCCATGAGGAGCATCGTAAACAATGTGGCATCCGGCGTAATGACCGCCGACAGAATCACCGCCGCCATGATGGCATGCCGCCGATACAGGCTGAGCACGTCCGAGGATACCACCCCAGCCCTGGCCAACAACGTCAGCACCAGCGGCAGTTCGAACGCAAATCCGAAAATCAGGAGAAACTTCACGTTAAAGTCCACGTAGATGCCGACAGCCATCTGAGGCGTCAACGCGCGGTCCATCCCGAAACTGACGAAGAATTTGATGACCAACGGCAGGATCACCAGATTGCAGAACGTCAGCCCCAACGCAAAAAACGTGGCCGCCAGGCAGAAGAGCGGAATGGCCCAGCGTTGCTCGCGCGGCAGCAACGCCGGCTCGATGAACTTCCAGCATTGATACAGGATGACCGGAAGGCTCAGCACAATCCCGGCCAGGAGCGAGATCTTGATGGACGCGAACAACGCTTCGGTCGGACCGTAAAAAATAAGATCGTCGGTGAACGGCCGCTTAAACCATTCGATCAACTCGGTGGAATAGGCGAACGCCACCGCAAACGTGCCCGCCATCGTCACCGCGACGATAATCAGGCGGCGCTTGATTGCGCTGATATGTCCGGCCATCGGCGGGAGCACGACAGTCATCCCCTCGTTATGGTGTCAGAAACCACGCACGCTAGTGAGTGGTCGAATGCGCCTGCTG